>ENA-OPSQ01002429-OPSQ01002429.1-human-gut-metagenome-genome-assembly--contig:-NODE-2429-length-10448-cov-7.509381_pt1 | contig 10448 bp, 6 predicted proteins | sample MGYA00241456_ERZ501904 | MGnify/ENA primary metagenome ERZ501904 (study PRJEB25962, sample SAMEA2042452) | human gut metagenome | biome: human gut; feature: human-associated habitat; material: faeces...
CTTCGTTCAGGAAGATGTTGCTGATGGCACCATCTTCGATCTTGAAGCACTTCATATCCTGACCGCCGATGTCGATGATGAAGTCCACGTCCGGCATGAAGTATTTTGCTGCCGTGAAGTGGGCCACGGTCTCCACGAGCCCGAAGTCGCAGCGGAAGGCGTTCTTGACCAGTTCTTCGCCGTAGCCGGTGGTGGTCACGCTGGCCACCTGCAGGCCGGGGTGTTCCTTGTAGATCTTGAGCAGCTGCTCCCGGATGAGGGGCAGCGGGTTGCCGAGATTGGGCTGATAGTTGGTGTACAAAATCTGGCTCTTCTCGTCCACCACCACCAGCTTGACGGTGGTGGAGCCGGAGTCGATGCCGATATGCACCGGGCCGCACTGAGCGCTGAACGCCACCCGCGGCACGCTGTGGGATATATGGCGGGCATGGAATGCCTCGTACTCTTCCTTGCTGGCGAAGAGGGGCGGCTCGCTGGCGTAGGTCGCCGTGGCAGCGTACTCATCCAGCGCAGTGGCCACGTCCGAGAGGACGAACTCCCTGTCGGCGTAGAGGGCAGCGCCCAGCGCGACGTAGAGCAGGCTGTTCTCGGGGCAGGTACCGGTGACGCCCAGTGCCTCGTCGAAGCTCTTGCGCAGCACAGTGCTGAAAGTCAGCGGACCACCCAGATAGAGGATATTGCCCTGAATGGGGCGTCCCTGTGCCAGACCGGCGATGGTCTGGTTGACCACGGCCTTGTAGATGCTGGCCGCGATGTCCTCAGTCTTTGCGCCCTGATTGATGAGGGGCTGCACGTCGCTCTTGGCGAAAACGCCGCAGCGGGATGCAATGGTGTATGTACGGGTGGCCTGTTCGGCCGCCTTGTTCATCTCATCGGCACTCATCTTGAGCAGCGTCGCCATCTGGTCGATGAAAGCGCCCGTGCCGCCGGCGCAGCTGCCGTTCATGCGGACTTCGGTGCCGTTGGTCAGGAACAGGATCTTTGCATCCTCACCGCCCAGCTCGATGACGCAGTCCGTCGCAGGGACGAACTTTTTGACCGCCACGCGGGTGGAGAACACCTCCTGCACGAAAGGCACGCCGCAGCTGTCGGCCAAGCCCATGCCGGCGGAGCCGGAGATGCTGAGCAGCGCTTTCCGGCCATGCAACTGCTCTGCGTCGATGCGGCGCAGCAGCTCCTGCGCCTTTTCCAGAATGTGGCTGTAGTGGCGCTCATACGTCGAATATAAAAGGGTATCGTTTTCATCCAGCACCACGCATTTGATAGTAGTGCTGCCGATGTCAAGACCTACTCTCACAGTTGTTTTTCCTCCTGAAGGACAATGCACTCTCCCTCTGCACACAGGACTCTCCGGCCCGGGCAGAAGTTGTTTGCTAACGAATCAAATTTCAGACTCGCATACACGGGTATTATAAACCAAATCCGGCTGACAATCAATCATTCGGGATTATTTTACACCTTAAAAACAGTAAAATCATCTTGCAAAGTTAAACATTTTGTTAATTTCGCAAACTTTTCTGTGGATTTCGGGCTGTTTCTACTAAGATTCTTTACCGTCTGTCAATTTTTCTGCTCTCTTCCCTGTCCCGCACAAAAAGCAAAGGCATCTGCGCTGCGCCGTCCCGGGCAGCATTGCAGATGCCTTTTTGTCTCGTTCAATATCTCCTCAGCAGAAGGAGCTCCTGTGCCGCCCGGCTTGCGAACCGCGCTGCGCGGATGTCGTTCTCCTCGCCGGAGTGGAGTTCCATTTCCGGCGGGATGTCCTCGCAGGAGGCCAGCGGGAACACCACCTGCGCCCGGGTGCCGCCGCCCGGACGGGCCGTCAGCGTCAGCTTCCAGCCTGCACGGCGGCAGATGAGCTTACAGATGCGGAGACCCAGCTTTGCGCCGCTGAGGAAGCGGCGGTTGTTCTCGATGGGGTCTTCCTCCATCAGGCCGCAGCCGTTGTCTTCCACCCGGAGCACGACGCCGGTCTTTTTCTGTTTCAGGCTCACCCACACCCTGCCGCCTGCATCGCAGGCCCGCAGCGCGTTGGAGATGAGGTGGAGCATCAGCTGTTCGGCCTCATCGGGGACGCCCATGACGGTGCAGTGCTCGATGCCCCCGCTCTCCGTCGTGAGCGCTATTTCCAGTGACCGCTGGATGTCCGGGGCCAGACGGCCCGCTTTTTCCAGCAGACTGCACAGGTCCAGAGGCTGCAGCTCGCTCAGCTCTTCATTTTCCAGCTGATAAAGCGTTATGGCATTGCGTACCGTGCGGTCCAGCCGGGCAGACTCTATCTGGATGTCCGAAAGTGCCTGCCGGGTGGGCAGGTCGGCCGACGCCAGCAGATGCATCTGCAGATATTCCCGGTTCTGGTCGATGATGCCAAGGGCATGGAAGCACACATCCCCAAACTCCTCCCGAAGGGAGCCTCCTGCCCCATCGTTTCGCCTGCGCATTCTGCTCTACCTCCGCGTCGTGTGATCAGCACCTCACTGCTGACTCAGTTTACTTTCCAGCGCATAAAGCAGGCGGCCGATAGTCACCTTCCTGCGCTCTAAGCCATACTCTTTTCGAAAATCCCGCCATGTCTGGGTACCGGTCTCGTCCAGCGTCTCCAGCAGCCGCCGGAGGGCGCTGTCCACAGCCGCCACGGTGAGATTGTATTCCTCCGCCACCGGCCCTAATATCTCCTTGCGGATGGCCAGACGGTGGTCAGAGCCCATCATCATCCGAAGCGCACCGGTCAGGTAGCGCTTGTTGGCATCGCAGGTGCTCAGACCCCAGCTGCGGTAGATGCGCTCGCAGCGCTTTTCCAGACTCTCCGCCGGGCGGTGGGCCGGAACGCGCAGCTCCTGCAGCATATCTTCCAGTGTGGCCTGACGGATGAGGTAGCATGCGTCCTCCTGACTCAGGCTCTCCACAGCCGATTTCTCATTGCGTCCGTCGTCCCGCAGAAGCACCAGAGGCTTGCGGGCAAGGCCGCGTATCCTGGGCAGGAACTGGATGCTGTCCATGTCCTCCAGTCTGCCGCCCAGCACCAGAACGTCCACATCGCCCTGCTCGAGCCGTTCCAGCAGCGTCCGGCTGCTGCGGTAGCCCGTACAGCGGATGGCCGGGTTGCGCTCCTCAAGATAGCGTGTCCATACCCGCATCTCTCTGGGGTCATAGCTGGCCAGAGCTACGCGCCATATGACGTCCTGTTCCTCATAACTCACACGACGCGCCCCCTTCCCGCAGGTTTTCTGCCTGCTCCGCCTGCGGATACCAGCAGGAAATAGCATCCTGCCACAGCTCCGGCTGGACCGAGTTCTCATACAAAAACTGCAGCAGCCGTCCGCATTCCTCTTCCGGGGCCGGGACCCATGCACGGGCCGTGTCTGCTGGGTCGTCCGGAGCTTTTGTCCGGCTCACGGTCAGCCAGCAGCCCTGTCCCTCCGTCTCCAGAGAACAGGCAAGGGTATACGCCTCCTGATACGGTTCCAGCGCCGAAAAACTCCTCACCAATGGAACATTCTGTTTCATTCTGCATCCTCCTCACCCCATCTGCCCGGCCCATCCACTTATGCCGGACAAACTACTTCATACTATACTGTATAAAATTGTATGGAGCGTCGAAAGGAGTTGCAACGACAAATTTGCGTCAGTTTTCGTCGAATTTTGGAACACTGAAAATATTAACATGGATATTGTCTCAAGAATACCATCAACCGCTCCAAAAATCAAGACACATCTGCCGCATCCTCCTGGTTTGGAACGCTTTTCCGCGCAGGCTGCAACGCTTTTCCATCCTTCGGCAGAAAACACAGAACTTGGCACCCGTTACGACATAAATTGTTCATATTCTTCTGATAAAATCAAACAGATACTATGTTTCCCTCTCCGTCCACAAATGTCGGGCGGAACAGGTCAGCAGACACTCCCCCGTTCTGCTGCCGGAAAGGCAGGCCAATGCTTCAGCTTATCAATATCGAAAAGAAATACACCACCGGCGATCTGACACAGGCAGCGCTCAACGGGGTCAGCCTCAACCTGCGCGACAGCGAATTCGTCGCCGTCCTCGGCCCCAGCGGCTCGGGCAAGACCACGCTGCTCAACATCATCGGCGGCCTCGACCGCTACGACAACGGCGAGCTCATCATCAACGGCATCTCCACCCGCCGCTACACCGACCGGGACTGGGACTCCTACCGCAACCACACCGTCGGCTTCGTGTTCCAGAGCTATAACCTCATCCCCCACCAGACCGTCCTCGCCAACGTCGAACTGGCCCTGACCATCTCGGGCGTGTCGGGCGCTGAGCGCCGCCGCCGTGCCGCCGAGGCGCTGCGGCAGGTGGGCCTCGGGGACCAGCTCCACAAGCGCCCCACCGAGATGTCGGGCGGCCAGATGCAGCGCGTGGCCATCGCCCGCGCCCTCGTCAACAATCCCGACATCCTGCTGGCCGACGAACCCACCGGCGCACTGGACAGCGAGACGAGCATCCAGGTCATGGAGCTGCTGAAGGATGTGGCAAAAGACCGCCTCGTGGTCATGGTCACTCACAACCCCGAACTGGCGGAGCAGTATGCCAACCGCATCGTCCGCCTGCGGGACGGCGCCATCACCGACGATACCCGCCCCTTCGAGCCGGACGACACAAAGCTTGCCCCTCCCATCCACAAGAACATGGGCCGTTCGTCCATGTCGTGGCTCACCTCGCTGGCCCTGAGCTTCAACAACCTGCGCACCAAAAAGGCCCGCACCCTGCTCACGGCCTTCGCGGGCAGCATCGGCATCATTGGCATCGCCCTTATCATCTCGCTGTCCACCGGCGTCAACGCCTACATCGCCGACATGGAGCGCTCCACCCTGAGCGAATACCCGCTGCAGATCCTGAGCAGCGGCGTGGACATCACGAGCTTTCTGTCTTCGGGCAGCAGCGGCGGCACCACAGCCACCGGCCTGCCCACCGACGAGGACGGCAAAAAGGACACCTCCGGCGGCGTGGAGGGAATGGTCTCGGTCCGCCAGCTCATCACCAAGATGGTGTCGGGCCTGACGTCCAACGACCTCACTTCCTTAAAGAAATATCTCGACAGCGACGAGTCCACTATTGCGGATGACGCCACCTCCATCGAGTATTCCTACAGCGTCTCGCCCCAGATCTACCGGCAGGACGCCGACGGCAGTGTGCATCAGGTCAACCCGGACTCCACCCTCTCGATGCTGGGTCTGGGAAGCTCGGGCTCCGGCTCCACCTCCGTCACCAGCAGCCTGATGAACAGCATGGGCAGCAACACCAGCGTTTTCTATCAGCTGCCCGCCAACAGTGACCTTTATAAGTCCCAGTACGAAGTCAAGGCCGGCCGCTGGCCCGAAAAGCCCACCGAATGTGTCGCCGTGCTGAGCAAATACGGCACTGTGACCGACTACGCCCTCTACTCCATGGGTCTGCGGGACTCCGCCGAGCTGGACAAGATGATACAGCAGTTCGCCCAGAACCAGAACGTCGATGTCCCCAGCGACTTCCGCACCTACAGCTACGACGAGCTGATGGGTCTGAAGTTCAAGCTGGTGAACAGCGCCGACACCTACGTCTACGACGACACCTACGGCATCTGGAAGAGCAAGGCCGACGACAAGGACTATATGCAGCAGCTGGTGGAGAACGGCGAGGACATCACCATCGTGGGCATCGTCCAGCCGGACTACACCGCCTCCGCTTCCATGCTCACCTCCGGCATCGCCTACCCCGCCTCCCTGACCGAGAAGGTCATGGAGGACGCTGCCGACAGCGACATCGTGAAGCAGCAGATGGCTGACCCCGCCACCAACGTCCTCACCGGCGAGAGCTTCGGCAAGGCCGAGAGCCTCCGCGACTTCGATTTGACCAGCCTCTTCTCCATCGACACCAACGCCCTCAAGAATGCCTTCTCTTTTGATGCCGGTGCCCTCGACTTCGATTTGAACGGTGCCTTCGACCTCAGCAGCGGCAGTTTCGATTTGAGCAGTCTCATCGACTTCTCGGATCTCACCCTCGACATCGACGAGCTGCCCGACATCGACCTCAGCGACGCCTTTGCAGAGCTGGACCTCTCCGTCTCGCCGGAGGCCCTGCAGGACCTCGTGCAGAAGGTGTTCAAGGACTATAAGAAATATATCATCGGCAACGGCATCCTCAACTTCAAGAAGTGGAGCTTTTCTGCCTACCTCAAGTCAGAGCAGTTCCAGAAGCTGATGGCCGAGTCCATGAAAGACCTCGTTGACCCGGACAAGCTGCAGGGCCAGCTCTCGAGTGCTCTGCAGACCACCATCCAGACCGTGATGGAGACCTACTCCGACCAAATCACAGAGGTGCTGAAAAGTCAGCTGGACGCTGCCATCCAGAAGGGCATCGTCACCTTCCAGGACCAGATACAGTCCCAGCTCAAGACGGCCATCCAGCAGAACATCGGCAAGCTGAGCAGCCAGATGGAGAGCGCCATCAAGATCGACGCGTCGGCTTTCCAGAAGGCCATCCAGCTCAACATGACCGCCTCCGAGCTGACCGAGCTGATGCGCTCCACCCTCCGCTCCTCTTCCGCCACCTATGAGGCCAACCTGACGGCTTTCGGCTACGCGGACGAGGCCGCCCCCAGCCAGATCAAGATCTATCCGAAGGACTTCGCCAGCAAGGCCACCATCCTGGAAAAGCTGGATGCCTACAACGCCGGGATGTCTGCAAAGGGTGAAGACGAAAAGATGGTGCAGTACACCGACCTCGTGGGTACCCTGATGACCAGCGTGACCGAGATCGTGAACATGATAAGCAGCATGATGGTGGCCTTCGTCTCCATCTCGCTGGCAGTCTCCTCCATCATGATCGGCGTCATCACCTATATCAGCGTCCTCGAGCGCCGGAAGGAGATCGGCATCCTGCGTGCCATCGGCGCTTCCAAGCGGAACGTCTCCGAGGTGTTCAACGCAGAGACCTTCATCATCGGTCTCTGCTCGGGCGTCATGGGCATCGTCCTCAGCGAGATACTGCTCATCCCCGGAAACATCATCATCCAGAAAGTCTCCGGCACTTCGACCCTCGTTGCTTCCCTGCCCGTAGACGCAGCCCTCTTCCTCGTGGCACTGGCTACCCTGCTCACCATTCTGGCCGGCATCATCCCGGCCCGCGGCGCAGCCAAGTGCAACCCCGTCAAAGCCCTGCGCGCCGAGTAAACCCCAAAAATCTCATTCCCGGTATCCTTTCCGCTCCGGCGGCAGGGATACCGGGATTTTTTCGGCTTATTTTTGCTCCGGCCCGTCTGTTCAGCTTGTATCCATCCTGCATAAGAACGCCCTTTTTTGCTCTAAAAGTTACAAAAGAGTACGGTCGTTCCGGGAGATTTTGACGTGTACCGGGAATTTCCGGAAATCAATTTGCTTTTTGCTCTGCGAGCAAATCAACCTGCACAAAGGAGGGTCGATTTGTTATGCAATTCTGCCAAAAGTGTTTCAGGGTTATTGATTTATTCCACAAATTATGCCATACTATAGTCACTGAAACCGTTCCCGACATCGTTCCCGCACGATTTCAGTAAAAACCAGAACTTCGACCGAAAGAGAGGTGCTTCCCGGAATGCCGAACATGACCATCAAAGACATTGCCCGTCTGAGCGGCTGTTCCGTCAGCACCATCTCCCGCGTCATCAATGACCGGCCGGATGTGCGTCCCGAAACGAAAGAAAAGGTGCTTCAGATGATGCGGGAGTCGGGCTTCGTGCCAAACACCAACGCCCGGCAGCTGAAGATCCAGCAGTCCCGCAGCCTCGTCTTTGTGGTCAAGGGTACCCGGAACCTCTTCTTCTCGGACTTCCTCGTTCAGCTGCAGCGGGCCGCGACCCTCTACGGGTACAGCGGCATCGTCTCCTACCTGGACGAGAATGCCAACGAGATAGACGCCGCCCAAAAGATCCTGCGGGAGATAAAGCCCAAAGGCATGATATTCCTCGGCGGCAGCGTGGCGAACTTCCAGCAGGGCTTTGCGAACATCACCGTCCCCTCGGTGCTGACGACGCTGGTCTCCGACGAGCTGGATTTCCCGAACCTCTCGATGGTGGGCGTAGATGACCGGGCTGCGGCCCGCACCGCCGTCTCCCACCTCATCGCGCAGGGCCACCGGAAGATAGCAGTTCTCGGCGGTCCGACCACCAGCTACCCCAGTCGGATGCGCCGCCTCGGCGCACAGGATGCCATGGAGGATGCCGGGCTCACCTTTGACGACCGGCTCTACGGCCTGTCCAACTACGATTTCGAGTCTGCCTACCACGCCATGAACAGCCTGCTGGCCCGCCGGGCCGAGTTCACCGCTCTGTTCGCCATGAGCGATGTCATCGCTTTCGGTGCCATCCGGGCGCTGGTGAGCGCCGGGTTCCGGGTGCCGGAGGATGTATCGGTCATCGGCTTCGACGGCATCTCGATGTCCCGCTACTGCGTGCCGGTGATGACCACCATCGTCCAGCCCGGCGAGCAGATCGCGCTCCAGAGCATCGAGCTGCTGGTGCGGCAGATCGAGCATGGTGCCCCGGCCCAGAAGATCACCCTCCAGCCTGAGCTGCAGGTCGGTGAGAGCGTAAGGGCTGTCTGATTTATTTCGTCTCATTTCCGCTGCCAGGCGGAATGTGTATATCACATGATGAAGAAGGAGAACAATTATGAAAAAAATGATCTCTCGTCGTAATTTCCTGAAAGTCGCTGGCGCTTCTGCTGCCGCCCTCGGTCTGGCTGCCTGCGGTGGTTCCTCCAGCAGCACCGCTGCTTCCACCGCCAGTTCTACCGCAGCTTCTGCCGCTCCCGCAGCTGCCGGCAAGGTCTACTACCTGAACTTCAAGCCCGAGCAGGATCAGGATTGGCAGGATCTGGCCGCTGAGTACACCAAGGAGACCGGCGTGCCTGTGACCGTTGTCACCGCTGCTTCCGGCCAGTACGAGACCACCCTGATGAGCGAGATGGAGAAGAGCGAGGCTCCCACCCTGTTCCAGGTCAACGGCCCTGTGGGTCTGGCAAACTGGAAAGATTACTGCCTGGACCTGTCCGACAGCAAGCTGTACGGTGAGCTGACCAGCGACTCCTTTGCACTGAAGGACGGCGACGCCGTTACCAGCATCGCTTACGTCATCGAGACCTACGGCATCATCTACAACAAGGAGCTGCTGACCGCCGCCGGCTACACCCAGGACGACATCAAGGGCTTCGATGACCTGAAGAAGGTCGCCGACGACATTCAGGCCCGCAAGGCTGAGCTGGGCGTTGATGGTGCTTTCACCTCCGCCGGCATGGACGGTTCTTCCGACTGGCGCTTCAAGACCCATCTGGCAAACCTGCCCATCTACTACGAGTACAAGGCTGACGGCATCGGCTCCACCGACGCCATCAAGGGCACCTACCTCGACAACTACAAGAAGATCTGGGACCTGTACATCACCGACTCTACCTGCGACCCCAAGCTGCTGGCTTCCAAGACCGGCAACGACGCCGTGGCTGAGTTCGTGGGCAAGAAGGCCGTCTTCTACCAGAACGGCACCTGGGCTTACAATGACGTGAAGGATCTGGGCGACGACAACCTGGGTATGCTGCCCATCTACATCGGCGCTGAGGGCGAGGAGAACCAGGGCCTGTGCACCGGCTCCGAGAACTTCTGGTGCGTCAACAACACCTCCTCCGATGAGGACATTCAGGCTACTCTGGACTTCCTGTACTGGTGTGTCACCTCTGAGGCCGGCACCAGCGCGATGGCTGACAAGATGGGCTTCGTCATCCCCTTCAAGAAGGCTAAGGACTCCACCAACCCCCTCATCGGCATCGCCAACGATTACGTTGCTGAGGGCAAGACCAGCGTTGACTGGTGCTTCTCCACCATGCCTTCCGAGGAGTGGAAGAACGGCGTCGGCTCTGCACTGACTGCTTATGCAGCAGGCACTGGCAGCTGGGACGATGTGGTCACCGCCTTTGTGGACGGCTGGGCCAAGGAGTACAAGCTGGCCAACGGCTAAACGTTCTCCTTCTTCCGCAGTAGCTGGATAACGGGGAGGCGGGCGATGTGTTCGCCCGCCTCCCCTTCTTTTTCAGGAGGTATATCATGCAAAAGGCCATCAGTAAATATTGGCCGGTGTTCGTACTGCCCACTCTGCTGGCGTTCATCATCGGCTTCATCTGGCCCTTCATCTGGGGCATCTATCTTTCCTTCCAGCGTTTCACCACCGTGAGCAAGACCACCTTCGTGGGCCTGCAGAACTACATCAACGTCTTTTCGGACGAGACCTTCCTCCACGCCTTCAGCTTTACGGCGGCGTTCACCGTGGTGTCCACCGTCCTCATCAATGTCTGCGCCTTCGCCATCGCGCTGGTGCTCACCCGCGGCATCCGCGGCACCAACATCTTCCGCACCGTCTACTTCATGCCGAACCTCATCGGCGGCATCCTGCTGGGCTACATCTGGCAGATCCTGCTCAACG
>ENA-OPSQ01002437-OPSQ01002437.1-human-gut-metagenome-genome-assembly--contig:-NODE-2437-length-10420-cov-2.741052_pt1 | contig 10420 bp, 8 predicted proteins | sample MGYA00241456_ERZ501904 | MGnify/ENA primary metagenome ERZ501904 (study PRJEB25962, sample SAMEA2042452) | human gut metagenome | biome: human gut; feature: human-associated habitat; material: faeces...
CCCGCCATGAATATTTCCGCCGCATTCTGTGCCAGATGATTGGCCGCTGGGTGCACGCGGGCGAAGCGCCAGCGGATATCCAGCTGCTGGGCGAAATGGTGAGAAACATCTGCTTTAACAATGCGCGTGACTACTTCGCCATTGAACTGAACTAAGGCCGTTTGAGGTTGATATGCAATACATCAAAATCCATTCGCTGGATAACGTTGCCGTCGCGCTGGCCGATTTAGCCGAAGGGACGGAAGTGACCTTCGACAACCAGTCGGTGACGTTACGCCAGGCCATTGGACGTGGACATAAGTTTGCCCTGATCCCCATCGCGAAAGGGGAGAACGTGGTGAAGTACGGTTTGCCCATCGGTCATGCGCTGGCGGATATTGCGCCGGGTGAATACATTCATTCCCACAATACCCGCACCAATCTCAGCGATCTGGACGAGTACAGCTATCAACCTGACTTCCAGGCAGAAGAAGGACAGGCGGCCGATCGTGAGGTGCAGATCTACCGCCGCGTCAGCGGGGAGGTGGGGATCCGCAATGAACTGTGGATCCTCCCGACCGTCGGCTGCGTGAACGGGATCGCGCGTCAAATTCAGACGCGTTTCCTGAAAGAGACCAACAATGCTGAAGGCACCGACGGCGTGCATCTGTTCAGCCATACCTACGGTTGTTCCCAACTGGGCGACGACCACATCAATACCCGCACTATGCTGCAAAATATGGTGCGTCACCCGAACGCGGGGGCGGTGCTGGTGATTGGCCTCGGCTGTGAAAACAATCAGGTCGACGCCTTCCGCGACACGCTGGGCGAGTTCGATCCTGAGCGCGTGCACTTTATGGTGTGTCAGCACCAGGACGACGAAGTGGAAGCGGGCGTTGAACAGCTGCACCAGCTGTATGAGGTGATGCGTCACGACAAGCGCGAGCCGGGCAAGCTGAGTGAACTGAAGTTTGGCCTGGAGTGCGGCGGATCTGACGGGCTTTCCGGCATTACCGCTAACCCGATGCTGGGCCGCTTCTCAGATTACGTGATTGCCAACGGTGGCACGACAGTGCTGACCGAAGTGCCGGAGATGTTCGGCGCAGAGCGCATTCTGATGAGCCACTGCCGCGACGAAGAGACCTTTGAGAAGACCGTCACCATGGTCAACGATTTCAAACAGTACTTCATCGCCCATAACCAGCCGATTTATGAGAACCCGTCGCCGGGTAACAAGGCGGGCGGGATCACCACGCTGGAAGAGAAATCCCTGCGCTGCACCCAGAAAGCGGGCGCCAGCCAGGTAGTGGACGTGCTGCGCTACGGTGAACGGCTGAAAACGCACGGTCTGAACCTGCTGAGCGCACCGGGCAACGATGCGGTCGCCACCAGTGCGCTGGCGGGAGCGGGCTGTCACATGGTGCTGTTCAGTACCGGGCGCGGCACGCCGTACGGCGGATTTGTGCCAACGGTGAAAATCGCCACTAACAGCGAGCTGGCGGCGAAGAAAAAACACTGGATCGACTTTGATGCCGGCCAGCTGATCCACGGCAAAGCGATGCCGCAGCTGCTGAGCGAATTCGTGGACACGATTGTGGAATTTGCCAGCGGCAGGCAGACCTGCAACGAGAAGAACGACTTCCGCGAGCTGGCGATCTTTAAGAGTGGTGTGACGCTATAAGTGCTTTGTCGGGTGGCGCTAGCGCTTACCCGACCTACTAAATCCTGTAGGCCCGGTAAGGCGTAGCCGCCACCGGGCTTGTCTTTTTAACTGCGCAGGGCGTTCTTCGCTAAACGTGCATCTTCCGCCTGACAGGCCGCTGCGGTAAACAGCACGTCGGTAGAGGAGTTCAGCGCGGTTTCGCAGGAATCCTGCAATACGCCGATAATGAAGCCGACCGCGACAACCTGCATGGCAATCTCGTTCGGAATACCGAACATGTTACAGGCCAGCGGGATCAGCAGCAGCGAGCCGCCCGCCACACCGGAGGCGCCACAGGCACACAGTGATGCAACGACGCTCAGCAGCAGCGCGGTCGGCAGATCCACCGGAATGCCCAGCGTATGCACCGCCGCCAGCGTCAGCACGGTGATGGTGATCGCCGCACCTGCCATGTTCACGGTTGCACCCAGAGGAATCGACACCGAATAGGTATCGCGATCCAGATTCAGCTTCTCCGCCAGCGCCATGTTGACCGGAATGTTTGCCGCCGAGCTGCGGGTGAAGAAGGCATACACGCCGCTTTCACGCAGGCAGGTCAGCACCAGCGGATACGGGTTGCGGCGGATCTGCCAGAACACCAGCAGCGGGTTGATCACCAGCGCCACCAGCAGCATACAGCCGACCAGGACGACCAGCAGCTGCGCGTAGCCCCACAGTGCATCGAAACCGGTGGTGGCCAGCGTCGAAGAAACCAGACCAAAGATCCCGACTGGCGCAAAGCGAATCACCAGCTTCACCATAAAGGTCACGGCGTTGGACAAATCGTTGACCAGGTTTTTCGTGGTCTCGTTGCCGTGACGCAGCGCGAAGCCCAGACCAATCGCCCAGACCAGGATGCCAATGTAGTTTCCGCTCATCAGTGCGGTGATGGGGTTAGAGACCATGCTCATCAGCAGGCCACGAAGGACTTCCACAATCCCGGACGGCGGGGTGATATCACCGGCCGCGCTGGTCAGGTGCAGCGTGGACGGGAACAGGAAGCTAAACACCACGGCCGTTAAGGCAGCAGAGAAGGTTCCCAGCAGATACAGGAACAGAATAGGGCGAATGTTGGTTTTTTGTCCGTGCTGGTGGTTGGCAATCGACGCCATCACCAGCATCAGCACCAGTACCGGGGCGACGGCCTTCAGGGCGCCCACAAACAGCGTCCCGAGCAGCCCCGTGGCCTCCGCGGCAGGTTTTGACACCATCGCCAGCAGAATACCCAGTACCAACCCGACCAGAATTTGTTTTACAAGACTGCCCTGCGCCAGGCGCGCGAACAGACCGCGTGATTGTGTGCTCATACGTTATTCCTGAGTGAAATTGCGTTCCATCCTGATGTGCTCTAGGTCACATTTGTGTCCGGATGTAAGTATTTGTTTGCCTGGTTGAGTATCAGGGAAAGCAGCGAAAGGCGGAAGCGTAAAATGCTGGATTTTACGTGCTGCGTCATGTTTTTTAACTATTGGTTAACGAAAGTGCCGGGTGGCGCTACGCTTACCCGGCCTACATTGCATTTCCCCCTCTCCCTGTGGGAGAGGGTTGGGGTGAGGGCATCAGCCCGCACCGAACGTTGCACTAAGCCTGCTGCTTCTTATCGTGCTGGCGGTTAACCCAGGTATTGATAATCAGCGTCACCAGCAGAATGCCAAACACCACGCCGAGCGAAATGGCGATCGGAATATGGTAGAAATCGACGATCAGCATCTTGATACCGATAAACACCAGAATCACCGACAGACCGTACTTCAGCATTGAGAAGCGCTCTGCCGCACCCGCCAGCAGGAAGTACATCGCACGCAGGCCGAGGATGGCGAACAGGTTTGAGGTCAGCACGATGAACGGGTCGGTAGTGACCGCGAAGATAGCCGGGATACTGTCCACCGCGAAAATCACGTCGCTCAGTTCGACCAGAATCAGCACCAGCAACAGCGGGGTGGCGAACAGCAGGCCGTTCTTACGCACGAAGAAATGCTCGCTCTCGATCTTGTCCGTCATGCGCAGATGACCCCGGATCCACTTCACCAGCGGCTTATCACCGATACCGGTATCGTCTTCTTTCGCCAGCGCCATTTTTACCCCGGTAAACAGCAGGAACGCGCCAAATACATACAGCAGCCATTCGAACTGGGTAATCAGCCAGCTACCGGCGAAGATCATGATGGTACGCAGGACAATAGCGCCCAGCACACCGTACACCAGCACGCGACGTTGCAGAGCCGCAGGTACGGCGAAGTAGCTGAACAGCATCAGCCAGACGAAGACGTTATCAACCGCCAGCGCTTTTTCAATCAGATAGCCGGTGAGGAAGGCGAGTGCCTGAGGATCGGCCACCGCGCGGCCTTCGGTTGAGGCCAGATACCACCAGAAGGCGGCGCAGAAGAGGAGTGAGAGGGTAACCCATACCAGCGACCAGACGGCGGCTTGCTTGACGCTCATGCCGTGCTCGCCGCGACGACCCTGCAAAAAGAGGTCGATTGCCAGCATGATGAGCACGACAACCGCGAATCCGCCCCACAGCATTGGAGTGCCGACAGAATGCATACTATTTTCCTTACACATAAAAAACAAAAACGGCCATGGTCAGAAGACGATAGCCGTTAGCTTTTTATGCATAGACCTCGCCTTCCGGCAAGGTCTCACTTACAACCACGAAGGTTGCCCGGCGACCGGATGCGGTTTTGCACGCATCGTAATGACGATCCACCGGCGAAGAAGTTACTCCCCTTTGCAGGTAACAAATTATGTCAGACCATCGGTTTCGTCAATGGTCCGCACGATTTCATTACACAGTTTTACGCGACGGCTTCCACATTCACGCCGTCTGCGGGGAAGATCACGCCAGTCTGTCGGCGGATCTCCGTTTGCAGCTTCGCCGTGGTGCGGCTGATCGCCAGCCCCGGGTGGTTCACTTCGTTGTCTTCTACCAGACGGGCGAAGACCTCTGCCTCATAGAGCATAGTGTTAATATGCTGAGGCTGCGTCAGCTCCTGCGCTTTGCCGCCGCGGGGAACGATGCTTAGCTTCTGGCATTCGGAGATTTTTTCGATCACCAGCGAGCCGTCTTCGCCCTGAATTTCGCTTGGCAGTACGGAGTCACTGACCTTCGAGTGCTGCAACGTCACGCTAAAATCACCGTAGTCCAGCACCACAACGCCGTGTGCATCCACGCCGCTTTCCAGCAGGCTGGCGGTGGCGGTTACGCCGTGCGGTTCACCCCACAGGGCGACCGCAGAGGCCAGGCAGTAAAAACCGATATCCATAATCGAGCCATTCGAGAAGGCCGGGTTAAAGGTGTTCGGGTTTTCGCCGTCCAGGTAGCGCTGGTAGCGCGAGGAATACTGGCAGTAGTTGATAAAGGCTTTACGCACTTTGCCAATTTTCGGCAGCGATTGCTGCAACAGCAGGAAGTTCGGCAGGCTGGCGGTTTTGAACGCTTCAAACAGTACCACCTGGTTTTCGCGGGCAAGCGCAATGGCGGCTTCCACTTCCTCAATATTCGAGGCGAGCGGCTTCTCGCAGATCACATGCTTTTTGTGGCTGAGGAACAGCTTCGTTTGCGGGAAGTGCAGAGAATTCGGGCTGGCGATATAGACCGCGTCAATGGCGTCGCTTTGCGCCATCTCATCGAGCGAGGTGAACAGATGTTCAACCAGGTAGTCATTCGCAAAACTCTGCGCCTGCTCAAGGCTGCGGGAATAGACTGCGGTGAGCTTATATTTGCCGGTTTCGTGGGCGGCGTCGACGAACTGGCGCGTGATCCAGTTCGTACCGATGACTGCGAAACGTATCATAAACGTTTACGTACTCCGTAGCAGGGAACCTAAAGCCACTGTAGCACGTCATCATGACATTTCGCGTGCGCTACTGCGCATTACTCTTTAACGATAAATGCGTCAGCCACAAACGGGTATCAAACTCCAGCTGGTGGTACTGCGGCTCCATATGGCAGCACAGGGAGTAGAACGCTTTGTCGTGCTCTTTCTCTTTCAGGTGCGCCAGCTCGTGCACCACGATCATCCGCAGAAAGGCTTCCGGCGCATTGCGAAAGACGGTCGCGACGCGGATCTCCGCTTTGGCCTTCAGCTTGCCGCCCTGTACGCGGGAGATGGCGGTATGCAGGCCGAGCGCGTTTTTCAGCACGTGGATCTTATTGTCGTACATCACCTTGTTGATCGGCGGAGCGCTCTTAAGATACTGGTTTTTCAGATCCTGCGTATACTGCCAGAGGGCTTTGTCAGTCGCGAAATCATGCGTGCCCGGGTAGCGTTTCTCCAGCACCGCACCGAGCTTTCCCGCGGCAATCAGGTCACGAACCTGGGAAAGTAAATGCTCCGGATAGCCCTGGAGATAAGTCAGCTGGTTTATCAAAACCCCAAAATAGTGTGAAAACGGGTATACTCACGCACCCTTTTCAGGGATACGCCAAATTTTACCATTCAGGAGGGCCGATGAGCCACTTAGACAACGGTTTCCGTTCACTCAACCTTATTAAACGTTTCCCGGAAACGGACGACGTTAACCCGCTTCAGGCGTGGGAAGCGGCGGATGAATATCTGCTGCAACAGTTGGATGGGACTGAAATCAGCGGCCCGGTTCTGATCCTGAATGACGCGTTTGGCGCGCTGGCCTGCGCGCTGGCGGAACATGCGCCTTACAGTATCGGCGATTCTTACTTAAGCGAGCTGGCGACGCGTGAAAACCTGCGTCACAACGATATCGAAGAATCCAGCGTGAAGTTCCTCGACAGCACCGCGGACTACCCGCAGGCGCCGGGCGTGGTGCTGATTAAAGTGCCCAAAACCATGGCGCTGCTGGAGCAGCAGCTTCGCGCGCTGCGTAAGGTCGTGACGCCGGATACGCGTATTATCGCGGGTGCCAAAGCGCGCGATATTCACACCTCGACGCTGGAATTGTTCGAGAAAGTGCTCGGCCCGACCACCACGACGCTTGCCTGGAAAAAAGCGCGCCTGATCAACTGTACCTTCAGCGCACCGGCGCTGGCCGACGCGCCGGAGACGCTGAGCTGGAAACTGGAAGGTACCGACTGGACCATCCACAACCACGCGAACGTTTTCTCCCGCACCGGTCTGGATATCGGCGCACGCTTCTTTATGGAACACCTGCCGGAAAACCTGGAAGGGGAAATCGTTGATCTCGGCTGCGGTAACGGCGTGATTGGCCTGACGCTGCTGGCGAAGAACCCGGAGGCCAGCGTGGTGTTCAGCGACGAATCGCCAATGGCGGTGGCGTCCAGCCGTCTGAACGTGGAAACCAACCTGCCGGAGGCACTGGATCGCTGCGAGTTTATGATCAATAACGCGCTGTCGGGCGTAGAGCCTTTCCGCTTCAACGCGGTATTCTGTAACCCGCCGTTCCACCAGAAGCACGCCCTGACGGATAACGTCGCGTGGGAGATGTTCCACCACGCGCGCCGCTGCCTGAAAATCAACGGCCAGCTGTATATCGTGGCCAACCGCCACCTGGACTACTTCCACAAGCTGAAGAAGATTTTCGGCAACTGCGTCACCATTGCCACCAATAACAAATTCGTGGTGCTGAAATCGGTGAAGCTGGGGCGTCGTCGGTAAGATTGGGTATGTGCGGCCTGATGCCCGGTGGCGCTTCGCTTACCGGGCCTACAATGGCCTCGAGCCCGTAGGCCGGGCAAGCGAAGGGTATGAACCGGAAACATGGGTAACACTTTAGACCGGATACATGGGTAACAGTTATAACTGGCATAGAAGAGGAGACTCGCTATGCCCTGGACTGAGACCCGACCTATGCAACGCCTTGATTTTATCCGTGCCTGCCATGCAGGTACGGATTCTTTTTCAGCCCTCTGCCGTCTCTTCGGCATCAGCCGAAAAACCGGTTACAAATGGCTTCAGCGTTTTGACCCCTCTGACCTGTCATCTCTCTCTGACCGGTCGCGTGCTCCGCACTCCCACTCCCGTACAGTTCCTGATGATATCGCCGGGCAGCTTACGGCCCTGAGGCAGAAACACCCTGACTGGGGCCCCAAAAAACTGCGGATGTGGCTGCTCAATCATCACGTCGATTTTACCGTCCCCGCTGCCAGCACTATCGGCGATACCCTCAAGCGTGAAGGCCTGGTTCCGGATAAAAAGCGAAAACGCAGAACCCCGGGCAATCGCCAGCCCCTGACCATCATCAGTGAGAACAATCAGGTCTGGAGCGCTGATTTTAAAGGCAAGTTCAGGCTGCTGAGCCGGAAATACTGTCATCCCTTCACCCTGACCGACAATCACAGCCGGTATCTTCTGAGCTGCCGGGGAACGGACCGGGAGAGCGAGCCCTTCGTCAGGCAGTGCCTGACGGATGCGTTCCTGGAGTACGGTCTGCCGGAAGTCCTGAGAACGGATAATGGACAGCCTTTCGCAGGAACAGGTATCGCCGGGTTAAGTCGCCTTGCAGTCTGGCTGATAAAGCTGGGCATCAGACCGGAACGTATCAGAAAGGGGCATCCGGAAGAAAACGGCCGTCATGAGAGAATGCACCGTTCGCTGAAAAGTGCAGTAAAACAGGGCAACACCTTTATGACGATGGAAGAACAACAGCGGTGGTTCAGTGACTACCGGGAAGAGTTTAACTACGAAAGGCCGCATGAAGCCCTGGCGGGTGCAACGCCCGGAACGGTATGGCAGCCCTCAGGCCGACACTGGGATGGCAGGGTTCCTGAATATGCTTATCCGGAAGGAGGTACGGTCTACAGGGTGAAATCAAGGGGGACACTCTATATGGGGAAAAAGGGGACGGTGTTCCTGAGTGAAGCGCTGACTGATGAGTACATCATGCTGGAAGAACAGGATGATGGCCTTGAGGCCATCATCTTTAACGGAATAACGCTTGCGTACTACGACCGAAAAACCCAGAGTGTGCTCCGGATAGACTGAAAAGTGTTACCTATGTTCCCGGTCTGATCTGTCACCTATGTATCCGGTCATACAGAAGCGCCACCGGGCAAAGCAAAAAACTACCCCACCAACTCCTCTTTCACCTGCATCGCCAAATCAAACGAATGCAGACGCGCCTGGTGATCGAAAATCTGGCCGTTAACCATAATCTCATCCGCCTGGGTTTCACGCAGCACCGCCTCCAGCCCGTGACGCACTTTCGCCTTATCACCCACCAGCGACATACTCAGAGCCTGCTGCACGCCATACTGCTCGGAGGCCGACCACAGCTGATGCATATTCTCTACCGGCGGCGGCAACTGGCCCGTCTCGCCGCGACGCAGCTTCACAAACGCCTGCTGCATAGAGGTAAACAGGAATTCCGCGTCGCGGTTGCTGTCGGCGGCAATGATATTGATACACACCATCGCATACGGCTTCTCCAGACGTTCAGACGGTTTGAAGTGCGTACGATAAAGATGCAGTGCCTGATGCAGCATATCCGGTGCGAAGTGGGAAGCGAACGCGAACGGCAGCCCCAGTTGAGCGGCGAGCTGCGCGCTGTACAGGCTTGAGCCTAACAGCCATACCGGGATCTTTTCCCCGTACCCCGGCACAGGACGCACGTGCGGGTTCGGATCCCGCGCGTCAAACCAGTCCACCAGCTCGGCCACATCGCGCGGGAAGTTATCGATATCGCCGCTCATATGGCGACGCAGGGCGCGCATGGTCGGCTGGTCGCTGCCCGGCGCGCGGCCAAGCCCTAGATCAATACGGCCCGGATAAAGGGTATTCAGCGTCCCGAACTGCTCGGCAATCACCAGCGGGGCGTGTTTCGGCAGCATCACACCGCCGGAGCCCAGGTGCAGAGTGGTGGTATTCGCCGCCAGATAGCCAATCAGCACCGAGGTGGCGGCGCTGGCGATGCCCACCATATTGTGGTGCTCCGCCAGCCAGTAGCGGTGATAGCCGCGCTTTTCGGCAAGCTGAGCAAGATCGAGAGAGTGCGTGAAGGCTTCTCTGGCCGAGGAGCCTTGTGGAATCGGCGCCAGATCCAGCACCGAAAACGGAATGGTTTTGTCAGTCATAACAGCTCACTTTGTCGACGGTCAATCTTTAATACTGCATTAAAAAATGATAACCGTTGTTAACAAAGTGAGCCTTTTTTACGCCTGCAATTCCAGCCCGGCGAGACGTCTCCAGTAACCGTTGCAGTCGCTGTTTGCCGTCAACGGCAGCGGTGAGGCGCCGTTTTCGTTGGCGCGGAAGGCGTCCAGCATCGCGAAAACGCCGGTATCAAGCGGCGAAAGACGCACCATATCCACCAGCCCGTGCATTGACGCCAGTTCGTTGCCGAGGTTATAGACGTAACCGCTCATGGTCTGAATGCCGTTGAGGACAAACACCTGCTGGTTCTCCTGCGACAGCATACTGCGGCCGTTCGGGTACTTAATGCAGCAGGTTTCGCACTCGTCTTTCGGGCGATCTTCGGAACGTGCGGTGAAGCAGCGGGCAGAGTAGGCCAGCGGCAGATGGCCGTAGCTCAGAACCTCCACTTCAAACTTGTTGCGAATGCCCAGCTCTTCGCACTGGTTGAGCAGTTTGGCCAGCCAGTCGCGGGAGAGCTCAACCGGCATGCACCAGCGGGTCATCCCCTGTTTGAGCAGCAGGCGCAGGGTTACGGCGTTATAGCAGTTCAGGGCATGTCCGGCGACAAAGGGTAGCTTACGCTCGGCGCACAGGTTTACCACGCCCAGGTCGCTCGCCTCCAGCAGGAACTCACCGTTTTCGACGTAGCGCTTCAGCTCGCCCAGTTCAG
>ENA-OPSQ01002438-OPSQ01002438.1-human-gut-metagenome-genome-assembly--contig:-NODE-2438-length-10418-cov-6.434237_pt1 | contig 10418 bp, 15 predicted proteins | sample MGYA00241456_ERZ501904 | MGnify/ENA primary metagenome ERZ501904 (study PRJEB25962, sample SAMEA2042452) | human gut metagenome | biome: human gut; feature: human-associated habitat; material: faeces...
AGTACCAAGGGATTCGCGCAATTTAGTCAGCGCAATTTTCATCTGCACCCTGACGGTGGCGACATTAATATTCTGCTCTTCCGCAATTTCGCTGTACGATTTGCCTTCATACAGGCTCGCCTTAAAAACAGCACGGCATTTGGCAGGGAGTTCCTCTACTTTCCGCAGAATGATCTCGTTCATTTCACTGCTTTCCAATGCCTGCAATGGATTGTCGGAAGAAAGAATATGATTTTCTAGAAAAGCCCATATTTCCTCCATCTGTTCGGTCATTATGCGCTCGTTAAAAGCGGAAGACCGCAAATAACTGATACTTGCATTCTGTATAGCCCGACGAAGATACGGAAGGGCAGGATAAGTGATATGGTGGCGATTCTGCCAGAAAGAGACGAAGACATCATTGACTATTTCACCGGCGACTCTCTTGTCATGTACATAGTAAACAGCTATCGCACACAGGTATAAATAGTACGTATGATAAATTTTATCAAATGCTTTGGTGCTACCGTGATTCAGTTGTTCGATTAGTTTTTCAGAGACTTCTGGTAAATTCATTCGTTCTTTTTCTTTAAGGGACGGGTGCAAATATAGCGATTAATTCAGAAACTCAAAATTCCGGTTATTAAAACCGGAACTTTGAATCGTGAATTATAGCCCCATCGGTATCTTCAACAGATACCAGACGATAAACAGCAACGTCCATGCTGCCAGAATGCACAAGGAGTACCTCCATGTATATTTCAGCAACGATCCGTATGTGATCTGTTTGTCATATTGCCGCATATACGTCAACACCAGCGGCATATAGAATAAGAAAGGAGTAATGGCATTCGTCGAACTGTCTCCGATACGGAAAGCACACTGCGTGACGTCCGGCGAAATCCCCATCGTGAACGGCGAGGCCGTCATCAGCTCTGTAATTCGTATCTTACCGCTGGCCGTCTTTTCTCGCCCGGGTACGAAGCCCACCCGCTTCTGATAGCGACCGCGCGAAAATACCCCCTTGTGCCCACTGGCCATGGTGGCGACAAAGGCATGCCGGATCATGGTCGTTTTACCCTTGTGGATCGCCACCGAAATAGAAGATCCCGATTGCTTGGGCTTGAACGCGATGATCGGCAACCTACTTTCGTTAATCTTGATACCTCCGTATAGGCTGCCACTGTTGGCCTTTGGTGACACCACTGCCTGGCGCGATAGATATTTCTGCGATATGTTGTATCGCTCCTTTATCCGCTTGTTTATGCGCGGGATTGAGCGTGTCAGCGCACTATTGACGCCTTGCGCCGTGCCGCGCAATATCTCATTGGGGGATAGCTTGCTGCGGAACTCGTTTTGGATCCGCTCGACCTCGCCGCGCTTTTCCTGTGTGATCTTTATCTCCATAACGTCAGATTATTGCATGGAAACGTCCGCCACATGGTCGGCCGTCTCACCTCGTTCGTATTCTTTCAGCTTCTCGTCGATTTTGAGGTACAAATCCACCGGTTGGGGTGTCCGGCGCTTCAAATCCTCATACCACTGGCGCGATACGCCGGCCTCTCGGCATAACTGCGAAATGGACACGTTGGCCGCGTTCGCCCGCTGCCTGATGGAGTTTGCCAAATCTTTATCGCTCTTTTTCATAGCCCATATAATTTTATCTATACATCCCTTTCAACGAATCACGGCACCGTTTGTCCCTTTCGGCCCGTTGTTGCAAGTCCGCCATATTTTTCTCGATATACTCCCGTACATTTGCGGGACATTTTCCGCTCTCATACATGGCCAGTAGGTATTCGGCGGGAACTTTCGCTATTACCTCACCCTTGTAGCTGCCGAACGGCATACGTTCGGCCATTTTCTGCTTTCGATCGGCAACCTCGGCATCCCTGCGCTGCTCAATAGCGGCCTTGTTCTCCTCAACGTACCGCGCCACACCTTCCGAGCATTTCCCGTTCTCGTGGAGCCATAGCAGGTAATCGGCGGGGACGCCCAGCATGGGGCGCCCCTTGTACTTGCCGTATGGCATGGCGCTGGTGTCTGTCAGTCGCCACATGGTCAATAGCGTTTCCCGTGCTTATATCCTCGGCCCTCGTTGTACTGCATTTTCAGCATGACGTGCGTTTCAAGGTCGATGCCGAGTGCCGTGGACAAATCGAACAAACGAATGGCCGCGTCGGCCAGTTCGTCTTCGAACGTGTCTTTGATGAATGCTTCAAAATCCGATATAAAGCATTTTTGTCTATTACCCTCTTCTATGCACCTAAAGGTTGCATCCCAGCGACCAAATGCTTCCACGTTAGCCCGCTTGTTCTTGCGGTCCGCCTCCAGCGCCTCGGCGAGTTCCGAAACGGTCAGCATTAAAGCGCGGGGGATGTCGATCGGTTCATCGTGGAACCCTTTCGCTTTGGCGGTTTCAAATGCACGTCGCCCCAATTCTTTGAGTGTTAAATTTCCCATGATTATTTCATTTTTGAAAGGTTTTTACTCACATAATCCGTAAAAGCTCATGCAACTGGTCGCTGTGTCATCGTCGAACAGGCTGCCGGTCGCGTTCTGCCATTTGACATATTGTACTACATCGTTTATTGTCGGATATTTCTCGCCGCTGGTAATCGCGTGGGCGGGGATTTTATCCGGTCCAAAAAACGATGACTTCAGGTCATGCTCCAGCGTGGCAATCTGCTCGATGCGATCCGGAGATTGGCGGGAAATGTTCAGTATATCCCGCTGGCTCGCCATGACGCACGGCCAGCACCCTACACGTTTATAGCCCATCGTGTAGAGCGGATTGGGTTCAAGCCCCGCCGAGAGGATGTAGTCAATCACCTGCTGCGCCGACCAATCGAATACGGGACGCAGTAGATCGTCAGCGTATTGCTTTCGGAACACCCGCACGTCGTGACCGCGATAGGTGTGCATCTTTGGTTTGCCCGCTTTATCATAACCGTATGGCTCGAAATAGTACTTAAAGTACGTGCATTGCTTTGACATAGCCGCACGGTTCGGAGATTCCGCCGCGCGTATGCCTTGGATCATCAGTATATTATCCTGTACGTTGTCGAGCACATAGTCGATGCACGGCTTGGTTTTCAACTCTTGGGTACAGAATCGGGCACAGGTGGACGGCCAACGCTTTTTCTGCTTGGCCAAACCGACCATCCCATCATACTTGGGCGACTTGAGCGTTACGAGGTCGAGGTTTAGCCGGTCGGCGATGCGATTGATGTACTCGTAGGTCAGTGGATGCTCCCATCCCGTATCGCAAAACACGGTGGTAAAGTTGGTGGTGATGTGCTCGCGCACCCACAACAGCGCCGCAAGGCTATCCTTTCCTCCGGAAAATGTTACGATTATTTTCATCTACCAAAGTGTTTTATACAGTTACAGATCGTGATTGTCGGATTGGCCCATTGCCGTTGAAACCGGCGCCAATCGGTTGAATATTTACCCTCAAGATCACGAAACAACATTGCCATTGGCATAAAACCGGCTCGCCACGCCTCGCCCATCCGTGTCTGTGCTTTCTCGAACGTGTCTCCCTTGTAACCGCACAACACATAACACCTCATCGAGTTGCTGGATTTGGTGAAACCTGCCTCGATAAGCATTTTGCCTGCCTCAACGAGCGGGTCCAGGTCGTTGGGGGTGTCGTAGGCGAAAAATAGCGATTGGGGATGTAACTCATGTATTCGTTGCGCCATCGTCGGGGTTAGCAACGCTGCCTCCAGTCCTCCGGTAAATTGCGGCTTGTGCGGCTGGCGGGCAAGCATGGCAAATACCTCGTCGATATGGCCCGGAGAGCAGGCCAGCAGGTTGTCATCGGTCAGAATCCAGCCGTCGGTAACTGGCAACTCTCGGAGCATTCCGCCCTCACGCTTGGGAACAGCGCAAAACCAGCATCGATTCGGACATCCTCGGCTGGTAATCACGTATCCGTGCCTCATGTACATACCAGGGATAAAATCGCCGCCCGGCTCATTGTAAGCGGGACCGCCGATCTTCACCGTTGCAACCGGCTCCCATTGTTTCGCCAGCCATTCAGCGATCGGTATGTCCCATGTGAACGTTACAGAAACGTGCACCTCGTCCGCTTCGTCGAAAAAGGACGGAGTTTCGCGGATACGTACCAGCTCGTCGGTTGGCGTAGCATTCGTCTTGGTTGGGAATACTCGTATTATCCGTTTTTTCATATCCATTTCAGAATAATTTTTGCTGCATTTGGTGATCGATCAATCTTCAATAACCCGCACGTAGGTATCGTTTATAGTTCGACCTATCTCTATCAACCTCAACGCGACCATTTCCTCCAATACGGCACGAAAAGCGGTGAGGGATTGGGAAAACCGCGTTTTCAGCATAAGTCCGTCGCGTATGACCAGAGCGTCGGCGGGCATCCTGTTTGTAGCCCGGCGGGTGCGTTGTACCTCGCGGACGTGGCGCCGTATCTCGGCGTGCAAAGGGTTGGCTGGTTCCATTTATTGCCCGCTTAATTTTTCAACGATCCGCATCTCTCGTTCGGATAACTCCCATACTATAGTCTCTTTCTTCACCGCAGCTCTTTCGGCGGCAACTCTTTCGGCGGCAACTCTTTCGGCGGCGGTATGTGAGATTAAAAAACCGGAACCGTAAATCATTTTCCCGTGCTTTTTTTGATCATCGAGTGCAGAGCGGTGCAGCATTTCCCGCTTGTCTATCCTTATCTCACCCTTGTTTTTCACGATGTACGCTACATCCGAAACCGTCAGCACGCAGTCCGGGTATTTGTATTTCGGCAACTCCGCTTTCGGTGCCGAGCAAATGGCGTCGATCCCCTTATATAGCACAGGATCACCTATTACACCGGCTTCGCCGAACATATTGGACAAAAAAGATGTATTTACTTTTGCCCCGTTTTCGTAAACGATAGCGGCGCCGCATACGATCCGTGTACAGTCAAGGTCAGCGCTGAACAATGTCAGATGCGGAGCAAACAGGAAAAACTTGATCCCTCGTTTCAGATAGAACCGGACAATTTGAGAGACGATCGAAAAGGGCGGGTTGTCGATCACCACGCAATTATCGGGATAGACCAAGCTCTCGTAATCACCACCCGGATAGAACGGGCGGACAACGGTCATCCCGTCGATGTCGCAATGATCGGCTACATATTGCAAAACATAGTCGTACACCGCTGGAGGCGTATAGCAGTCGTCGGTCGTTTTCTTGGGATTGAATTTTTCCACAAAGCCCTCGTAATCGTCGAAAATACTTTTTTGCGACTTTCTGCGATTCGTGAACACGTGCTCCTCTTGGCCGAATAAATTTATACTTTTCATATCATGCTGCATTTTCAAAATCCAAAATCATACGCCCCAGTGCTTCGCAGATCACGCGGGCCATTGTAACCTCAACAGCGTTGCCGATGAACTTCTTCTGCTCGGCCTGTGTGCCTACCAGCTTGTAGTTGGCGGGGAAACCCATGATGCGTTTCAGTTCGGAAATCTTCAACATTCGCATCTTCACATCGACCAGCCCGTACAGCGCCATGAACTCCTTTATCTGCACCACGATCGGGCTGTCTGTGGTATATACCTCGTAGATCAGCGTATCGCCTTCGCGGCGGATGAACGGCGCGAGATGCTGCACGTCGTTCTCCGTTGTAACGATACTGGGCGGTCTTTTGTCCATCCGTGCGATCAGCGTGAAGCACGGGCGATCTATGGGTGCCCCCGCTGATGCGAATTGCGGGTTGAGTAGATAACGACCTTTACGGGGCGGTGTTTCCGCACAATACGTAACGAGATGGTGTTTTGGCGTGGGGGTTACAGTCCCGGCCGGCAACTCGACGGACGCGGTGCATCCATTTCCGTACTGCATATTCAGGAATCGAGGACGCACCAGTTGAAACCGGTCTTTCGTCGTGACGGTCGGGGCCGGCGCCTCGACGGGCGAGTTGTAGCCGTTGCCATAATATGCCGTCAGAAAATTGCCGGACACCAGTGCGTGGTGATCTACCGTCGTGATGGCGTGCGCCGGCCCGTCGATGCTGATGGCACGGTCGGCCGGTGATCCGCTGAAATGCTTGGCAAGGAAACACGCCTTTGCCACGCCGAGCCTGCTCTGCACCGCAACCGTCGGGCAAGGATCGTCGATACCGGGCGCAACGTACTTACCGCTTTGGCTCATGGAGTTGTATTTGACCATGAACGCCTCTTTGCCACCGGCGACGAACTTAACCAGCCCTGCGTAGATGCGTTCAAAGGTCGCATCCACCAGCGGCTTTTTGCGGCCGAAGATGCTGGCGCCCTCGTCGTGCAAATCGAGCACATCACGAACCGGGCGCCACTTTGCCCGGACATCGAACAGGTTGGGAGCGGGTTTCTTGGTGTGTGTCGGCGTCGGGAAAACGATGGGCAGTTGTCCGGCGGCGAAAATCCCGAAGAACCGGCGCCGGGAGGTGTAGGCCCCGAAGTCCGCCGAATCGAGGATGCGGTGGTCGAACCGATACCCTCCGTCCTTGCAAATGCAAGCCACCCATCGGTGGTAATCCTCACCTCGACGGGTTGCGTCGGGGACCCACACGGGGGCGATGGTACGCCGCTTGTGTTTGCCTTGGCCGACTGTCTTTATCTTCAGCGGGCAATAGGCGCCGTGCCCATGTGATGCCTCGACGACTTTCACCGCGAGCGGCCCCCACGTCATGAACTCCTTGACATTTTCGATTTGGATATAGTCGGGGCGCAGCGCGTCGATGTAGCGGAAAAGGTGCTCGGCCAGCGTGCGGCTGTCTGCGTCGCGGCTTTGGCCTCCTTTGGCGATCGAGAAGTTGGTGCATTCCAGCGATGCCCACAACACCACGCGGGCGGCGGGGTATTGTTTCCGTGAGACCTCGACATGGGCCAGTAGCCGGTCGAGGTTCAGCGTGCGGATGTCCTCGACAAAGTGCAGCGCGTCGGGATGGTTGGCCGCGTGCGAAGCGATCGCGTTGGCATCGTGATTGACGCATGCGATCACCTTGGCGACCTGCTCGCCGTGCAAGCGTGCCGCCTCAACGCCCGTGCTGGTACCACCGGCACCGCAAAAGAGGTCTATGTAGAGAAATCGGATCATAGCTTTTGTTTATCGGTTTTCGGTCAGCCGAGCCACAAGCGCGGCGCATTCGTCTTTCGTTCGAGGTAGCTCGATGGTGGTGGTGCGGCCAAGGTCGGCAAATAGGCGCTTCAACATCTTGATGCGGAGCTTGCCCTGCTGCGTCGCCACGCCCTTGGTGTCGATCGCCATGTCGTAATCCGGCAGGTAAAAGTCCAGCGTGTAGGTGATCGCCCGAATGGTCTCGCCGTTGTAGGTGAACGGCTCTTGCAGGGTGTAGCGCTTTTGGAACATAAACCCGATGCCGTGCGATTTCAGCAGGTCGTGCATGTAGCGTTCGAGACGGCTGTCGAAGACAACCCCGTCGGCCTCGGTCTTCACGGCATTGCGGACTTTGCGGTTCTCCGAAGGGACGGGCGCCTCAACCGGCCGTGCTCCGGTGCGCATCTTGCGCCGGAACTCCTCGGCGGTCATGCCGGTGCGTATCATCCTCCGGAACTCCTCGGCGGTCATGGTGTCGGTATTGTTGGTTGCTTTCGGCTTCATGCTTGCGGCCCCGTCATGTCGATTTTACGCTGCCAGTACTTCGTGCCGTCGGGCATTTGGAACATTTGGAAGTCGTCGCTGGAGGCGCGGCGACTATAAACCTCGTCGCACATCTCGTTGTACGTGTATTTGCGGCCCGTCGTGGCTTTACGGCTCTTGATGATGAAGTCGTGGGCCACGAACGAGGCGAACGTGGAGTAAGCGGATTTGTTCTTGTAGGCCCCTTTGTTGTCGATCTGTGCGATGATGCGGTTGATGTCCTCGGCGCTGAACTTGGCGAGGATGTCGCGGGCCTGCTCCTCGGTGAGCGGTTCGGCCATCATGGTGATCGCGGGGAAAGCGGACTCCAGCCAGGCAAGAAACTCGGCAGCTTGGTTTCCCCCCAAACCCCCTTTCCATTCAGTAACTACTGTGTGTGTTATTATATCACCATCAGAATCATAATCAATATCATAATCATGGTTTTTTTTGCCACGTTTGGTTTTTTCTGTTTCGTTTGGATATTTTTCAAACCGTTTGGTTTTTTCTGTTCCCAATCGGTTCTCCTTTTCGCCCACATTCTCGGTTTCATTCGTATTTCCGTTAAACCGTTCGGTTTTTTCGCTTTCCATTCGGTTATCTTCGTTTACGATTGGTTTATATGTTTCCGATTGGTTCACAGTTTCGGCGTCAGCTTTCTTCGGGCGCCCGCCTCGCTTCCCGTTCTCTCGGTTCTGCTGACATTTGGCATCGTACCTTTCCGAATATGAGTCTATCGAGGCCCTGATGAACTCGAAGCACATGGACGTTATGCCATCCAAGGATGGCATATCTTCTCCGGATGTATACGCAAAAAGCGCCGTCAACAAATCTCCCCGCTGCTCTCGGGATAGTAATTGTACCTGCGGGTAAAAATCGCAGCGTAAGATAAATGTACCTTTACCCGCATTTTCTTTGTTTTTCATACTCCAACCTTAAATTTCAATCTCTATTCTTCCGGTGCGTCCAACTCCCGACAAATGGCATCCGCAACTCTTACCGCCCACTGCGCCGCCTTTTCGGGTATGTGTCCGATCCCGCAATCATTCGATGCCATGATGCCCTGCAAGGCCATCCCCGCAAACCATTCACGGCGGGATAACTTTCGGGCGATTTTCTTGCCCCTCGGCGCCGGCGCGGTAATGTTTTGCGTCGCGGGATCCCGTTCTGTCTTTTTCGTCCAATTTTCGCAGTAATTTGAACCGTGGTTAATGTCGAGGCAGTTTGTCCTGTTTTTGTGATCTTCAGGGTATTCACATTCTCCGACTCCATTGGCATCCTCATTCTTGAAGCAAGCACACGATCCGCACACCTTTGTTCCGTTTTCCGTCGCCTTGTTGTACTCCGCCCTGATGTCGGCGGAACATTCGGGACATAGCACCGATTCATCGCTCGTGACGACCCACTCCTCATTGCAATCCGGGCATCCGTACTCCTCGCAATTATCGCATTGCACCAGCGGCATCCCGCACTCGGGGCATGTTTTTGGATTATTCATTATCGTAATGTTTTAGATATGACGGTAACATTTTGCAACCCAAGTCTGTGCAGCCGTTTCGGCCACCGCAAACGGCCTTACAAAGGGCTATTCCGGCTCGCACCCGAGCATCCTCCTCGGCGAGTTCAGCAACGTTTGCCATCGCCGTGCGTAGTTGCCATTTGGCGTGCTCTGACATATCTACTTCGAGGTGAGACATACATCCGTCGATAAACTCTTTTGCTCTTTCGCTTTTCATCTCTTTTTTAGGGTCAAAATGGGAAATCTCGTTGCTCCTCTGTCCGGCGCTCTCGGCAGGTCTTGCCGAGTGTGGCGGTCAAATAGAGCGGGTCGTATTGGCAACCGATTTGCTTGGCGACCCACAAGGGGATCCGCCCGTCGCCGAGGTATGCCGCGGTGATCGCATCGCATAGCTCGCATTCTTCGTGCTTGATGCACCGGTCGCAATTCTCGGCATCCCAGGTTGCCAGCTCGCTGCCGCTTCCGAACGTCCTCACGGGCGTGTCCTTTTCAAATGGTCGATTGTTCCATTCCATAATCGGGGGTATTAGTTTGTCAAATACAACCGCACGCGGCCGTCGTCGTATAGCTGGAACCGCAGGCCAAGTGCTTCCAAAACATCCTCATAGTTACCTCTGATGTAATCGGAAATGTATTTGCGAGAAATATCCTCGCAATAACGAATGGTGAGAAAACGTAGTTCTCGCTCGCTGTTGCACTCGATAATATTGTAGAATGCGCCGGAACATCCGCGAAAAAATTTACGTCTAACATCTATCGCGGCGCCTTTCATCTGTTCAAATGTCGGTTTCATGGCATACGGTTTTATGTAGGTTATTTTTACCTCCCATCCACCCGAATGGGTCGGGCATACAGTCCAGTTTTACGCGATCCATTGCCCGCACTTTTTTACGCGGAAGTTCGTGCCGATATATCAGCGTCCTTATGCTGGCAACCGGTCGCCCGAACTCCTCGGCGATGGTGAAGACGTCCACGCCGGCCATATACCGAGCGATCACGTCCTGCACGTCGCGTTTCTCCCATCGTCTGCTCCTCTTTTCCATTGTTGCGGGTTATTCGTGTTTGTCGAACCAGCTGGCGCGGTTGCTTTGCGACGCCACCAGTTCGATGCGCTCCGCAAGCACTCGGCACTTGCTGTTTCGTGTTCCGTCCTTGATTATCTCGATCAGCCCCTCGGCGGCCCACCGGTCGACCGTACCACGGCCGAATTTCCGGTAGCACTGGGTAAGGGTGTAGTATTTCGCATCGTCGGCCAGCTCCGCCCGGGCCATACGATACCCGG
>ENA-OPSQ01002442-OPSQ01002442.1-human-gut-metagenome-genome-assembly--contig:-NODE-2442-length-10414-cov-3.946810_pt1 | contig 10414 bp, 5 predicted proteins | sample MGYA00241456_ERZ501904 | MGnify/ENA primary metagenome ERZ501904 (study PRJEB25962, sample SAMEA2042452) | human gut metagenome | biome: human gut; feature: human-associated habitat; material: faeces...
GGTTTCGCGCGCGTTCCCGTATCTCTGGCAGGTCGACCTGGAAAAAGCCATCGACCAGGACGACATCACGACCGAGAGCGGCAGCAGCAACCTGCGCGCGATCACCTACGCGCTGATGCGCCTGTCACACGCGCAGCGGATGATCTTCTACTTTGACGATCTCCAGTGGGCAGACAGTGTGTCGATCTCGCTGATCCGCGATATCCTGACCTCGGACAAAAACCACCGCATCCTGTTCCTTTTCGGCGTCCGCGACGAGCGGCACCAGTATGTGGGCAGCTTTTTGGAGGAGATGAAGGCTGCGCGCTTTCTGTCGGAGCTCCAGCTGCCGCGCTTTTCTGTGGACGAGACGGGGCAGCTTGCAGACCTTCTGCTGCCGGACCGCTTTTCCACGCCTGCGCTGCGCCAGCAGCTCTTCCGCGAGACTGAGGGCAACCCCTTTTTCATCATCGAAACGGTCAACAACCTCAAGTTCAACGGCTCGGTGGCCGACATCACGCCGAACATGCGCGACACGATCCGCATCCGCATCATGTCGCTGCCGTCGGAAGAGCGCAGCATTCTTGATCTGCTCTCGTTCTTCTTCGACGGCGCATCGTTCGACATGATGCGATCGCTCTCGGGAAAAGAGGAGTACGAGCTCATCACGATTTTGGAAAAGCTCATCGACAAAAAGCTCATCCGCGAGGTCATCCGCGCCGAGAGCGTCGCCTTCCAGTTCAGCCACCAGAAAATTCTCGAGTATGTTTACGGCGAGCTTTCGCTCACCAAGCGGCGCATCCTGCACGAAAAGATCTCCTGCTGCCTCGAGCGCAGGCTCAGCGGCACGAGCGCGGACAACGCGCTTTATACCAAGCTCATGTACCACAGCAGGCGCGCGGGCAATGAGCGCAAATACCTCAAGTACTACGTCGAGTACGTTTACAACTATTTAAACCTGTCCCACGAATATTATCCGGTGCTCGGCGGGGAGACGCTGCCGACGGACGCAGAAAACGACCTTCGGCTTGATTCGTCGGACAGAGCCGGCATCCTTCGCATCCTCAAGGACATCCAAACGAAGGTGCAGGCCAATCAGGGCAAATTCGACGAGAGCGACAAGCACGGATTCCTGTCGGATTACTACCACATGATGGGCCGCTTCCACATCCGCAAGGTGGAGTATTCGCAGGGCGAGCCATACATCCGCACGCTCATCGAGCTCAACCGCGACTCGGACAGCGAGCAGTGCCGCAACAACATGATCAAGGCCTACCGCCAGCTCATCTGCATCTACATCGACCGCTACGAGACCAAACAGATGCACGAGGTCGTCGAAAAGGCATTCGCCGTGCTTGGCGAGGACGGCAAAGCCGAAGAGCGCGCCATCTGGATGCGCCTGTCGGGCCTGTGCTCCATCATGTCGGGCCGCATCGAGGAGGGCTACGCCTCGCTCACGCAGGCGATCGAGATTTTCGAGCGCTCGGGGGAAAAGGACAAATACCTCTTCAACCTCGCGGCATCTTACGCATGGCTTGGCGAGGTGGAACGCAACCGCATGCACTATGGCGAGGCGATGCAGTACTACACGCGCGCCATCTCCATCTGCACGGAAAACTTTCTCACCGGCGGTATCGCGACGTTTTACACCTACGCCGGTCAGGCCGCGCTGGATGCGGGCGACCTTGAAAGCGCGGACGAATACCTCTCGCAGGCAGTCGACCAGTTCAACAAGGTGGAGCTGATGTGGGGGCGCGGTATCGCGTTCGCCTACTACGGCTACCTCTGCTTTGAGCAGGGAGAGTACCGCAAGGCGCTGAGCCTTTTCATCAAGGCGGACGATTATGCCCAGCGGCTCGGCAGCTGCTACGAAGTGGGCGTGCTGAACCGCATGTTTGCACAAATCAGCCTGCAAATGCAGGATTCACCGGACATTCAGGCTGTTTTTGGACGATATTTGAATAAAGACGTGTCTGTTTACTTACAGCAGTCGAAAATGCTGCTGCGCGACGCCTATTCTCCAGTCGACGAGCAGTATCTGTCGCAGCTCACGGAGCGGCTGAAACGGGAGAATAAGGCCAATACGGAACAAACAGCAAATTCTGCACAGGAGATAGAACATCATGCTTGAAAACAACCACACGATCCACCTGACGCTCAACGGCGAGAGCCGCGCGTTCACGGTGGAGCCGCAGGAGACGCTTCTGCACGTGCTGCGCGAGCGCGCGCACCTGACGGGCGCGAAGAAGGGCTGTGACCTTGGCGAATGCGGCGCCTGCACGGTCATCATGGACGGGCGCGCGGTCAACTCGTGCTGTGTGTTCGCCATCGAGGCGGACGGCAGCACGGTCGAGACCATCGAGGGCATCGGCACCGCCGACGAGCCGCACCCGCTGCAGCAGGCGTTTATCGACGCCGGCGCCATCCAGTGCGGCTACTGCACGCCCGGAATGATCATGGCGGCCAAGGCGCTGCTCGACCGCGATCCCCATCCCACGCGCGAGGAGATCCATGCCGCCATGTCCGGCAACCTCTGCCGCTGCACGGGCTACACGAAGATCGAGGAGGCCATCGTCGCGGCTTCCAAGGTCATTGAACAGTACGCGAACGGAAAGGGGGCACAGCAGTGATGGAGCAGCATCATTTCGACATTGTCAACCACGCCACGCCGCGCCTTGAGTCCATGGATAAGGCGCTGGGCCGCGGCAAGTATACCGACGACTTAGAGCTCCCCAACATGGCCTACGCCGCGCTCGTGCGCTGCCCGTATTCCCACGCCAAGGTGCTGAGCATCGATGTGAGCGAGGCGGAAAAGGTTCCCGGATACCTCGGCTGCGCCCTGCCGGAGGAGGCCCCGCAGGCCTACTTCAACTGCTCGGGCAACCCGCCCTCTCCGCTTCTGATGGCGGATGAAAAGGTGCTGACGACCGAGCCGCTGACCATCGGCGACCGTGTGGCCGTCGTCGCCGCGGAGACGGAGGAGGCGGCCCGCGCCGCCGCCGAGGCGGTGAAGGTCGAATACGAGAACCTTGCGCCGATCCTCGACGTCAAGGCCGCGCTCGCGGATAATGCGCCCGCGATGCAGCCGCACCTTTCCGACACGAACGTCGTCCAGTGGCGCGAGGTGTCGCAGGGCGACATCGCTGTGGGCGAGGAAAAGTCCGACATCATTCTCGAAGACCATTTTATCACGCCGCCGATGCAGCACACGATGATCGAGCTGACCTGCTGCATCTGCGACTTCAGCGACGGCGAGCACATGACGATCTACAGCTGCTCGCAGACGGTGTTCCAGGAGCGCCGCATTCTGGCCGAGCTTTTCGGCCTCAAGGAAGTGGACGTGCACATCATCAAGCCGCTTGTCGGCGCAGGCTTCGGCGCGCGCCAGCAGCTGCACGCCCAGCACGCCGCAGCGCTCATCTCGCGCAAGATCAAGCGCCCCGTGAAGCTGCTCTATTCGCGCGAGGAGGATTTCTACTCCGTCGTGCGTCACGCCTCCGACGTTGATCTTCGCATCGGCGCGGACAAAAACGGCAAGCTGCAGCTCTTTGATACGACGTTCCGCCTGAACGCCGGCCCCTACACCACGCACACGCCGACGGTCGTGGCCGCCGCCGCGCGTAAATTGCAGTACAACGTGCCGAACTACTCGTTTATCGGCCTGAGCGTTTTCACAAACCATGTGACGGGCGGCGCGTTCCGCGGCTACGGCAACACGCAGCTCACGTTCGGCCGCGAAATTCTGATGGACCGCCTCGCGCAGAAGCTCGATATGGACCCCGTCGAATTCCGCCTGATGAACCACGTGCAGGTGGGCGAGTGCTTCCCCTGCGCAAGCATCCCTGTCAGCAGCAACGGCATTGAGGACTGCGCGCGCCGCTGCCAGCAAATCCAGAAGGAGATCGACGAGAAAGAGCCCCTGATCGACGACGAAAACATCCGTCAGGCATGGGGCATCTCGTTCAGCTGCCACGGCTCCGGCCCGTCCTCGAAGGAGGGCCTGAGCGGCGCGGTCGTCATGCTCAACGCCGACGCGTCCGTGCATCTGCTCGTCGGCTCTGCCGATATCGGTCAGGGCAGCGAGACGATGGAGAGCCAGATCGCGGCGGAATGCCTCGGTATCCCCCTCTCCAGCGTGCAGATCACCGCGGCGGACACGGGCCTGACGCCGTATAACACCGGCACGTTCGGTTCGAGCCAGACGTTTATCTGCGGCAACGCCGTCAAGCTCGCCTGCGACGATCTGAAAAAGAAGATGGTCGAGCAGCTCAAGGTCATCTACGACGGCTGCACGGTCAAGGAAAAGAACCACCGCTACTATATCAGCGGCGGCGAGGAGCTTGAGCTGAGCTTTGAGGACGCCGCGCGCAAGATCCTGTTCGACCCCAAGGGCAGCGTGCCCATCGGCGCGGGCACCTACAAGGCTCTGGCCTGCCCCAACCCGTTCTCCGTCTGCTTTGTCAAGGCGGAATACCACAAGAAGCTCAACGCCATCCGCCTCATGGACATCATCGAGGTCGTGGACGTCGGTACGCCCATCAACCGCCTGACCGTCGCCGGTCAGCTCGAGGGCGGCATCGCGCAGGGCGTGGGCTACGCGCTCTATGAGCGCATGGAGATCAACCCGCGCTCGCGCCGCACGCTGTCGACCGATTTCCTGCACTACCGCATCCCGCAGATGGGCGACATGCCGCGCACGTATGTCGACATGGTCAACAGCCACGACCCCGCCGGCCCGCACGGCGCGAATAGCGTCGGCGAGCTTGCCACGGTGCCCGTGGCGCCGGCCATCGTGAACGCGGTGCGCCGTGCAAGCGGCATTGAGATCAACAGCCTGCCGCTGTGCGACAAATTTGCCATCCTGCCGACCGAGAGGGGGAATGTGAAATGAGCGGACAGGTTTTAGAGAGCTTACACGACATCGTCTCCGCCGAGCACCCGACCTACATCGGCGGCGGCACAGACATCATGCCGCTGCTGAAAAACGAGGTGCGCGACGACAAGGATTTCGTCTTCCTGAAGAAAATTCCGGAGCTGCACGTTTTGGAGGAAAAGGACGGCGACCTCATCATCGGCGCGGCGATGACGCTCACCGAGCTTGCCGAGAGCGAGCTTTTGAACAGCCGCTACGCGGCCATCGCGCAGGCGGCGTCGCTGACGGCATCCCCGCAGATCAGAAACATCGCCACTGTCGGCGGCAACATCATGCAGGACCGCCGCTGCATCTACTTCAACCAGCCGCACCTGTGGCGCAGCGGCCTTGCCTACTGCTTCAAGACCGGCGGCAGCATTTGCCACCAGATCCCGAACTCGCCGGTCTGCCGCGCGATCTACTATTCCGACGTCGCCACCGCGCTCATCGCTTACGAGGCGGAAGTAGAGTACATCGAAGACGGCGAGACGCACCGCACCGACCTAAAGTCCCTCATCGAGCGCCACAGCGTGGCCAACGGCCTTGCCTGCCACGAGCACCTGCCCATCCTCGTCACGCGCTTTTTCGTCCCCGCGGCGGAAGAGGGCGAGCGCAGCGGCTTTTATAAGTACGCGATGCGCACGACGATCGACTTCCCGATCATCAACTTCGCGCTCCGCTGCGGCGGCAATCGCCCCGCGCGTCTGGCTGCGGGCGCGGTCGCGCCCCATCCGGTCGTGATGGCCGAGACGGCGGCGAAGATCGACTCCGACGCCACGGATGACGAGGTCATCGCGCAGGCCGAGGACGAGCTCAGAAAGCTCGCCATGCCCATCAAGGAGGCCTGCATGACCCCCGCGGTCAAGAGAAGCCTCTATCGCCACGTCGCAATGCTGCTGAGTCTGAGAAAATAAGCAAAAAAAGAACCGTCCGATCGGACGGTTCTTTTTTGTCGTAGAGATTTACTTCGCGGCGCGGGCCAGAACGGCCTCGGCGCTCATGCTCGGGTTGATGGTCTCTTCGCTCTCGACCGCGATGGCCGCGGCGGCGGTGCCGGCGGCGCAGCTTTCGGCAAGGTCGCGGCCCGCGAGAAACGACCAGACGAGGGATGCCATCATCGCGTCGCCCGCGCCGGTGGCGTTGCGCATCTCGGCCTTGCAGATGGGCTCCAAATGCGTCTCGCCCTGCTGCGCGGCAAACACACCGTCGCCGCCGAGCGACAGGAACACGCGCTGCACGCCCTGATCGAGCAGCGCCTGCGCGGCCTGATGGAGCGTTGCATTGTCTGCGATCTTCACGCCGGAGAGGAGCTCTGCTTCGATGCGGTTGGGCTTGAGCGTGTGAACATGGCCGAGAAGCCCGCGGAGCTTTTCTGCCTTGACGGTGGACACTGGATCGACGAAGAGCGGCGCGGCGCAGTGCTCGACAAGGTACGCGATGGACTCGCGCGGCAGGTTCGCGTCCACGACCACCGCGGCGGCGCCGTCGAGCAGCTCCTTCTGCGAGGCGAAGTAGTCCGGCGTCAACTTTTCGCAGATCTCCATATCGGCCACGGCCACGGCCATGTCGCCGTCGCTGTCGCCCACGAACACGTAGGTCGAGGTGCGGCCGTCGGGCACGCGCAACGCGTGCGAAAGGTCGATGCCGAGTTCTTTACAGCTCTCTTCGACCTGGCTTGCGCGCGAATCGCCGCCCACGGCGGTCAGAAGATACGTCGGTACGCCGAGCAGGCGCATGTTGTGCGCGATGTTGCGTCCCACGCCGCCGAGGCTCAGCTCGACCTTGCCGGGGTTCGAGTCCTTCGCGCGCAGCGGCGCGAAGGAGTGTGCGCCGATGTCGATATTCACGCCGCCGCAGACGACGGCGTAGGGAAGATTCTTTTCGTTAGACATGATGTTGCTTTCTCCGAATTATTTGTGATAAAGACGCTTGGATTCATACTTCGGCTCGCAGCTGACGTGAATGCCGAGGCGCTTGTAGAGCTTGATGTCCTCCTCCGAGATGATGACGGAGAAGTGCGCGTCGCAGCCGCGGAGCGTGCCGAGCTGGGCTCTTGCCATGTCGGCGAGGGGGTTCGTCAGCGCCGAGATCGCCAGCGCGATGAGCACCTCGTCAGAGTGCAGGCGCGGGTTGTGGTGGCCGAGCGACTGGAGCTTGAGCGCTGAGATCGGCTCAATGACCTGATTCGAGATGAGGTTCATGTCGCTGCGGATGCCCGCCATGGCCTTGAGCGCGTTGAGCAGCAGCGCCGCCGAAGCGCCGAGAAGGGAAGAGGTCTTGCCCGTGACAACGCGGCCGTCGGGCAGCACCATCGCGCCCGCGGGCGCGCCGGTCTCCTCGGCCTTCTGCTTGGCCGCGGCCACAGCGGGGCAGAGGTCGGGCGTCACATCCGCCTGCTGCATGACGAGCTCGAGCTTTCTGAGCTGGCAGGCGTCAGCAATGCCGCGCGCGACGTCGACCTGCGCGGTGTAGTAGCGGCGCAGAATTTCCATGCGCGAGGCCTGACGGCAGACCTCATCGTCGATGATGCAGTTGCCCGCCATGTTGACGCCCATGTCGGTGGGGGACTGGTAGGGGCACTTGCCGGAGATGCGCTCGAAGATCGCGCGCAGGACGGGGAAGATCTCCACGTCGCGGTTATAGTTCACGGTCGTCTCGCCGTAGGCCTCGAGGTGGAACGGGTCGATCATGTTCACGTCGTCAAGGTCCGCGGTCGCGGCCTCGTAGGCGAGGTTCACGGGGTGCTTGAGCGGAAGGTTCCAGATGGGGAAGGTCTCAAACTTGGCGTAGCCCGCGCTCACGCCGTGTTTGTGCTCGTGGTAGAGCTGGGAGAGGCACGTCGCCATCTTGCCGCTGCCGGGGCCCGGCGCGGTGACGACGATGAGCGAGTGCGTCGTCTCGATATACTCGTTGCGGCCAAAGCCCTCGTCGCTCACGATGTGGGCGACGTCGGAGGGATAGCCCGCGATGGGGTAGTGGCGGTAGTTGCGAACGCCCAGCGTGTTGAGACGCTTGATGAAGGCATCCGCTGCGTTCTGCCCCGCGTACTGCGTGATGCACACGCCGCCGACATAAAGCCCCAGCGAGCGGAACGCGTCAATCAGGCGCAGGCAGTCGTCATCATAGGTGATGCCGAGGTCGCCGCGCACCTTGTTCTTTTCAATGTCGTTCGCGTTGACCGCGATGACGATCTCCGCGTCGTCGCGCAGCTGCTGAAGCATACGGATCTTGCTGTCGGGCTGAAAGCCGGGCAGCACGCGCGAAGCGTGAAAGTCGTCGAAGAGCTTGCCGCCGAACTCGAGGTACAGCTTGCCGCCGAACTTGCTGATGCGCTCGCGGATGTGCGCGGACTGCATGGCAAGGTATTTGTCGTTATCAAAACCGATTTGTCCCATCGTAAAAAGCACCCCATTTTCAATTTACACATAATATATGCCTATTATATAGAACGTACGGCGGCTTGACAAGAAATGTGCCCGCAGAAAAATAGATGAAAAACGGCAGCAAATTTCTGCTATTTTCCCCTCTTTACATCAGCGAGCTCTTAGCGTATGCTATAAACAGTCTCTTCACGGGGGGAAGAAAAAATCCGCACTTTTTGAAAAAAGATGTTGACAAAAAGACACGGATATAGTAGTATATCACTGTTCGATTCGCGCGGTTAGCTCAGCTGGTAGAGCACATGCTTGACGTGCATGGGGTCACAGGTTCGAGTCCTGTACCGCGCACCATCGGGAACCCTTGAAACCACTCGGTTTCAAGGGTTTTTTGCTGCCTCAAAATGGGTTTGACCCTTATTCTGACCCTTAAAGCCCCAGCACACCGGAGATGAACTGTTCCATACGCTGGGAGCTGGCTTGCCGCATATCATCAGTGAAATGGCCATAGACATCAAGGGTAAAAGCGGCGGTAGCGTGGCCGAGGTTGGATTGCACTGTCTTGATGTCATCACCAGCGCGGATGCTGTTGACGGCATATGTGTGGCGCAAGTCGTGGATCCGCAGGTTGGGCAAGCCGACCTTCCGTACCGTGCGCTTAAAGCAGTCAAATACCGCCCGCAGGGAGATATAGCGGCCAAATTCGTTGGTGAACACCAGTCCGCTTTCCTGCCATGCAGGGCCAGCGGCCAAACGCATCTGTGTCTGTACGAGCTTTTGCTGCCGCAGCAAAGTCATCACATAGGGCGCAGGGCGGATCGTCCTGCTCTTGTTGTTTTTGGGCGGAGCAAAATAGTAGCCCTCGCCCTTTTTCTGGCTGCGGTGCAGCTGTTTGTTGACCAGAATCGTACCCTTATCAAAATCCACACAGTCCCACATAAGACCCAGCAGCTCGCCCTCCCGCAAGCCGGTGAACAGGTCTACCTTCAGCAGCAGTTCATACCGGCAGCCCTTGATGGCTTCCAGAAAGAGGGCGGTATCACGGTCATCCATGGGATGGATCTCCTTTTTGATGATCTTCGGGAGAATGCAGGCATTGGTGGGGTTGGTACGGAGATAGTTCAGCAATACCGCCTGCTGCAATGCCTTGTGCAGGATGCCGTGGATGTTCTTGATGGACTTTGCCGACAGAGGCGGCTTTCCGTCGCGCTCCTCATGGAGAGAATTATAAAACCGCTGAATCGTATGGGGTTCCAGCCTGTCTAGCCGCACACTGCCCAGCGCAGGACGAATATAGAGCTTTGCTTGTCGCTGATACAGGTAAGCGGTAGACGGCTTTACGCCTGTGAGGTAATCCCTCAGCCAGATGTCCAGCCACTCGTCCAGCGTCATGCGGCATGGCTCCATATACGTCCCGTCATCGATCTCCGCCGTGATGGCAGTGAGCTTTTGGCGGACTTCTTTCTGCGTCTTGCCGTAAACCGATTTTTGTATCTGCTTTCCCGTCTTGGGATCAATGCCGAGGGTGTAGCGTGCCTCCCAGCGTCCGTCTGAACGCTTGCGGATGGTGCCGCCGCCCTTGGCGTTTTTTGTTGCCTTGGTCGTCAAAATAACCTCCTGTTCCTCTGAAATATAAAACGGTCAGTCAGTCCGTTGTTTTATCGCTGCTTGTCGCTGTCCAACCACGCCACAAAGTCTTCAAGGGACAGCTTGCCTGCCACGCAGGCATCGCGCTTTTCCCGCGCCGTCTTCGACCATGCGGTGAACTCTGCCTTGGTCATCGTTCCGTATCGCACACGGGCATTGTGGGCCTTATAAGAGCGCGTAAACTCCCTTGTGGCGGGGTTCTTCATCTGCCTGCTCTGATACTGCACCACCGCTCCCATCTGGCGGCAGGTTTTTTCCGAGCCTTCCATCAACCGCGTACAGTAGTCCTGCGTGATGTTGCCGGTCACAACGAAGTATCTGCCGCAGTTTTTGCACTTGTGGATCGCCAGCGGCAGGCGGAGACAGTACGCCTTCAAGTAGTTGTAGAGGTCGCGCACGGTGTTTGGGTAAAGCACCTCACGCAGCGCAGTCTTGATCCCACGCTCCCGCAGTATCTCCATGCTGTAATGGTAGGCGCTGTTATACGCCGGACTGTCCA
>ENA-OPSQ01002448-OPSQ01002448.1-human-gut-metagenome-genome-assembly--contig:-NODE-2448-length-10388-cov-3.354882_pt1 | contig 10388 bp, 10 predicted proteins | sample MGYA00241456_ERZ501904 | MGnify/ENA primary metagenome ERZ501904 (study PRJEB25962, sample SAMEA2042452) | human gut metagenome | biome: human gut; feature: human-associated habitat; material: faeces...
TAAATTTATTATTATTATATATTTTATAAATTCCATTTGGCATTTTATATGTTAGCTTTACACCATTTAAAAACATATTTAATTTTCTATCGTCTAAACTTATACTTTCATTATTTATAAAATATTCTTCCAAAGTAATAAAATATTTTTTTAAAATTTCTTTATTTTCTTTATTTCTTTCCAATTCTTCTATTTCTATAGAATCTTTTATCTCAAATTTTCCAACTTTTAGTCTTTTAAGTTCTTCCATATACCCTACTGTATCTAACTTTTTTGCAATATCCTCACATAAACTTCTTATATATGTTCCTTTAGAACAGTGCACTTTAAAATCAATTTTATTATCATTAATATTTTGTAATTCTATATTATATATTTCTATTTTTCTTGGCTCTACTTCTATATTTAGTCCTTTTCTTGCATACTCATATAACTTTTTTCCATTTACCTTTATTGCAGAATACATTGGAGGAACTTGACTAATTTTACCAACAAAAGAATTTAATACTTTACCGAACATTCTCTATAGTCAATAAAGATTTATCAATACTTTTCTCATCTATTATTTTTCCTTCTGAATCTAATGTATCAGTTTTTTTTCCTAAAAACAACCTAACTTCATATATTTTATCATGTTCTATTAAGTATTTAGATAATTTCGTACCTTCTCCTATTAATAATGGTAATACACCTGTAGCATTTGGATCAAGAGTACCTGTATGCCCTACTTTTTCTTTAAATATTTTTTTCACTCTATATACGACATCATGTGATGTTATTCCTTTTGGTTTATTTACTATAATAATTCCATCCATATCTTTTCTCCTTAAGATAATATTTTTATATAATAGAGAATCTTTGATAATTTTACTATTATATAAAAAAGCAAGAACGTAAAAAAGTTTCTTGCCCTTATTTATTTTTTATTTTAAAAATAATTTAACTTCATTAATTATTTTATCTCTAGCTTGTTCTATAGAACATCCGCATATTGCAACCTGCTGCTCTTGGATGACCGCCTCCACCAAACAATAATGCCACATCAGAAACATTAACATATTCATTTGAGCGAAGTGAAATTTTTAGTCCTTTTTCAGGAACTTCTCTAATAAATATTGATACTTCAACACCCTCAATATCTCTTCCTATATCAACAATTCCTTCATGATCTCCTGTTTCTGCATTTACTTTATCTTCATCTGCTTTAGTTATATATGTAAAAGCAATTTTTCCATCTTCGAAAAATTGTAATCGATCAGATGCTATTCTATTTAATTCAAAGTTTGATTTTGTTCTTGTTTGTAAAACTTTTCTATATACAGATGAAACATTTACTCCTTTATTTAATAACCATGCTACGAATTCAAATGTTTCTGCAGTTACTCCAGAATATTTAAATCCACCTGTATCTGTTATAATTCCTGCCAATATACAAGTACCAATATCTTTTGTTATTTCTATATGAAAATAATTTAATATAACAATTAATATTTGTGCACAAGCTGGTGCATCAGGATTTACAAAATTCAAATCTGCATACATAGTATTTGTGCCATGGTGATCTATTGCAATCTTTGTTTTTGCATTTTCAAAATATTTAGCAAATCCATTTAACATTTTAATTGTTGCACAATCAAGTGATATTGCTAAATCATACTTTTCAATACTACTTTCTTTTTTTATTTCACTTGTTCCAGGTAAAAATTCAAATGTTCTAGAATACTCTGGTATTATAACATCTGGATTCTTCCCATAGGATTTAAGTGCATTATATAAAGCTAAACTACTTCCAATTGCATCACCGTCAGGGTTTTCATGTGTTAATATTACAATAGTTTTTGCTTTATTTATCTCTTCTAAAATATTATCTAATGTCATCTAAGCTCTCCTTTTTATTTTGCTTAACAAAATTTTAAATTAATTTAAGTATAAAGCTTTTTATCTGCACATTTTATATAAAAGACATTATAATATATAAAATGTGCTTCAAATTGCTATTTTACTCTTTGTCTTTTGAATTTAAATCTTTTAAGATTGAATCAATTTTTGCACCATATTCAATAGAATCATCTTTTTCAAATATAATTTGTGGAGTTATTCTTAAATTTATAGTTCTTGCAATTTGTGTACGAATAAATCCTGCTGAATCTTGAAGTGCTTTCATTGTTTTTTCTTCACTTTTTGCATTTAGTATACTAACATATACTTTAGCATATTTTAAATCAGGAGTTATTTTGGCTCTTGTAACACTAATAAGTCCTGTTAAATTCGGATCTTTCAATTCAAAACTAATAATATGACTAATTTCTTTTCTTAGTTCCTCATTGATTCTTCCAAGTCTTGTATCATTTTTTGCCATTTTTTTCCCTCCTCGTATTTTATCATAATTTTATCTTTTAACTTGTTCCATAACAAAAACTTCTATGATGTCTCCTTCTTTCAAATCATTATAATTTTCTATCTGAACACCACATTCATATCCTTTTGCTACTTCTTTTGCATCATCTTTAAATCTTTTTAAAGATGCAAGTTTACCTTCATGAATTACTACACTATCACGAATAATTCTTACTCCGGCATTTCTTTCTATCTTTCCATCTAAAACATAACATCCTGCTATTGTTCCAACATTAGATACTTTAAATGTTTGTCTGATTTCTGCATTACCTATAACTTTTTCTTCAAATATTGGATCAAGCATTCCTTTCATTGCAGCTTCCACATCTTCTATAGCTTGATATATAACAGAATATTGTTTAATCTCAACTTCTCCTTTATCTGCCATTTCCTTTGCTGCACCTACTGGTCTTACATTAAATGCAATTATAATTGCCTTTGCTGCTTTTGCAAGTTGAACATCAGATTCTGTAACAGCTCCTGCTACTGCATGAATTACCTTAACGTTAACTTCTTCATTAGATAATTTTTCTAATGATTGTTTTACAGCTTGTGCTGTACCTTGAACATCTGCTTTTACTATTAAATTTAATTGTTTTAAATTCTCATTTTCCATTTTTTCAAATAAATTACTTAAAGTAACTTTATTATCTAGAGCTAAATTCTTTTCTCTTTCTTGACGTCTTCTTCTTTCAATTAGATGTTTAGCCATTTTTTCATTTTTAACTTCGTAGAATGTATCTCCTGCTCTTGGTACTTCTGTTAATCCCATTATTTCTACAGGTGTAGATGGTCCTGCTTTTTTAACCATTTGTCCTTTATCATTCTTCATTGCACGAATTCTACCAATAGATGTTCCCACTACTATTGTATCTCCTACATCTAGTGTACCACGTTGTACAAGCATAGATGCAATTGGTCCTTTAGCTTTATCTAACCTTGCTTCTATTACAACACCTTTTGATTGTTTATGTGGATTTGCTTTTAAATCTTTCATATCAGCAACAAGTAATACCATTTCTAATAGGTTTTCTATATTTATATGTTTTTTAGCAGATATTGGAACAAATATAGTATCTCCGCCCCACTCTTCTGGAACAAGTTCATATTGCATTAATTCTTGTTTGATTTTTTCTACATTAGCACCTGGTAAATCAATTTTGTTAACAGCTACTATTATTGGAATTTCTGCTGCTTTAGCATGATTTATTGCTTCTACTGTTTGTGGCATAACACCATCATCTGCTGCTACTACAAGTATAGCTATATCTGTTATTTGTGCACCTCTTGCACGCATTGCTGTAAAAGCTTCATGTCCTGGTGTATCTAGGAATGTAATTTCTCTTCCATTTACATTTACTTTATAAGCACCTATATGTTGTGTAATTCCTCCTGCTTCTCCCTCTATAACATTTGTACTTCTAACAGCATCTAATAGAGATGTTTTACCATGATCTACGTGGCCCATAACAACTACTACAGGTGGTCTTTTTTCTAATTCATTTTCTGAATCTTCTGAATCGTCAAATAATATATCTTCTTCTTTTACTTCTTCTTTTTTAACTGCATTTACACCAAATTCACTTGCAACTAAAAAAGCGGTATCAAAATCTATTACATTATTTATTGTTGCCATTATTCCATATCCAAATAATTTTTTAATAACTTCTGCACTTGTCTTTTTTAATTCTGCTGCTAAATCTTTTACAGTTATTGACTCTGGAATAGTTATCTCAGTTAATTGGAATATTTTTTGTTTTGTTCTTTCCTCATTATTCTTTGTATTTTTTTTCTTATTTCTTTTTCCTCTTGCTGTTGTTAAATCATAATAATCAAGCATTCCTCCATCTTGTTCATCAAACATATTTGATAATTTATCTACTTGTTTTAAATCTTTTAATTTTCCACCATCAATTTCATCAAATCTGCCTGTTTTTCTTGATTTATTATTCTTTTTCTTGTTTTCATCATATCTATTGTTTAACTTTTCTTTATCTATAGACTTTGTACTATAATCTCTTTGATTTTCTTTTTCAACAATTTCTGTAGCCATAATATTCTTAATATTTTTATCTATACCTTTTTCATCAAGAGGTCTTCTATCATTTCTATTGAAATTATTATTTCTTTGACCATTTCCATTATTAAATCTTTGACCATTATTGTTTCTTCCATTTTGGAATCTATTTTGATTATCATAATTATTTCTATTATTTTGGTATCTATTTTGTCCATCATTATTTCTATTGTTATTTCTGTAATTATTATTACCTTGTCTATAATCATTATTCTTATTAAAATTGTTATTATTTACTTGTCTATTTTCATTTTTTATAAAATTATTATTTCCATTATATCCAGTATTAACTGACTCTTTTTGTACTTTATCCTCTACCATAGCCTTTTTCTCTGTATTTTCTCCAATCTCTTTTTTTATTTCTGTACTTACGATTTTCTCTTTTTCAATTTTATTTTCTTCTTCAAGTTTTTGAACTTGGACTTTTTCTTCTTTTGCTTCTTCTTTCTTTATTTCCGGTTTTATTTCTTGTTTTACATCTTCTTTTTTAGTTTTCTCTTTTTTTACTTCTTCTTTTTTATTATCTTTTATTCCAAACAATTCATTTACTGTAAGTGGTTTTTGAGGTTTATTTCTATATACTATATTATAATTTGAATTATTTCTTTCTACAAAACCAACTTCTTTTCTTTTTTGTTCTTGTTTCTTCTTTTCTTGTTCTTTTTTTTCATCAGAATCATTAATTATTACTTCTCTTCTTATAATTACTGGTGTTTCTGTTTTTTTCTCTTCTTTTACTTTTTCTGACTTATTTTTTTCTATTTCAGTTTTTGCCTTTTGTGATTTAAAATTAAATTTTTCTAATATTTTCTTTTCTTGTTCTTCATCTACAGAACTCAAATGACTAGTTACTTTTATTCCTATCTCATTTGCTTTTGCAACTACTTCCTTACTGGCTAATCCTAATTTTTTTGCTATTTCATGTATCTTTACTTTACCCAATAACGTCACCCCCATCAAATCTCTTAATTATCTCTTTTGAAAAGTTTATATCTGTAATCCCTATAATAGCTTTATTTTTCTTTCCAATTGATTTGCTAATTTCATCTATCGATCCAAATTCATAAATTGGTATCTTTTTACTTTCTGCAATTTGATTAAATTTTAATTTAGTTCTATCAGATGCATCCTTTGCTAAAATCATTAATTTGATTTTATTTTTATTTATATATTCTATACACGCATCAGTTCCAGAAATCACTTTTCCAGCTCTTGAACTAAGTCCTAATAATCCTAATAAATTTTCTTTATTTATCAATAATTACACCTCTTAAATTTTCATAGATTTCGTTATCAATTTTTTCTTCAAAAGTTTTTTCTAATCTTTTACTTTTAATAGCTTTTTCCAAACATTCCACATTATTACAAATATATGCACCTCTGCCATTTGCTTTTCCTGTTTTATCTATACTTATATTTCCATCTTTATTTTTTACTATTCTTATAAGATCTTTTTTATCTTTTTTTGTATTGCACCCTATACAACTTCTTTGTGGTAAACTTTTCAAAACAGCTCACTTCCTTACTTATATTGTATTACTTCTGCTTTATACATTATTCTATTTTTACTCTTCTTTATTTTCTTCTTTATTCATTTCTTCTATCATTTTTCTAAATTGAGATTCACTCTTTATATCTATTTTCCAATTTGTTAATTTAGCTGCAAGTCTAGCATTTTGTCCTGCTTTTCCTATTGCTAATGATAATTGATCATCTGGAACTATTACTTGTGCAAACTTTTCTTCTTCTTTAATATCTACAGCTAACACTTGTGCTGGCAATATTGCAGCAGATATATATATTGATGGATCTTGATTCCACTCAATTACATCTATTTTTTCTCCATTTAGTTCATTGATTATATTTTGTATACGAATTCCTTTTTGACCTACACAAGAACCAACTGGATCTATATTTTCATTAGGTGAATATACAGCTACTTTACTTCTGCTTCCTGCATCACGTGAAATACTTTTTATTTCTATAACTCCTTCATATATTTCTGGTATTTCAAGTTCAAACAATTTTCTTACAAAGTCTGCATGTGCTCTTGAAACTATAACTTGTGGTGCACCTTTAACTCCTCTTTCTACATCTAAAACATATGCTCTTATTTTATCATTCACTTTGTATCTTTCTGTAGGAATTTGTTCTTTTAATGGCATTACACCTTCTAACTTTCCTAAATCTATTACAACAACTCCACCATCAGCTTTTTGTATTATTCCAGAAACGATTTCACCTTTTCTATCACTAAATTCTGTATATAATACATCTCTAGATACTTCTCTTATTTTTTGAATAATTACTTGTTTTGCAGTTTGTGCAGCTATTCTACCGAAATTTTTTGGTACTAATTCTATTTCAGCTACATCTCCTATTTCTAATTTTTTACTAACTTTTTTTGCATCTTCTAAACTAATTTGTAATTTGTCATTTTCTACTTCTTCTACTACATCTTTTTCTGCATATAAATGTATTTCTCCTGTTTCACCATCCATAGTAACTTTTACATTATCAATATTTGCATCAAAATTTCTTTTATATGCTGTTACTAATGCTGCTTCTATAGATTCTAATAAAACTTCCTTTTTCACACCTTTTTCTTTTTCTAATTCATCCATTGCTATTATTAATTCTTTACTATCTATTGCTAATGCTTTTTTTGATTCTTTTTTCATTTTTATCCTCCTCTTTTTTATTATTGCCAATTATAAAATTTTTTTATTATTGATATATTCTTTCTATCTAATTTTATTAAATCTTCATCTGTTATTTCTATAAAATTATCATCATACTTTTCTAATATACCAACATATTCTTTTTTATTATTTAATGGTTTAAACAATTTTACATAAATTGTTTCTCCTATATTTTTTCCTAATTGCTCATTTTTTCTAATTATTCTTTCTATTCCTGGTGAAGACACCTCTAAAAAGTATTGATCTTTTATATAATTTGCTTCATCTAACAAATCTGAAATTGCATCATTAACTTTTTCACAATCATTTAAATCTATTCCATTATCTTTATCTATATAAATTCTCAAAAAATAGTCTTTTCCCTCTTTTGTATAAATTACATCATATAATTCATAACCTAAATCATTTATAGGCTTTTTTATTAGGTTTTCTACTTTTTCTTCTATACTTGCCAAATTTTTTCCTCCTTAATTACGATGAAAGAGTGGGTCTTTGTTTCCCACTCTTTTTGTCAATTTATTTAGCATATTAATTATACTATATAAGTTTGCTAATTGCAAGCATTTTACTTGTTTTTTTCCATTTTTTATGTAATAATTAATAGCAATATAAAAATAAAATTCCAAGAATATTACTTAATTTTTTATATAAATATAAGGAGGAAATCACATTGAAAAATTGTTACTATAAATTAGAATACGACAAAATTTTACAAATATTATCTACTTATTGTAAGACAGATATCGGAAAAAACATAGCTTTAAACTTATTACCTTCTAATAACTCTTTAGAAGTAAAACATCTACTAAAAGAAACCTCAGAAGCTCTTATTGTTACTTCAAAGGCAGGCACCCCTCCTATTTGTTTTTTACCTAATATAGATTTATGGATAAAATATTTAAAAAGCAATCATACTTTATCTGCGAAAGCTTTATTAGAAATTGGAAAAACTTTAAAAGTATCTAGAGAATTAAAAGACTTTTTTCTTAATAATTCTAATATAGATGCTTCAAATTTTGAAATATTATTAAGTAATTTTAATTTATTATATACTAATACACAATTAGAAAACTTAATATTTAAAAGTATTATAGATGAAAACACTATATCAGATGATGCCTCTTCTACTTTATCTTCAATTCGACGTAATAAAAAAAGATTAGAACAAGATATAAAAGATAAATTGAACTCTATGCTTCATTCTTCAAGTTATTCAAAATACATCATGGAACCTATAGTAACTATTCGCAATGATAGATATGTTATTCCTGTAAAGATAGAGTACAAAGACAATATAAAAGGATTTATACATGATATTTCTTCTAGTGGATCAACTGTTTTCATAGAACCTATTACCGTTTTTGAATTAAACACAAAAATTTCTAATCTAAAAATAGAAGAAAATATAGAAATAGAAAAAATTCTAAATCTATTTTGCCTATTTGTGAAAATCTCAAAGAAGATACTTTTTTAATTGGAAGATTAGATTTTATTTTTGCAAAAGCTCTATACTCTAAAAATATAACTGGAATAGAACCACACATTAATGAAAATAAAGAAATTAATCTTATAAAAGCAAGACATCCTTTAATAGATAGTTCTAAAGTTGTACCAATAGATATTTCTCTTGGAAAAAATTATAATTCTTTAATAATAACAGGACCTAATACTGGTGGTAAAACTGTTACTTTAAAAACAACTCGGTCTTTTAACATTAATGGCTGTAAGTGGTCTTCATATTCCAGCAAATGAAAACAGTAGCATATTTGTATTTGATAAAATTTTTGCATCTATTGGTGACGAACAAAGTATTCAAGAATCTTTAAGTACTTTTTCATCACATATGTTAAACATTATAGAAATTTTAAACTCTTTTAATGAAAATAGTTTAATTCTATTAGATGAACTAGGTTCTGGAACAGACCCTATTGAGGGTAGCTCTCTTGCAATAAGTATTTTAGAATACTTTTATAATCATAATGCACTTACACTTGCTACAACTCACTATCCTGAAATAAAAAATTATGCATTAGTAACAAAAGGATTTGAAAATGCATCTTGCGAATTTGATATAGAAAATTTAGCACCAACATATAAATTATTAATTGGTGTTCCACGGAAAAAGTAATGCTTTTGCAATCTGTAAACGTTTAGGATTACAAGAAGATATTTTAAACAGAGCATCTAAACTTTTAACAACAGATCATATAAATATTGAAGAATTGTTAAAATCTATATATGATAACAAATTACAAATAGAAAAAGAAAAAGAATTTATTGATAAGAACTTAAATCAAGTAGAATTATTAAGAAATTCTTTAGAATCTGACTTATCTAACCATAAACAAAAAGAAAAAGAAATTTTAGAAAAAGCAAAAAAAGAAGCAAGGCAAATTCTATTAGATGCAAAAGCAAAAGCAACTAATATAATAAAAGATTTAAATGAACTTTCTGAATCTAACACATCTTTAAAACATGCAAATAATTTAAGAAACCAATTAAACACTTCCTTAAAAGATTATACTCCAAGCTTAGGTAAAACAGATATTGGAAGCTTAACATCTAAAGATATTACTATTGGAATGACTGTTTTAGTTAAAACACTTAATACTAAAGCTATAGTTCTAAGTCTTCCTAATAAGTCTAATGAAGTACAATTACAAATTGGAAATGCAAAAACGACAATGAATATTAACAAATTAGAAAAAGCAAATGCAGAAAAACAATCAAGTACTTATACAAAAAAATCTATAAATTTAAAATCAAAAAATATATCAAGTGAAATTAATGTTATTGGTCAAAATGTTGATGAAGCAATATTTGTAATTGATAAATACTTAGATGATTGTAGTTTAGCAAAAATATCTCCTGTAAGAATAGTACATGGCAAAGGTACAGGAAAACTAAGACAAGGTATTCATACTTTTTTAAAAACCAATCCACATGTAAAATCTTTTAGACTCGGAACATTCGGTGAAGGTGAAATGGGAGTTACTATAGTAGAAATCAAATAAAATATTGATGTAAAATTTTATCTAAAGTAAGTTTCATTATCAAAAACTTTTATCTAAGTTTTATGTTTTTATTATATTTTAAATCTTAAAGAAAAACAAAAATTTTTAGCTAAAAAAATTGTTAAATAATTTTTTCTTAATTAATATTTAAAATTTTTTATATACTAGAAGTTCCAAAAAATCTTCTCTTTTACCCAA
>ENA-OPSQ01002449-OPSQ01002449.1-human-gut-metagenome-genome-assembly--contig:-NODE-2449-length-10374-cov-3.764028_pt1 | contig 10374 bp, 8 predicted proteins | sample MGYA00241456_ERZ501904 | MGnify/ENA primary metagenome ERZ501904 (study PRJEB25962, sample SAMEA2042452) | human gut metagenome | biome: human gut; feature: human-associated habitat; material: faeces...
CGGACGATGACACCGAAATTTTTCGGCTTGATGCTCATCAGCAACTGTTTCAGGCGGGCGCGTTCTTCGCTCGATTTAATTTTTTGCGAAACAGAAACCTTGTCATTGAAAGGGATAAGCACGAGGTAGCGTCCGGCAAATGAAATCTCGGACGTCAGTCGCGGTCCCTTAGTGGAGATAGGTTCCTTTACGATTTGCACCACTACTTCTTGTCCCACCTTGAGTGTGTTGGATACGGTTCCGTCCTTGTCAAGATCGGGAAGTAGGGTTGCTTTGCTGATAGAAGTCAGCTTTTTCTTGTCGCTTAAAGTCTGCTTTATAAACTTTTCGAGTGAGTTAAATTGAGGACCCAGGTCAAGATAATGAAGGAAAGCGTCTTTCTCGTAACCGACGTCCACGAAACATGCATTCAGACCGGGCATCAATTTCTTGATACGTCCCAAATACATATTGCCCACGGAGAAAGAAATGTTTCTCCCTTCGCTTTGAAGTTCCACCAGACTCTTATCTTCGAGAAGAGCGATAGAGACCTCTTTGGGTTGTACGTCAACTACTAGTTCACTTGTCACTGTTTTGTTTCCTTATTATTGATTGAATCTCATTTACTATGAACAACTTTTTTGACAAATTGTTCATTTTGGGTTAGCTACTTAAACAAAGAACAAACTTGAAAGACATCGAGCTTCGCAAGTTTGTTCTTTATTTCTGTGTGATCCAGACTTAAAAATTATTTTTTGCTTTTATGTCTGTTCTTTCTTAGTCTTTTTTTACGCTTGTGCGTAGACATTTTATGTCTTTTTTTCTTCTTTCCGCTTGGCATAGCTTCACATTTTATGGGTTAATACTCTTGTTTATTATTTCTTTACTGAAATTGTAAATGTCTTAGCCGGTTTGAAAGCCGGAATGTTGTGCTCGGGGATGATGATAGTAGTATTCTTGGAAATGTTGCGAGCAGTCTTCTGGGCTCTTTTCTTCACCACGAAGCTACCAAATCCACGAAGGTATACATTCTCATCGTTAGACAACGAATCTTTTACGGCATCCATGAATGCTTCAACTGTTGTAAGAACGGTTGTCTTGTCAATACCGGTTTTCTTTGTAATCTCGTTTACAATATCTGCTTTAGTCATTTTTCCTTAAAAAAAATATTATTACTAGGTTTTTGCTAATTTTTTGGACTGCAAATATATAGCTTTTTGGTCTGCTAAAAAAATATATTCTGCACATTTTTCTAAAAAAGTGGAGGCATTAAGTTTTCTTAGAGTCAAAAGAGTTACTTTTGTACTGCTTTTGGATAGTATTTGCAAGATAAATGTAAGACGAACAACCGATATGGGAATGAATATTTTTAGTAAAGCAATTATAGACTGGTATAAGGAGAATAAACGAGAATTGCCCTGGCGGGAATCTTCGGATCCTTATCTGATATGGATTTCCGAAATTATTCTTCAGCAGACACGCGTGGCGCAAGGCTACGATTATTTTCTACGGTTTATCAAGCGTTTTCCTGATGTGCAGAGCCTGGCGGATGCGGACGAGGATGAGGTGATGAAGTTCTGGCAGGGGTTGGGATATTATTCGCGTGCCCGTAATCTTCATGCGGCGGCGAAAAGCATGAACGGTGTTTTCCCTAAGACATATCCGGAAGTACTTGCTCTGAAAGGGGTGGGAGAGTATACGGCAGCGGCTATCTGTTCCTTTGCCTATGGAATGCCTTATGCGGTGGTGGACGGCAATGTGTATCGGGTGCTTTCCCGTTATTTCGGTGTTGATACGCCGATTGATTCGACGGAAGGGAAGAAGTTGTTTGCTGCCTTGGCGGATGAAATGCTGGACAGGAAGCAGCCGGCTCTTTACAATCAGGGGATTATGGATTTCGGTGCGGTACAGTGTACGCCACAATCGCCTGACTGTCTGTTTTGCCCGTTGGCGGAGAGTTGTTCGGCACTTTCTGCGGGAAGGGTGGCACAACTGCCGGTGAAGCAGCACAAGACGAAGACAACGAATCGTTACTTTAATTATATTTATGTACGTGCGGGCGCGTATACCTTTATAAATAAACGGATGGCGGATGATATTTGGAAGAATTTGTTTGAATTGCCGTTGATAGAGACTTCGGTTGCTTTGTCGGAGGAGGAGTTTCTGGCTTTACCCGAATTTAGGGAGTTAGTGGCAGAGGGGGAGAAACCGGTCGTGGTGCGTTCGGTTTGCAGAGAGGTGAAGCACGTGCTGTCTCATCGGGTGATTTATGCTAATTTCTATGAGGTGACTCTGCCCGCAGAGTCGGCTTCTTTCGGTAACTATCGGAAAATAAAGGCGGAGGAACTGGGGCAATATGCCGTCCCCAGATTGGTGCACGCTTTTATTGAGAAGTATGTCGATTCGAAATAAAAGTTACAACAATCCTTGCATTCTATTGTTATTCTGTTTAATTTTGGCAGCAGATTTGAATTAAAGAATGATAAACTTGATACATATATGTCAGTAAACAGAGTGATATTGATAGGTAACGTGGGACAAGATCCACGGGTGAAATACTTTGATACGGGGTCGGCAGTGGCAACTTTTCCGTTGGCTACGACCGATCGCGGATATACATTGCAAAATGGTACGCAGATTCCCGAAAGAACTGAATGGCATAATATTGTAGCATCCAACCGTCTGGCTGAAATCGTGGATAAGTATGTACACAAAGGTGACAAACTGTATCTGGAAGGAAAGATCAGAACTCGCTCTTACAGCGACCAGTCGGGAGCTATGCGCTATATCACCGAGATTTATGTGGACAATATGGAAATGTTGTCTCCGAAAGGGGCTAATACAGGTGCGGGAGCTCCTCAACCATCTGCAACACAGGCTCAGCAGCCGCAGCAAATGCAACAAAACCAACAGCCGCAGCAGTCGCAGGCGCAACCTGTACAAGATAACCCGGCAGATGATTTGCCGTTCTAAATACTGTGACAGTGTGCCAACTGGTTTATAAAAGCTGATTGGCACATTGTCTTTTGTTTAACTAAAATATATACTCTTTGGACTCAGATGGTTATTTAAGCCAATTGGCTGAAATTTTCAACGGTATTACCGTAAACACTCCTTCTATCTCTGCTATTATTGCCATAGTGCTGGCTGGTGTGCTCCTGCTTGCTTCCGGCTTTGCTTCGGCTTCAGAAATAGCTTTTTTCTCGCTTTCTCCCTCGGACAAGAATGATATTGACGAACGCAAACATCCTGCTGACGAAAAGATAAGCTTTCTTCTGGATGATTCCGAACGTTTGTTGGCAACGATATTGATTACTAATAATTTTGTGAACGTAACCATTATCATGCTCTGCAATTTCTTCTTTATGAATGTGTTTGTATTCCATTCTCCGTTGGCAGAGTTCCTGATATTGACTGTTATTCTTACTTTCTTACTGCTGTTGTTCGGTGAAATCATGCCGAAGATTTATTCGGCGCAGAAGACGTTGGCTTTCTGCCGTTTCTCCGCACCGGGGATTTATGCCTTGGAAAAGGTATTCTATCCGATTGCTTCTGTCTTGGTGCGCTCTACTACTTTCCTGAACAAGCACTTCGCCAAGAAGAATCATAATATTTCCGTAGATGAACTGTCGCATGCACTGGAGTTGACGGATAAGGCGGAAATCTCCGAGGAGAATAATATTCTGGAAGGGATTATCCGTTTTGGTGGCGAAACGGTAAAGGAGGTAATGACGTCGCGCCTGGATATGGTCGATCTGGATATCCGTACCCCTTTCAAGGAGGTGATGCAGTGTATCATTGAAAATGCTTATTCGCGTATTCCTATTTATTCCGGTTCGCGGGATAATATAAAAGGGGTGTTGTATATTAAAGACCTTCTGCCGCACGTGAACAAAGGAGATAACTTTCGTTGGCAATCATTGATCCGGCCTGCTTATTTTGTGCCGGAGACAAAGATGATTGATGATTTGCTTCGTGATTTTCAGGCGAACAAGATTCATATTGCTATCGTTGTGGATGAGTTCGGAGGTACTTCCGGACTGGTGACAATGGAGGATATCATTGAAGAAATTGTTGGTGAGATACATGATGAATATGATGATGAGGAACGCACGTATGTCGTGTTGAATGACCATACTTGGATATTTGAAGCTAAGACTCAGCTTACGGACTTTTACAAGATTGCGAAAGTGGACGAAGATGAGTTTGAGAGAGTGGTAGGGGATGCCGATACACTGGCAGGGATGTTGCTTGAGATTAAAGGTGAATTTCCCGCATTGCATGAGAAGGTGACTTATCATAATTATGAGTTTGAAGTGCTGGAAATGGACAGCCGCCGTATTTTAAAGGTGAAGTTTACGATCCTGCCGAAAGAAGAAACGGAAGGGGCGGAAGACAAAGAGTAAAATGGGATTATTTCTGCAAGATAAAACGAATGATACACAATGGGCTGTCTGGAAGGTGGAGGAATCACTGGAGGCATTGTTGGCTCTTTTACCTGATGCGCGCAGGGTCTGTTGTGAACAGGAACTTTTGCAATTTGCTTCCGAACGGAGAAAGATAGAGTGGTTGTCTGTCCGTGTCTTATTGTACTTTATGTTGAAAGAAGATAAGCAAATAGGTTATTCTTCGGAAGGCAAACCGTTTCTGACTGATGATTCCTTTTTTATCAGTATTTCGCATACGAAAGGGTATGTGGCGGTGATTCTTAATCCCAAAACTCCTGTTGGCATTGATATTGAACAATATGGCAAACGGGTACATAAAGTTTTCGATCGTTTTATTCGTCCGGATGAGCAGGTAGAGGCTTATCAGGGAGATACTACGTGGGGGGGGCTGTTGCACTGGTCGGCAAAGGAAACGGTTTTCAAATGCATGAAGAATGCCGATGCTGATTTGCGGAAACTTTGTTTATCGCATTTTATTCCTCAAAAGGAAGGCACTTTTCAGGTTAGAGAATATGCGACGGAAGGGCAGTCACTCTTTTCTGTGGGGTATCGTATCTGTGAGGACTTTGTGTTGACGTGGACTTCGTGTTGACGCGGACTATGTATTCTATAAAAAATAACGGTGAGCAATGAGTGGAGTCTCCACAAATTGTTCACCGTTTATCTTTGGTCACTTATCTTTCTTGTTAAGTCTGTAACTTAGTGCGCCAGACGGACAGAATGATTGTTTTATTTCTCAATTAACGTGATGCCGTCAAGACAGAAATAGGCAGCAGTTTTTATACCATATTCATTTTTATCACTAGAGTCGGGTATAAATTTAACTTTTACAGCATTTTGGAGCGGGGTTAGGTCAAACCATATCCATTCTTTAACAGGAAGGTCATTATCGGTCTTATAATTTGCTAATAAGATTTCTGCTTTTCCTGTTTCATTACCAGCTTCATCGTATCCTGTTGCTGTAACTTTATACCAATCTCCCGCCTTGAAAGCCCTTGCATAACCGTCTCCTTGTATCATACCCATGTATGCCCATGTACTGTTTGCTATCCAGGTTCCTTTTAATTTATAGTTAGTATCTAATATGGTCAGAATTGCTGGAGTTCCATATTCTCCGTCGGTACTGTCTACACCAATATACACACTACCAATTTTAGCTTTACCTGTTATTGGTGCAGGACTATTGGCTGTTTGATTATCTGTTATATTCATATAAGAAAATCCGGCAAAACTATAACCGGAACCCCAGTCGGCATAATAGTGGTTGAAATTAATTAAGTTTTTAGGATCTTTGAAATCAGTTTCTTGGAATGCCTGATTGTTGGGAGTACCGTCTGCGATAAATTGACTGTTTTCCTCGGTCAATAGATTCTCAAAACTAACGACCACTTCGTTTTTTACATCATCGTCATCATCCCCGCAACTGCAAAATACAAATACTGACAACAGTAGTAATAAAGATAATTTCTTCATGTCCTTTTTTAATTTTTAGTTATTAATTGTTTTATTGATTAATTCTTGAAATGCAGGTTTTCGACAGTTGTTACTTCTGTCGATATTTCTCCCATTTGCCCTGCGTCTTGATTGACGGCAGTCATGATTTTCACAAAGTCTATACAATCCAAAACGATGGATTCTCCATTGCTGTCTATTGCCCAGTCTATTTTAAAATTACTGCCTTCTTTATCATTGCGATGATTGTCGGCATATCCCCACGGATAGCAATATCCTACCCATAATCCATTTTCCGGAACAGCATTGTCCTTTAAGCGTGTTCCCCGGAATGTTATTTCATTTTCCTGTATCCATACAGGATAATAGGACTCTTGGTTATGAAAGCTGTTCCGGAGGATTTCACCTTCGTTTCCTTGATTGTCTTTCCAAGAGACATTCTGGTTTGCCGGTTCCGGTCGATAATAAGTGATCTCATATCCACGTGTCTCCGTATCTTTCCCGTATTCGCTTCCGGCCAGCTCATACCACTCATCATCGGGTTCTCCATTGCCATTTACATCTTTAGATACAAATACGATACCCGGTTCGGCGCTTCCCCCTAATTTTCCTGTTTCTGTTTTCAGATTGTAATAAGCATTTCCTTTTATCTTGAAATCATACTCTCCTTCTACGTTCGGGATTGATTGCGGGAAACCCAGAACAATGTAACCACCGAATCCTCCTAAAGTGATGATTGATTTTTGCCGTATTTTGCGGGTTGCTTCTTTCAGTATATCATCATAGGTAAATCCATTTTTATAGGCAGATGTAGTAGTATTGATAAATTGTCCCGGAGCCGGCCTGTACTCCCATACCTTATTGGCAAAAGCCAATGAATTTTCTGTTTCTCCGGTATCATCAATATCGCTTCGGGAAGCCTTGTCGCTGAATACGATTGTATTTGGATTCAGTCCGATATTATTCAGGCGGAACAAGAGTTGTCCTTGTTGGTTGAAACAAAGCAAATCTCCATATACGGTGTAGTCATAAGCGTCTGTGATATATATATTCCCACTGTAGGGATTGACATTGATTCCATAAGGAGTGCTGATATTGGTTCCGTCCGTAATGAAATTTTCACGGACAGTTTCTCCTGTTTTTAGATTGAATGTCTTGATAGAAGCGGTTTGTGTACTGTAATTATAGTTATATAGATAAGCAATCTCTCCGTCAATAGCAAAGTTTTGTACTCTCTCATTATAGTGGGTGACTACCTTTGTCCGGCAGTCTATTTTTGCGAAATTATAATCTCCGGCTTCTACATCTTCGCCACGGGTGGCTACATAAACGACTTTTTCTTTCGTATCGGCAATGATCTTTCCCGGATTCGGACCTACGATAATTTTATCGGTTTCCTTGAATGTAGCGATGTCAACCACGGACACTGTATTGTCTACTCCCAATCCCGACGCATGGTCCAATCCGCCGGAGTTGGAAACATATAACTTGTCATCCTGTACACAAATTCCGTCAGGATTACGTCCCACTGTTGTCATAGCGTCTATGGTAAGCGAAGCCGTGTCAATACGTGCTACCGTACCGTCATAAGAACAGACATAGGCTTTTTCTTTATGAAAAGCAATGTATCGCGGTTCCCGGGGATTTCCGTTCTCTGTCAGCATTTGAATCTGTTTCAGCGAGTTTCCCGTTTGGAAATCCACTATTTCTATCGTACTGGAAACGTTGGCTACAATATATATCTTGCTACCGTAAATTGCCAGATCATTAGCCGTATCTCCCAGTCCCCGGTGATTGATCGTCTTGAAATAATTGCGTACCATTCGCTGGTTATTGAAAGAAAAACGCATCAGCGAACTGTTATTCTGATTGAACAATCCTTCGCACAACGCATAGAGTTCGGCTGTATCCGTCTCTGTCGGGTCACCTGTGATGTCCGATGAGGTGAAGGGCTTGTCCTCCATATCATCGCAAGCGTTGAGTAATAATAGCAGCGGCAGACAGAACCAGAATATATATGTCAATTTCCTTTTCACGTCCATAATATCCTTTTAATATTAATATCTTATCTTCAATGTTGCCCTGACTGAACGGCCGGGCATGGGGAAGAACTGAACAATCTCGTAATTTTTATCCAGCAGATTCAAAACCTCTACGCTAAGAGACGTTGTAACTTTTCTTATCCGGAAGTCTCGGCCGGCTGAAATACTGTGGTCGCTGTAACTGGCCAACCGGTTTTCGGGAATGTTCTGTCCCAACGCATAACGTTTTCCCGAAAAGAGGAACGAATAAGATAAATCTATCCAGGGTGTTTCGATGCCCGCTTGTCCCGAAGCGGAGACGCGGGGGGTGTAGGCTATCTGATGTTTATAAGTCGATTTGTTCGAGCTGGCGTCCGGAGTTGTGACATCTAATGCCCGTTGATAAGTATAGTTCCCAGAAAAATTGATACGGATACTTTCCCAGGGGTGGAGCGATAGGCTTCCTGTGGCGTCAATACCTTTGATCTCTACACTGCCCAAATTCCTCATACTCCACACAGCAAGGTTCTTGGTCGGGTAAGCAATGATTTTGTCCGTCACTTTGTTATAATATGCGTCAACGGTTGCCGACAGGTAGGGCAGGAATGTACATACATTTCTGCTATACGTCAAACCGATATTGTATTGACGGGCATTTTCGGGTTTCAATTTGCTGTTACCCACTTCCTGATAATATAAATCATTGAAACTAGGCAAACGGAAAATATCTTTGTAGAAGAAACGGACACGAAATTCTTCATTCCGGAAAGGCTTGAATGTGGCGCTGACGTAAGGAGTTAATTTGCGGTGATTGCCTGCGCTTCCTCCCTTGTCGGCCTGCTCGTTGATAACGGTTGCCAGGGCGGAAGCAGATAGAGTGAACCATTCGTTGACGTATTTTCCGGCAATGGCTGTCAACCACGAATAGCGTGTGGGATGTGCAAAGTCTGCCATGTTGGCATTCATCGTGTTGATACTGCCGTCGGTAGACAATGAAAACGAAAGATTGTTCAGCAGCCTGTATAACACGGAGGCGGAAAGATAGTATTCCTGCTGGTAATAGCTGTTCTCTGTTTTGCCTTCATTGTTTTTGATAGCAGGGTCCAGATAATGCTGGTAACTCCAGTTCCATTTGGCAGAAGTCCGGAATACCCATTGCCGGCTGAATTCCTTTTTATATTGGCTTTGTATAAATGTATTTTTGTCCCAGAGGTGCTGTGCGGAAAAGTCGTTATATAGTGTGGTCGCTTTCGGCAATCCCCTGGAAGACTGGAAGTAGTAAGCTTTTAGCCGCCATTGCTCTTTGTCGGAGAAGTTGCCGTAAAGCCCGGCTTCGGCACGGAACGTTTCGACATCCGTGTTCTTCCGTTTTTCACGTGAAGTCAGGTCGTCTGCTGCGTTTCCATAACGTAGCGTGTACGGATATTGTCCGTCTGACGACATCCATTCACCGTTCGCCGAAACTGTCCATTGGGGGCTGAGTTGTTGTTCCAATAAGATAGAGGGATTGACAAGTCCCCACGAACCGGTTTTGAAAGCAGCGCTTATATTAGTTCGTTTCCCTTTCTCAAAGCGGGGAGTGAGTGTCTGTATGTCCAATATTCCTGCAGAAGCGAAGAAACGTGCCGGTTGGAAGATATTGTCACTCTGCCCGTTGCTCAACGAAAGTTGATCTACATTATCAAGTGAGAAACGGCCGATGTCGATCTGTCCCGTCTGACAGTCCGTTATGGCAATTCCGTCATAGCCTACGGCGGTGTGCTGTGCTCCCAAACTGCGTATGGAGACAGTTTTCAGACCTCCTATACCTCCGTAGTCTTTTACAGTCACACCGGCAAAATGCTTCACCGCATCGGACACTTGCAAGGCGTGCAGATTCTTCAGGGCTTCTTTGGAAAATAGTTGTAGAGGTGCAGTAGAACGGACCTCACGGGTCTGGTAAATATCAGAAACGGTAACCTCCGGAATAAAATAGGTATGCGTTGTATCCACTTTCTGCTGTTGTGCAAAAAGCGGTATGGATAGAAATTGGCAGCAGAATGCTGCACAGATACTCATATAAAACATCACATATCTCATCCTTGATTTTCTGGCTGTTTTCACATTTTAAAAGTGTCCGGGCGAAATCCCTTCGACCGGACACGCTAAATAAACTTTGGCAGAGTTTATTAATTTAAACATACTTTCTCTGAATCAGAGTGATGAATGAAATGATAGACGAATTGTCCGGTTCATTAGACTCAACGCTTTTTCCTCGAAAGCAGTGAAATTGGTTGCACGGCAGGTCTTCTGACTTGTTCCTGTTGCGGGCGCCTTCCCGGAAGTTTCTTTCCAGTGGCTAAAAGTAGGTTGCTCGCAACGTAATGTGTGGAACTTACAGCAGCGGGACTGTTCAGGATTTACACCTGATTCCCTTTTAATCGCTTCCCTCGTGATGAGAGTCGCAAACCAATGCGGGGACAAAGATATATAGT
>ENA-OPSQ01002454-OPSQ01002454.1-human-gut-metagenome-genome-assembly--contig:-NODE-2454-length-10357-cov-2.878373_pt1 | contig 10357 bp, 8 predicted proteins | sample MGYA00241456_ERZ501904 | MGnify/ENA primary metagenome ERZ501904 (study PRJEB25962, sample SAMEA2042452) | human gut metagenome | biome: human gut; feature: human-associated habitat; material: faeces...
CGCCGAAGCGGTGCTTAAGCCGTCAGGCGGGAATTGTGCGGTGTTGCCTAAAGAAACCAACAGCAAAAAACAAAACGGAGCAAGAAAATAAAAAGGAGCAAACGATTATGACTTACGAACGCCGCAATAAGGGCACCTGCTCGGTGATGACCAAAGTAGAACTGAACCCTGCCCATACCATTGAATCTGTTGAGGTGCTGGGGGGCTGCAACGGCAACCTGAAAGGCATCTGCCAGCTGCTGAAAGGCATGAAAGCTGAGGACGCCATTGAGCGCATGAAAGGCACCCTGTGCGGCTCCAAGCCCACCAGCTGCCCGGACCAGATCGCCATTACGCTGGAAGAAGCCCTGCAGAAGCTGTAAGCCCTGAATATTATTTGTAAGGAAGCGCCGATATGGATTGTTTTAACTACCCGCTGGATACCGAAACGCTGCTGCGCAAAAAGCGCCGCCTGCGCAAGGAACTGCTGGCCCAAAACCCGCACCCGCTGCAAAAGCGCATCGCCATCCTGGGTGGTTCCACCACCAACGAGGTGGCAGACCAGCTGGGCCTGTTTTTGCTGCAATACGGCATTCAGGCGGAGTTCTACCAGAGCGAGTATGGCCAATATTGGCAGGACGCCATGTTCGGCACGCCGGAGCTGGATGGGTTCCACCCCGATGTCATTTATATCCACACCAACTGGCGAAACATCATCAATTTCCCCACAACGGCCACCCCGCAGGCGGAAATTGACGCCATGCTGAATGCCGAGTACAGCCGCTTTGAGCAGATGTGGCAGGCGCTGGAAGCCAAATTCCATTGCCCCGTCATCCAGAATAACTTTGACCGCCCCAACTACCGCCTGATGGGCAACCGCGATATCTGGGACCCGCATGGCCGTTCCAACTATCTCAGCCGCCTGAACCAGCGCTTTTACGCCTATGCCGCCGCGCATGAGGATTTTTATATCAATGATATTGACTATCTCAGCGCAGATTACGGCCTGACTGCCTGGGGGGATGCGTTCTTCTGGCATATGTACAAGTACGCCATGTGTTTGGATGCGATTCCGTCTTTGGCAAACAGCGTGGCAAACATCATCAAATCCCTGTATGGCCGCAACAAAAAAGCCCTGGTGCTGGATCTGGATAACACTCTCTGGGGCGGCATTGTGGGCGATGACGGTGTGGACGGCATTGCCATTGGCCCCGAAGTGCCGGAAGGCCAGGTGTACGCCGAGTTCCAGAGCTACTGCAAAGCCCTGCAGACCATCGGCGTGGTGCTGGCGGTGGATTCCAAAAATGACGAAGCCAACGCCCTGGCCGGCTTGAACCACCCGGACAGCGTGCTGCACCCGGATGATTTTGTCTGCATCAAGGCCAACTGGGATCCTAAAGATCAGAACCTGAAAGCCATCGCCGCAGAGCTCAGCCTTGGCGCCGACAGCTTTGTGTTTGCTGATGACAACCCGGCGGAGCGTGCTATTGTGGCCGCCCAGCTGCCCGGCGTGGCCACCCCGGTGCTGGATGGTGCCGAAAACTACATCAAGATGCTGGATCACGGCGGGTACTTTGAAACGACGATCCTTTCCGGCGATGACCTGAAAAAGACCGCGCAGTACCATGCCCGCGCCCAGGCCGCCCAGGCCCAGGCAGCTTTTGCCGATTACGGCCAGTATCTGGACAGCCTGGAAATGACGGCGACCATCCGCCCCTTTGAGGCGGTGTATATGCAGCGCATTGCTCAGCTGACCAACAAGAGCAACCAGTTCAACCTGACCACTCTGCGCTGCACTGAGGATGACATCCGTTCCATGGCAGAAAAGCCGGACTGGATCACCCTGTACGGCAAGCTGGTGGATAAATTTGCGGATAACGGCGTTGTTACCTTTGGGGCAGGGCAGGCCCAGGGCCAAACGCTCTGCCTGCGCCTGTGGCTGATGAGCTGCCGTGTGCTCAAGCGCGGCATGGAAGACGCCATGATGGACACCCTTGCCGCCAAAGCTGCCGCTGCAGGGTATACTGCGCTGGAGGGCTATTATTACCCCACCGCCAAAAACGCTATGGTGCGGGAATTTTATGCTGGGTACGGCTTTGAAAAAACGGCCGAGGATGCCGATGGCAACACCACCTGGCGCTTGGACCTTGCCGCTTACAATCCCCGCTGCCCCCATATAAAAATTGAAACCTGAGCCGCGGCGCATACCGCGCGGCAAATGGCAAACGTAAAGGAAGCTACATGCCCCATACAACCCCAAAACCCAGCCGCATTCCCGGCCCGCTGCACAAGGCGGGCCTGTTTGTGTTGTTTGCGGCCATCACGGCGGCGCTCTGCCTGCTGCTGAACTTTTTGCTGGTGGATGACCTGCACGCCTATTCCCGTGTGACGCTGGGGGAGTATTACGCCCAAGCGGATGCGGTGGATACTGTGTTTGTGGGTTCCTCCCACAGCTACCGCAGCTTTGACCCGGATACCATTGACCCCATTCTGGGCAGCCGCAGCTTTAACCTTGGCACCAGCCAGCAGCAGCCGGATGGCTCCTATTGGCTTATTCGGGAAGCCGCCGCCAACAGCCCGCTGAAAACCGTCTATCTGGAAACCTTCTATACCGGATATAATCAGCAAAAATCCAGCAATGTTCCGCTGGCCTGCTACCTGATCACCGATTACATGCGCGCGTCCTCGCCCTACCGTTACCAGTATCTGTGGGAGATGGGCGGTGCCGCGGCGTTTGCGGATCTGGTGTTCCCGGCGCGCCATGCTATTGCTGACCCCGGTGAGCTGCCGGCCCTTTGGCGCGGCAAGCTGACCGGCGGCTATAACGCGGGGAACTATGGCTGGGTCACCTACCCGGACGAGGGCGAAGCCTACCGGGACCGCGGTTTTGTCTATACCGAGGGTACCAGCATCTGGGGGTTCGGCACCCTGATGCACGTGGATGCCAGTGCGCCAATCTCACCGTTTGGCCGGGCGAACCTGACCCGCATTGCCGAGTTCTGCAAAAAGCAGAACATTCGCCTGGTGCTGGTCACCGCCCCGCTGCCCAGCGCCTATGTGCAGGATACCCAGAACTACCAGGCCTATGTGGATGCCATGCGCAGCTTTGCCGCGGCCAACGGCACCCAGTATTGGGATTTTTCGCTCTTTAAGGATACCGACCTGCTGCCCATTGGCTTTGACGATTTTTCAGATATGCACCACCTGAACGGGCAGGGGGCAGAAACGTTCAGCAAGGCGTTCGCCACGGTGGCCGCCCGCAGCGCGGCGGGCGAGGATGTAAGCAGCCTGTTCTATGATACGGTTGCCGAAAAATTGGCCATATCGCCGGACAGCACCGTGCAGCAGGGGGAGGGCAACTGATGTTTTCTGTTACATCCCTTGGCTTTTTGCCGTTTATGGCGCTGTTTGTCTGCCTGTGGTACCGCGTGCCCCAGCCTTCCCGCTGGAAGCTGGTTCTGGCAGCCAACGCAGTGTTCTGCCTTTCCATTGATATCGGCGCATTTTTTGCGGTAGCCCTTGCCACGGCAGTGGTGTGGCAGGCCGCGCAGCATGCGCAGCCAGAGCAGCCCAGCCGCCGCGGGTGGCTGGCACTGGGGCTGGCCGCAGCCCGGCTGCCGCTGCTGGTGCTCAAATACAGCGGCATGCTGGTGCCGGGCCTGCGGGATTTGTATAAGCCCTTTGGCCTTGCGTATTACAGCTTGCAGCTGGCGGGCTACCTGCTGGATGTGTGGCATGGCCGCACGGCACCCACGCCCAGCTATGCACGGCTGTGGTGCTATGCGGGCTTTTTCCTCTCGCTCACCCAGGGGCCGTTCAACCGCTATAATACCCTGATGCCCCAGCTGGAAGCCGCCCCCAAAACGTTTGAAACCCAGCGTTTGGTCAGCGGTTTGCAGCGCAGTGCATGGGGGTATTTCAAAAAGTTTGCCATTGCGGACCGTGCGGCCATTGTGGTCAGCGCCGCCTTTGTGGACCCGGCGTCCTTTGACCGCAGTCAGCTGATTTTTGCCACGGTTATGTATTCGTTCCAGCTGTATGCCGATTTTTCCGGCTACACGGATATTGTGCTGGGCATGGGCGAGATCCTGGGCCTGCACCTGCCGGAAAACTTCCGCCAGCCGTTTTTTTCTGCCAGCGTCAAGGAGCTGTGGGCCCGGTGGCATATCAGCCTTTCGCAGTGGTTCCGGGATTATGTGTATATCCCACTGGGCGGCAACCGCAAGGGCATTGCCCGGCGGGATGCCAACCTGCTGCTGACCTTTTTGGTCAGCGGGCTGTGGCACGGCGCCAACTGGACCTTCCTTGTCTGGGGTGGGCTGCACGGCCTGTGCCAGGTGGCGGAGGACCACATGCCCGCTCCGCTGCGCAAGCGCAAATCTCTGCCGCTGCGCATCGTGGGCGTGCCGCTGACATTTGCCATCTTTGTTACAACCTTTACCATCTTCCGCACCAGCAGTTTGGGCAATGCAGCGGCATACTTTGCCGGTATCCTGCATAACCCCGGGCACGAGGTGTTTGCCCAGTACTGGCTGCTAGGCCTGACCAGCAAGCTGGAACTGCTCTTGCTGTTGTTGGGCATTGCGTTGCTGGTGCTGGTGGATGTGCTGCATGAATGCGGCCTGCACCTGCGCGCCTGGGTCAACGCCGCGCCGCGCCCGGTGCGCTGGGCTGTGTACGAATTTGCCATTTTTGCCTTTTTGCTGATGGCAAGCTTTTATTCCAATACGGGCTTTTTGTATGCCCGGTTCTGAAAAGCAACAGCCCCGGGCAGTACCCATAAAAGGTGCCGCCTGGGGCTGTTTTTGTCTGTGTGGAAAATATAAAAAGGGGACAAAGCTTTACCAAAAGCTGCTTATTCCTCGCCCTCAAATTTCATGCCCCAGGCCATGCGGATATCATACATCAGTTGGGTCAGGGCAATGCTTTGCTGCGGGGTATAAATGCTGCTGTGGTGCCTGCCAGTGGCAGCACAACGGCTTACTTCCCGAATCTGGTATTCAAAACCGTTCACATCAAAGGGAAAATCCAGTTCCTGCGGTGGTTGGCCGTTCAGTTCCAGCGTCATATGTTCGGCGTACTGGAAGTCCGGCAGGGTAATGCGGCCCTTGGTGCCCACAATGCAGGCCATGCGGGTAAGGCGCTGGCCGATGGTTTGCACCGATTCCGCCGTGCAGCCGCTGGGGTAGGCAAGCCGCAGTTTGCTGTATTCATCGGTGCCGTATTCTGTCAGGCGCAGCTCTTCTGTCTGCACGTTCTGGGGCTGCTGGCCGGTGACCATCTGCAAAAAGCCAAGGTTATAAATGCCAATATCCAGCAAAGCGCCACCGCCCAAAGCAGAGTTGAATTTGCGCTCGCGGCGGGCGCCTTCAGTGGTAAAACCGTATTGGCAGGTGATGGTTTGCAGCGTACCGATCACCCCATCCGCCAGGATCTGCTGCAATTTGGCATACAGCGGCAAAAAGCGAATCCAGAATGCTTCCATGATAAAAAGCTGCTTTTTTTCCGCCAGGGCATACAGCTCTTTGGCCTGCTCTGCATTGATGGTGAACGGCTTTTCGCACAGAACATGCTTGCCGTGCTCCAGGCAGAGCTTGCAGTTTTCGTAATGCAGGGCGTTGGGCGTAGCAATGTAGATGGCATCTACGGCGGGATCGGCGGCAAGCTCTTCATAGCTGGCGTACCAGTGCGGGATGTTGTACTGCGCCGCAAAGGCTTTGGCACTTTCGGCCCGGCGGGAGCCGACTGCGGCAAGCCGCTCGCCCTCGGCAGCCATCGCATTGACTGTTGTGGCAAATTTGTTGGCAATGGTGCCGGTAGCTAAAATTCCCCAATTCATAAAATTACCTCCCATTAACAAGGGCTCTTTGTGCATATCGTACCACAAGCAGGAAATTGCGGCAAGGAAACACGCGCAAAACAGCAAGAAAAAACAGACCCGGCAGGGGAACAGCAAAATCCGTTCCATCATGCCGGGTCTGAACTTATTATGGGAACAGAACAGGAAAATGCGGCACTGCCTTACGGGCGTACCTTGAACTCCTGCTCACAGTAAACGCAGCGGTAGCGTCCGCTGGGGGTCAGGGCAAAGATGTGGTCGCAGCCGGTCTCCAGGGAGGTAATGCAGCGGGGGTTGGTGCACTTGATCACGTTCACCAGGCGCTTGGGCTGGTCCGGGCGCACCTTGCGGGTCACATGACCGTTCTCAATAAAGGTCAGGCTGATCTGCGGGTCCACATAACCCAGCACATCAAAATTCAAGCCGGAAATATCGCCCTCGATTTTAATAATATCCTTTTTGCCGCTTTTCTGGCTGCGCACGTTCTGCAGCAGGGCCACGCTGGCTTCGCTCAGCTTTTCCAGCTCCAGCAGGTGATACAGCGAAAGCCCGGTCCCGGCGGTAATGTGGTCAATGACCACGCCGTTCATGATTTCATCAATATTCAGCATTCAAAAGCAACCTCCCCGGTTTTGGGGTCTTTCAGCCCCAGCAGCGTCATAATCAAAGCCATGCGCACATACACGCCGTTCTGTGCCTGCTCAAAGTAGGCGGCGCGCGGGTCATCGTCCACATCCAGCGTAATTTCGTTCACACGCGGCAGGGGATGCAGCACCGCCATGTCCGCCGGGGCAAGGTTCAGCTTTTCGGCGGTCAGGATGTAGCTGTCACGCAGGCGGATGTAATCTTCCTCATTGAAAAAGCGCTCGCGCTGCACACGGGTCATGTACAAAATATCGAGGTCCGGCAGAGCACCTTCTAGGTTGCGGGTCTCAATGTAGGGGATGCCGCGGGGCTCCAGTACTTCATTGATGATGTAATCCGGCACGCGCAGTTCTTCGGGGCTGATCAGGACAAACTTTACGTTGTCATAGCGGGCCAGGCTCTTGATGAGGGAATGTACCGTGCGGCCAAACTTCAGGTCGCCGCAGAAACCAATGGTCAGGTTGTCCAAACGGCCCTTGCGGCGGCGGATGGTCATCATGTCCAACAGGGTCTGGGTGGGGTGGCTGGGGCCGCCGTCACCGGCATTGATCACCGGGATCTTGCTGTAAAGGGAAGCGCGCAGCGGGGCCCCCTCTTTGGGGTGGCGCATGGCGGCAATATCCGCATAGCAGCTGATAATGCGGATGGTATCCGCAACGGTTTCACCCTTGGAAGCACTGGAAACACCGGCATCCGGGAAACCCAACACCTTGCCGCCCAAACGCAGCATCGCCGATTCAAACGAAAGGCGGGTGCGGGTGGAAGGCTCATAGAACAGTGTGGCCAGGCGCTTGTGGTCAGCTACATCCTGGTATGCTTCGGGGTCATCATGGATGCGGTCCGCAAGGTCCAGCAGCTTTTGGGTTTCTTCCTTTGTAAAGTCAAGGGGATCAATCAAATGTCTCATCAACAGCCATCCTTTCCTTATGGTGTATCTGAAAACAAAGAAAATGACGGATATTTCGCAAAAATAAGCAGGATGTAAGGCAAAGAACCGCCGGAATCCTTTGTGGATTCCAAGGTTTTTTAACGCAAAATCTCGCTGTGTTTGTAGAAATAAACGATATTTTCGACTTTTCAGATACACCCTTGGTCAAACGGTGCTATGCGCGGGGCAGGCACACGTTCGGGAAATACGTTCAAACCGGCAGTGCGGCAAAGCTGGCCGCAAACCTGGCTTATTATATCATACCTGCCCGGCAAATAAAACCCATTAACCCCCAAAAACGTCCGCTTTTTTTGAGGCAATTTTACAAAAACGATCAAAATGCGCGGCAAAGCCGGTGCAGCCTTTACCGGACCTTTACATCCTGGTGGCTCAACAGCAGCTGGACCGCAAGCAAAATCAGCGCCAGCCAGCCAACACAGGCCAAAGCGAAGCCTAGGTAGCTGTCCGCCAGCATATCACTGCTCTGGTTAGCGTTCATGCCGCGCTGCATCAGGCAATAGGGCCAGGCGTACCAGTAGCCCCGGCTGGCCAGCAGCATGCCGGAAACACCCCCGGCCAGCCCCAAAAACACCGGCAAGGCAAAGCTGCGGATCACCATGGAAAATAGCAGCTGCGCCGCCACCACGGCCAGCCCGCCCAGTACACTGCGCACCAGGTAAAAGATGGTAATGGCCGGCGGGGGCGCTGTGAACCCGGCGAACACCCGGCCGCAGAACCAGTACAATACAAACACAAATGCCTGAGTCAGCAGTACCAGCTTTGTCACCACAAGCAACTTGGCAAGGAACAGGTAAAAGGGCGGCACCGGCTCCGCCATAATCAGGTTCCAGTTGTGGCCTATGTGCTCCAGCCGCCACAGGTACGCCGCGTATACCGCCACCATGCAGGGGAAGAAAAACAGCGAGTAAAATAATGTGTGCTGGGTCCACAGACTGTACCAGCCGTCCCGCAAAATTTCAAGGTTTTGCAGGTAGTTGAAGGTTCCGTACCCGGCGGAAATGATGGGCAGAATAAAAAACATAAACCAGATGGGCGAAGCGTGCAGTTTGCGGTTTTCTGCACGGATACAACGCAGCAGCATGGGTCACACCTCCTTGTTCCGCATGGCATACCACGCGGCAAAAAACAAAATACCGGCCAAAACCACCGTGGCAACCAGCAGCGGCCACTGGAACGGCACAATCATGTAGGTGACTACTTTGCTGGCCTGGTCCCAGTCCGCAATCCGGTAGGTGTTCAGAGGAATAAAATACCCCCACGGCACATAATAGCCGACCCATGCCGGCATAAAGGCACTGAACAGTCCCAGCAGCGTGCCAAGAATGCCCACACACAAAGCGGGCAGGGGATTGGCCAGCAGCACTGTCAAAAGCAGCTCAGAGAAAAAAATCATGCAGTCCACGGCAAAGGTGCAGCCCCAGAGATAGGCAGCCTGGCCTGCGGCGGGGTAGGGCTGCGTGTAATGCTGCAAGTGCCCGATCAGCGGGGCGCCCGCAGCTTCCAGCGTGACGATCAAAAAGATCTCCGCCAGCCCCAGCGCTGCCTTTGCGGCAAACAGGCTGCGGCGGCTTTGCAGGGTATACAGCAGTTTGGGCGTACAGCCTTTGACTTCCACATCCCAAAGCCTGCTTGCCAGAATCGCCATGGCCAACGGCATTAAAATGGTATTGATGATGGGCAGGCTGTAAAACAGGGCACTATAAGCGGATGCCAGCTCGTCAGCACCGGTCGGCGCAGCGGACTGGCACCAAAGCAGCGCCATGACCGGCACCAGCAGGCAGACAATCAGATCATGCCGGCGGCGGGCCTTTTGCAGCTCGGCGCGGATGCTTGTGTACATGTCAGCCCACCTCCTTGCCGGTTTGCGTGTTGGTCAGGCTCAGGAAAATTTCTTCCAGATTCTTGGTCTGCCGCTCCACGCCAACCACCCCGGCCCCCTCGGCGGCAAGATCCTGCACCAGCGCGGCCAGGCGGGCATCCTCCATGGTGGGCAGCAGGCAGCCGTTGTCTGCAGGCTGCGGGGCCAGGCCGTAGCGGCGCAGCACGGCGGCCCCGCGGTCCGGAGCCAGCAGGCGCAGAACAACATTGCCGCGGCTGTGGCGCTGCAATTCCGTCAGCGGGCCTTCAAACAGCAGCTGCCCGTGGTTGATGATGCCCACCTGGCTCACAATCTGCTCCATCTCGCCCAGCAAATGGCTGGAAATCAGCACCGTGGCACCGCAGGCATCTGGCATATCGTGGATCAATGCACGCATTTCCTGGATGCCAGCCGGGTCAAGACCGTTGGTGGGTTCATCCAAGATCAGCAGCCTGGGGCTACCCAGCAGAGCCATGGCAATGCCCAGGCGCTGTTTCATGCCAAGGGAATACTGCCCCACCTTGCGCTTTCGGTCTGCCTGCAGGTGTACAATTTCCAGCACGCGGTCAATGTCTTTGTAGGGCACGCCTTTCAGGTCGGCTACAATTTCAAGGTTTTCCTGCGCAGTAAGGTGCAGGTAGCCGGATGGAGACTCAATCAAACTGCCGGTCTGGCGCAGCAGCTCCAGCCGGGTGCGCTCCGTCAATGTGCGGCCCAGCAGAGCCACGCTGCCCGCCGTGGGGTGAACCAGTCCCAGCAGCATTTTCATGCTGGTAGATTTACCCGCGCCATTTGGCCCAATAAAACCATACACACACCCCTGCGGAACATGCAGGTCCAGATTGTGAACCACGGTGCGGCCACCATAGGTTTTGCACAGCCGTTTTGTTTCAATTACATATTGCATGGCTAACACTCCTTTGTTCATCTTTTGGGAACAAAGGCATGGTAACACGCCGACCTTAACCTACCACAAAGCCCAGCTTAAGTTTAGCTTAATTCTGCCCGGCGGCTCTATCGGCAGCCCGGTGCTCGTATTATAATAAAGGCAATACCGCACAATTCCCGCCTGACGGCTTAAGCACCG
>ENA-OPSQ01002464-OPSQ01002464.1-human-gut-metagenome-genome-assembly--contig:-NODE-2464-length-10309-cov-3.642774_pt1 | contig 10309 bp, 9 predicted proteins | sample MGYA00241456_ERZ501904 | MGnify/ENA primary metagenome ERZ501904 (study PRJEB25962, sample SAMEA2042452) | human gut metagenome | biome: human gut; feature: human-associated habitat; material: faeces...
GTTATGCAGTCCTTTTTTGGCCTTATAAGCATCGACTTTCTTCTGGCTCATGATAGATCTCCTTTGCATCAATATTTCGTATTTTCTGATTATAGCACACTTTACTGCAAAAGAAAACAATTAGTTTATACTGCAACGATCACTCCGCCGTCATTCGCATACATAGAACTTACACCCGCTGTATCAAGGACTACGATCTTTGCAAGTTTCATTCTCTCTTCAAAAGCCTCTTTGAGCACCTGTGCTCTTGCCGGACAATTGCAGTGACTGATGGCAAGAACCTTCTCTGCACTGTCCGGGGTTTTCTCGATTACCTGCTCTACAAGCTTGATCAGAGCACGATTCATGCCTCTTGCCTGATCCAGCTGGCAGATATTTCCATCATCCGTAGAACCCATGACTGGTTTGATTTTCAATGCACTGGCCACTAACGCTTTCACTTTGCTCAGACGGCCGTTCTTTCTCAAAGTATCAAGATTCTCAAGTATAAAAAATGTATGCTGTCCTTCAATATAATGTTCCACAGTTGAAACAACTTCTTCAAAACTCATCCCTGCTTCTTCGCATTCCTGTATCTTCATTCCGATCAGGCTTTCCCCGATGGATGCGGAACGTGAATTAAACACATGTATTTTTTTATCCGGATGGTCTTCCATAATAAGATCTCTGCCAAGCAACGCACTGTTATAGGAACCACTCAGCTCAGAAGACAAAGTCACTGCATAAATATGCTCAGCCTCGCAGTCATATGCTCTCATATATCTCTCAGGTGACGGGCAGGCTGATTTCGGACATTCCGGGCAGGCTGCCACTTTATCAATAAACTCTGCCTGATCAAATGTTTCATCATCTATGATCTGTTCAGCTCCTACCATCAGAGTCAGTGGAATGGATTCAAAACATTCATCTTTCTTCCATTCGTCCAAAAGTTCTCCACAACTATCTATGATAATCTTATATCTCAATTATATCGTCCTCTTTTCCATTATATGTAGTATTCAATACCAGATATATCTTATCACACCGCTTTACGTTTGAAAAGACTTTTTAATAAAAACACTGTTCTTTTTTTCAAAAGTGCTTTATAATAAAAAGACGCTTCCCGCAAAGTGCAGGAAGCGCTGCCTGATCCACAAAATATGTTCAGAAATATGCAGCAATCCAGAAGTCTTTTTTTAATTCTGAACAGCTGTAAATCATGTTATCAGAGAGGTGTTGTATGCTTGCTTTAAAAATTACTGATGTAAAAGATTTTATGAATAAACTCCTGATCGGTGAGGTATTTGACCGTTTTTCTCTTGTCGAGGCATCTGTGACAACCTTCAACACTTTTACCATAAACGGAAAACTTCATTACGATTTCTTTGATACTGACACAAAGGCTGCTTTTGAGGAGAATTCCACAGAATATTCCCTCTGGCATGATGTAAAACCTTATTGTTTTTCTATCATACGCGGCAGACGCACACCTTTGAATTTCAGGATTGTATTTGAACTTTCTCATGATCAGACACAGTCGTTGTTAAAAAATGAACAGCATATTGCAGATATTCCTGTGCAAAGCTTTTATCTGAATATCCGGTACAAGAACCAGTCCCTTTTATGTACAACAGGTGTTTCTTATACTTCATTCAGTCCGGATAAACGTCTGGAACATCTCTGGGATGATTCCATGACTGTTTTTCTCTCCAGTCATCACATTCCCTGTGAGAAATTATGAGTAGATTCTGTTATCAGTCTTTATCCGAATAACGCAGATAATAGACCAGAATATCTATAAACTCACTGTTCGTCGGTTTATCTGCCATTGTACACCCTGCCATTTCTTCCAGTGTATCCTTATGATTCATCCAACATAAGTTTACCAGTGTTCTTATGTTGTGTTCTACATTAGACGGCGTTGATTTATATTTTCTTGCAATGACCGGATAAATATCTTTGGTGACTTTTACCGGTCGCTCATAAATTTTCTGTGCCATTTCTACTGCATCCACAACATAATAATATCCTTTATACTTTGATGTTGCACCCAATTTTCTAATAACTCCATAAACTGCACTCATACATCGTTCCTCCTGTAACTTCCATAATCTGTGTTTTTACAGATTTGGATATCTCATTTATTTACACACATTTCTCTATAAGTAAATGAAAGTCACGATATTGGCTGCCCGGAAGCACCATTGCAGTCACTATTCTCTGTAACCCGTTATATTTTCTGCGGATTCGGCATATTCATTAAAATATCGGCAACTTAATAATAGGAATTCATAAGACATTTGTCAATACCAATGTAATTGTTTTCCACAAAAATAAGGAGCAAAAGTTATTCTCTGCTCCTTATTTGATATTCTGCTATTCTGACAAGCGTATCTGTCCTCTCATTGATCTGCCGGCAAATTGCCTGCTTTCTATCTTATTTTGCAACCATCAGCAAGATTTCATTGCTTCTCTGAACAAATCTGGTCATTTCGTCCGGTGAAAGCTGTTTATGGCTCATCATCGCAAGGTCATACAGCTGTTCACAGATAAGCGGAGCCTTGTCAGATTCCTGATTCTCTGCCAGATATTTAACCAATGGATGATTCGCATTCAGAACCAGTGTTTCCTGTCCGCCAAACATATTCGGATCCATTCCATACATATTATACATCTTCATCATATCCTGCATACGGCGGCTCTCTTCAGAAAGAGTCATCATTGCTGATACATTTTCATTTTTCAGATTCTCAACATGTACTTCCAGTTTATCTTTATTAAGGCTCTTGCGGAAAAGTTCTGTCAGTGCTTTGACAGTTTCTTCATCGGCAGTACCCTCACCCTTCATTTCTTCGGTCAGATCCGCATCAATACGCTTAAACTGTACTTCCTGATGTTTCTGCTCAAGACTGGAAATAAATGCACTGTCAATATTATGCTTCAGGATAACGGCATCTTTTCCTGCTTCCTTAAACATATTGATATACTGACTCTGCTGAACTTCATCAGTTACATAGAAAATTACTGTCTTCTCAGGTTCTTTCGCTTCCGCATTGTCTTTGTTTTCAGACTCTGCTGCATCTTCTTTCTTTTCTTCTGTCTGAGCCTCAGTTTCTTCTGTTTCTTTTTTATTCTCTTCAATGCAGTCCTTTAATGTGAGATATTTGCCATCAAGATTCTTAAAGAGTACATAATCTCCCATTTTCTCTGCAAACTTAGCATCTTTAATACAGCCATATTTAATAAACGGGCTGATATCATCCCAGTATTTCTCATAAGATTCTCTGTCAGTCTTGCACATTCCGGTAAGCTTATCTGCCACTTTTTTGGAAATGTATTCAGAAATCTTCTGTACAAATCCGTCATTCTGCAATGCGCTTCGTGACACGTTCAATGGAAGATCCGGACAATCAATCACACCTTTCAGAAGAAGCAGGAATTCAGGAATTACTTCCTTGATATTATCTGCGATAAATACCTGATTGTTATAAAGTTTGATTGTTCCTTCAATGGAATCATACTCTGTATTGATCTTCGGGAAGTACAGGATACCTTTTAAATTAAACGGATAATCCATATTCAGATGTATCCAGAATAACGGTTCCTTATAATCCATAAACACCTTGCGGTAGAATTCCTTGTATTCATCATCTGTACATTCATTTGGATGCTTCATCCAGAGCGGATTAATATCACTGATGGAAACCGGACGTTTATTGATCTTTACTTTATCCTTTGCAGGAGAAATTTCAACAACTTCCTTTTCACCTTTATCATTTTCTTTTTCTTCTGTCTTTGCTTCCTCATGAATATGTTCAACAACTACATCATCGTCTCTTAACTCAGATTCATCAATTGTCTCATATTCCTGAGGTGCATTTGCTTTGGAAAGGTAAATATGAACCGGCATGAAGGAACAGTATTTCTCAAGAATCTCACGCATACGGTACTCATTTGCAAATTCCAGGCAGTCTTCATTCAGGAACAGGGTGATTTCTGTACCAATCGTATTCTTGTTACCTTCCTGGATATCATATTCTGTTCCGCCATCGCAGGACCAGTGTACAGGCTGTGCACCTTCTGTATAGGAAAGTGTATCAATATGCACTTCATCCGCCACCATAAATGCAGAATAAAATCCAAGTCCAAAATGACCGATCATCTGATCATCTGTAGTTTTGTCTTTATATTTCTCAAGAAACTGAGTTGCACCTGAAAAAGCAATCTGGGTAATGTATTTCTCTACTTCATCAGCAGTCATGCCAATACCATTATCGATGAATTTCAGAGTTTTCTCATCAGGATTAACAATTACCTGAATCTCCGGTTTGTATCCTTCCGGAAAAGTATATTCTCCCATTACTTCCAGTTTTTTCAGTTTAGTGATCGCATCGCATCCGTTGGAGACCAGCTCTCTTACAAAAATATCATGATCGGAATATAACCATTTCTTGATGATTGGGAAAATATTTTCACTGTTAATTGATAAATTTCCATGTTTTACAGCCATGCTGTCCACACTCCTTTTTGTTTTTAATCATTTGCCGCAACTTTATCTGCTCTGCCTCCTGAGCCAAAACTATCCTCTCCTGTTTATCCTTTGAAATAGCTTTTGACTCCTGTAAGTTGCTTCTCTGAAAGATATAGTAATACCATTTATTCCAAAAGTCAAGAAAAAATTAGCACTCACTAAAAATGAGTGCTAATAATTTTATATTTTACATATTCCCCTGTATTTTTTTCTTCAGATAACTCTTATTTCTTTCGTCTTTTGTATACCACAACTCCCACAATACATCCCGCTGCAATCGCCAGAATAATCACAAACGGTGTAATATTAGTCGTATCTCCTGTCTTTACCGCTGATTTCGCACTTGCTCCATTCGGCTGTGGAGTCGGAGTTGCGGTTACAGTCTGCGCCTGTGTAATACTGAAATTCACCTGTTTAGTATCCTGCTCCCCTGTATTCTCCCATTCACTTCCATTATACTTCTGACGGTCAAATGTAACTGTCAATGTGTAGGTTCCGGCCTTCGTAATTCCAAATGCAGCAGTATAAGGTGCACTGCTCCAGCTATTTGTATTGATCACTTTCCAGTTATACGGTACATAGCGGACATCTCCCTTTCCCGGACTTTCATTGTCCATACCCGCTCCGACTGCTGTAAATGTAATCTTTGACTGTGTTGTGTATCCATCTGAACTGATTCCTGTAATCTTATTATCTGCCGGATCTGCAATTTTCGCCTTGCGGGTAGCTTTAACCGTAAACTGAACTTTCACTTCTGCACTGATCTGCTGTTCATTATCAATCACAACTGACTCTGTATAGGAGCCGGCCTTTAAGCCCGCCTTCGGGCGGATTTTAAATGTACAGCTCTCCCCCGGTGCAAGCTCTGTGGCTGAAAGTTTCCCGATTTTAAAGTTTTTACCTGACGGTGCATTTAAAGTTACATTTGTATTCCCCTCATTCGTCACTGTAACTTTCTGCGCTTCCGGTGCCTCACTATATCCTTCTTTTGCTTTTCCAAAATTCAGTTCTTCTGGTGTTACGGATAATTTATAAATCTTTTTCACTTCCGAAACAGTCGCAGAAGCTTTGATCGTTGTTAATACATCTTCCTGTCCTTCCGAACTGGTCTGGGCTATCTGAATACTGTCCAGATAATTACCGACTTTCAGACCGGTCACCGGTACTGCTGTAAATGCAGCAGAATCTCCCGGCTCCAGCACTGATGCCGAAAGTTCCCCAATATCAAAATACTCTGCATATGGCTGCATCAGCGAAACAGTTGTATTTCCTGTATTGGTAAGTGTAATGGTCGTCGCTTCAGGAGTATCATAACCTTCCTTCAGATCATCATAACTGAAAGATTCCGGATCTGCCTGAACTGCTGTGATCTGTTCCTGTTCTGCCTCTTTTACAGATACTTCCGCAGTTACCTGCGCTGCTACTTCCGAATCCTCTTCACTTTCAAATATCAGGGTATCACTGTAATCCCCCTTCGTCAGACCGGTTTTTGGCTGTACCATGAACATAAGAGAATCATCTTTTGCAATCTGTATTCCTGATACAGCTTCACTTCCATCTTCGTTCATCACCTCAAAATAATCTGATTTCGGTATCTTTAAAGTGACAGTTCCATCCCCTGTATTTGTTACGGTTACGGACAGTGTCTCATTGGCCTGTGTATAATTTTCTTCGATATCGCTGAAATTAAGACTTCCTGTATTTACATCAAGAGACTGTGCCTCAAGAGATGCATCTGCATTGTCACCTGCCGATGGAGCCTCGCTGTCATCCGGCGTCTCTGTCGGTTCTGCAGAAGGCTCATCCGAAGGCTTCAAATCTTCGTCATCTGATGAATCATCCTCACCTTCAACTGCAATCTTCGCTTCAAAAGAAACCTCAATACCTTCTTCCGTCCGGTATGTGATCATATCATCATATTCACCCGGTTCCAGCCCTTCCCTCGGCTGTATCCATACGCTTACAGATTCACCTGCACTCAGCGGTTCTGTAATATCCTGAACCATAAAATGTTCCGGACTGATCTCCTGAAAATTCAAGCTCTCATTTCCGGTGTTCGTAATCTGCACATACTGTGCTTCCACATCCTCAAGATCACTCTTTACTGTTCCAAAATCACAGATCTGATCTTCGCTGTCCTCTACAGTGGCAGTCGCTTCGTAAGTCTTTTTATCTTTATCGTCTTCACCTGCTGCCTGTCCATCTTTCTCTGATCCATCTGTCTGCACATTTCCGTTCTCATCCACCTGCAGCTGATCTTCTGTATAAATTTTCATCTGGGAATCATCAGTACCTTCTGTTGTTTCCTCCGGCTGACCTTTTGTGTTCTGAGATTCATCTTCCTGTTCATTCCCTGCATTCTGCTGTACATCTTCTGTTCTATCTACATCCTGATTTTCAGAATCCTGACTGCCTTCTGCATTATCTGCTGTTTCTTCCAGCTGTGCATCCTCTGTTCCATCTGCCGTTTCTTCCAGCTGTGCATTCTCTGTTCCATCTGCCGTTTCTGTCTGCTGTGTATCCTCTGCTTCCTGTTCCACTGCTTTCGCCTCTTCTTCAGTTGCAGCTACCTCTAACGTCTTTGCAGTAAGAGTACCTGTCAGTCCGCTTCCATCTACAGGGGTCAGATCAAGCACCAGTCTGCATCCCAGATCATCCTGAGTGATCGTATAGGTCTTCTCAGTACCTACCTGTGTTAACTCCTTCTCCCCGGTCTGTCTTGACCAGGAAAAAGTGAAATCTTCATCCGTAACCTCTTCCGGTGTAACCTTTGCATAATCTGCACTCAACACTACGCCTACAGCTGCAAGTCCCTTAATCTTAAGCTTACCGCCCAATTCTCCTGACGGAGCTGCCGCAAAAACCATGGATGGAATCATTGAAATAACCATCATCACAGTCATTACAACTGCAAGAAATCTCTTTCTCTCCATCTGTAGTCCTCCTTTTCATTTATAATAAGATTTGTAATTATTCAGCAGCCGCTCTGAAGGTACTGAATAATTACAGTTCTGTGATGCTTCTGTGTCTGTCTGCCCTTTTCATTCCCATCACAGACCACAGCATCGTTTTTCTCTGTGTAAAAGCATTATAGCATCACATTTTCCGGAAATGTAATCTGTATTTTCTCCCTTAAAACAACTTCAGCCCCTGAGTATCAGAGTTCAATTTTCTCCAATATTCAGGGACCGAACTGTGTTTTACAGTTATTTCTCCGATATATCACGTGATATCCATAATTTGACCGAACAGTTTTTATCCTTCTACTATCAGATATTTTCCATCCGGCAGAGCAAATACTTCACTTGCATCTTCCAGTTCTTCATCTGACATTCCTTCCACATCAGCGCCTGACTCTTCCAGATATTCTCTCACTTCTTCAATAGAATCCACAACCTGCGCCATGCAATCCTCAAGGAATGCTTCCGCTGCTTCATATGATTCTGCTACCGCCTGTGGAAAAAGCTGCTCCTGATTTTCAAGAAACGTATTAATACATTCTTCTGTAAACAATTTAAATAACCTCCTCAATCTTTCCCTTTGCCCGGATCAGCTTCTCAAGGACCGGTTCAACCTGTTTTGTCATATAGGACGTAGCTGCCCGTACCCCCTCCTTGGAATGCTCCATGGCAAAGCCATATTTTACCGCTTTAAGCATCTCTATATCATTATATTCGTCTCCGAACGCAATACATTCTTCCGGCGAAATATGATATCTTTTCTGATATTCTCTGATTCCTTTTGCCTTGTTTGTTCCAAAAGGAATAAAATCAATCCACTCATTTCCCGAAGTGACAACAACACATTCTTTTCCAAATCTGTCCATCCAGTATTTCACAGATTCTTCTGTAAGGCCGGCCGGTTCAAACACAGCCAGCTTCATGATAGGAGCCGTCATCTCTTCCATGCTGTTTACAAATCTGCATTCATTTTTTACTTCATATAACATATGGTCATGAAATCTCTTTGTCTTCGGCATCAGGTAGTGGTAATCCTTTGCAGAACAGGTAAACTCGGCATCCTTCTTTTCCAGGATTGCAGAAATAATCTCCCCTGCCAGCTTTCTGTCAAAAGAATCCTGATACAGTACCTCTCCATGATCCACTGCCAGTGCACCATTCTCCGAAATATAGGAAATCTCTGAAGCAACAGGTGCAAACAGCTTTGTCATATTCGGATATTGCCTTCCACTGGCTGCTACAAACATAATCCCCAGTTCCTCTAACTGCCTGATCAGCGAAAAAATTTCTTCAGGCAGAGACTGTGCCTTATGTAAAAGTAACGTCCCATCCAGATCACTTGCAACCAACTTAATCATTTCCATGTTCCTCGCAAATCTTTACCAGATCTGTCGGTTTCTCAGCGACAAGATCTGCTCCATTCTCATTCAGTTCTTTTCGATCACGAAAACCCCATAGCGCACCTACTGTATACATTCCTGCTGCTTTACCGGTCTTCATATCTGTACTTGTATCTCCCACATACATACATTCTTCCGGTTTTACACCAAATTTCTCCGCAACCATAAGCGGACCATCAGGTGCCGGTTTCCTGCGGATTGCTTCACTCTGACCAACTACCATATCAAATTCCCCGTCAAAAAGCTGCGCAATTACTTTCACAGCTGCAGGATGAGGTTTATTTGAACAAACTGCCAGCTTCATTCCATGTTCCTTCAATTTCTTTAAGGTTTCCGGCATTCCCTTATAGGGAACTACTTTATACATCGGATCTGCTTCAAACATTTCCCGGTAAAGCTTCTGTCCCTCATCATAATGCGCAAGTTCCGGATCCCCCGCATCCTTAAGTGCGCGGCGGATCAGCATATTTGCCCCTTCTCCGCTGTAATATCTGAAATTATCCACCGGAAGTGTTTTCAACCCGAATTTTTCCATAATAATATTAGTCACATAAGCCATGGAATCCAGCGTATCAGCCAGTGTTCCATCCAAATCAAATATACATGCTTTAATCATCTTTTGTCATCCTCTTAAGTTAATTCCTGATTTCTTCATTTCATAAAATAATCTGGCAACCGGGAGTCCTACCACATTATTGTAATCTCCGCTAATCCCCTTTACATAAATTCCGAAAAGTCCCTGGATGCCATAGCTTCCAGCCTTATCCATAGGCTCTCCTGTAGCAACATACTCTCTGATCTCCTCATCTGAAACCGGATAAAAAGTCACATCTGTACTTTCATAAAAAGTATGTTCTGTCCAGACTTTTTCTTTCTTTTCCCATACAGAAACGCCGGTATATACCTGATGAGTATTTGCCTGAAGTTTCTTTAATGTATTCACTGCATCCTCTGTATCATGAGGTTTGCCAAGGATCACATTCTCAAACACTACCACTGTGTCAGATCCGATCACAATTGTTCCGTCGGCACTATCTTTCATAGTGCGGATAACAGAAGCTGCTTTATCCGAAGCCAGCTGTTTTACTGCCTCTCCCGGATTGTCTGAGATACGATTCTCATCACCTGATGCAGGCAGCACTTCAAAATCCACGCCAGCCCGTTCCAACAGTTCTTTTCGTCTGGGTGAAGCAGATGCCAAAATAATTTTTCTCATAATAACCTCTTCTTTCCTGTCATAGTATACCTTGTATCTTTTTGGTATGCAACTGCTTTCATTAACTCTTTCCATAAAATTTCGCTTTTCTTTTTATCTGAAAAGTATTAAAATAACAATAACCTATAGCTGAATAAAATGGTGTCAGGAGTAAAAGATATTTTTATCCTGACTCGCTGTCAAAAATAGGAGAATATCAGAAAGGAGTTTATGATTATCATGG
>ENA-OPSQ01002466-OPSQ01002466.1-human-gut-metagenome-genome-assembly--contig:-NODE-2466-length-10306-cov-7.263291_pt1 | contig 10306 bp, 11 predicted proteins | sample MGYA00241456_ERZ501904 | MGnify/ENA primary metagenome ERZ501904 (study PRJEB25962, sample SAMEA2042452) | human gut metagenome | biome: human gut; feature: human-associated habitat; material: faeces...
TGGGCAAGCCCTGCCCCGATTATGTGGACGAGACCGTGTCCATGAAGGTGGTTCGCATCATTCAGGGTTATGTAAATGTCGTTAATAAGATGGTGTGGAGAAAAGGGTAAGGGTGATAAAAATGGGTAAAACAGTATTCATTACCGGTGCATCCGGTTTTATCGGCTCCAACCTTGCCAAACGTATCCTGACCACTGAGCCGGATACCAAGGTCATTGGTCTGGACAACATGAACGATTATTATGACGTCCGCATCAAGGAGGCTCGTCTGGCGGAGCTTCAGAAGTTCGAGAACTACACCTTTATCAAGGGTAACCTTGCGGATAAGGCACTTATCAACAGCATTTTTGAGCAGTACCATCCGGATATTGTGGTTAATCTGGGTGCTCAGGCTGGTGTTCGCTACTCCATCACAAACCCGGATGCCTACATCGAGAGCAACATGATTGGCTTCTACAACATTCTGGAGGCCTGCCGTCATTATCCGGTGGAGCATTTGGTGTATGCATCTTCCAGCTCTGTCTACGGCAGCAACAAGAAGGTGCCCTACTCCACCGATGACAAGGTGGACAATCCGGTTTCTCTGTATGCGGCTACCAAGAAGTCCAACGAGCTGATGGCACATGCTTACTCCAAACTCTACAATATCCCCTCTACTGGTCTGCGGTTCTTCACGGTCTATGGCCCTGCTGGTCGTCCGGATATGGCATATTTTGGCTTTACCAATAAGCTGGTGAACGGCGAAACTATCAAAATCTTCAACTACGGCAACTGCAAGCGGGACTTTACTTATGTGGATGACATCGTGGAAGGCGTTGTCCGTGTGATGGCGAAAGCTCCTGAAAAGAAGAATGGCGAGGATGGTTTGCCCATTCCGCCCTATGCAGTCTACAATATCGGCAACTCCAACCCGGAGAACCTGCTGGACTTTGTGCAGATCCTGTCGGAGGAGCTGGTGCGTGCCGGTGTACTCCCTGCGGACTATGACTTTGAGGCTCACAAGGAACTGGTTCCCATGCAGCCCGGTGACGTGCCTGTGACCTTTGCTGACACTGAGCCGTTGGAGCGTGACTTCGGTTTTAAGCCCCATACCCCACTGCGTGAAGGCCTGCGGAAGTTTGCTGAGTGGTATAAAGAGTTTTATATGGAATAAGAAGAGAGGGGAAGACTATGAAAATCGCAGTTGCTGGTACCGGCTATGTCGGTTTGTCCATTGCTACGCTGCTATCGCAGCATCATGAGGTCATGGCAGTGGATATTATCCCGGAAAAAGTTGACCTTATCAATCACAAGAAGTCTCCGATTCGGGACGAGTACATTGAAAAGTATCTCGCCGAAAAAGATCTGAATCTGACTGCCACACTAGATGCTGAAGCCGCCTACAAAGATGCGGATTTTGTTGTCATTGCAGCACCTACCAACTATGACAGCAAGAAAAACTTCTTTGATACTTCTGCAGTAGAAGCTGTCATCAAGCTGGTGATCCAGTATAATCCTGATGCCATCATGGTCATCAAGTCCACGATTCCGGTCGGATTCACGGCTTCTGTGCGTGAAAAGTACCACTGCGACAACATAATTTTCAGCCCGGAGTTCCTACGGGAGTCTAAAGCTCTGTACGACAATTTGTACCCGAGCCGTATCATTGTTGGCACTGACGTGGACAATGCCCGTCTGGTGAAAGCCGCCAACACATTTGCGGGTTTGCTGCAGGAGGGTGCTATTAAGGAGAACATCGACACGCTGATCATGGGCTTCACGGAGGCAGAAGCTGTTAAGTTGTTTGCCAACACCTATCTGGCCCTGCGTGTCAGCTATTTCAACGAGTTGGATACCTATGCAGAGATGAAGGGGCTGAACACCCAGCAGATTATCGAGGGCGTCTGTTTGGATCCTCGCATTGGCAGCCACTACAACAACCCTAGCTTTGGTTATGGCGGTTACTGCCTGCCCAAGGACACCAAGCAGTTGTTGGCCAACTATGCTGATGTTCCGGAGAATCTGATTGAGGCCATTGTGGAATCCAACCGTACTCGTAAAGACTACATTGCCGACCGTGTGCTGGAAATTGCGGGCGCATACGAAGCAAACGAGGCTTATGATCCCAGTAAGGAACACAATGTGGTGGTTGGTGTATATCGCCTGACCATGAAGTCGAACTCCGATAACTTCCGTCAGTCTTCCATTCAGGGCGTTATGAAGCGCATCAAGGCAAAGGGCGCAACGGTCATCATCTATGAGCCGACGCTGGAGAATGGTTCTACCTTCTTTGGCAGTGAAGTCGTGAATGATCTGGCGGAATTCAAGAAGCGCAGTCAAGCCATTATTGCCAACCGCTACGATAGCTGTTTGGACGATGTTCAGGAGAAAGTATACACGCGCGATCTGTTTCGCAGAGACTAGTTTAGCGCTGAGGCATCTTAGTCGGCATGTACTATTAAATTTGCAGAAAAATGGTTTTTGCAGACAAAGCGAAAGTTGATTTCCTCATTTCCACATATATTTTCCTACTATAAAACCAGCATTTCAAGGTTGTACTTGTTTGACGAATTAAGATGGCATGAAGGAAGGAATAATCCAAAATCTCCGAAATGACCTGAAGGAGTACATTTTATATGGTGGATATTAAACGAAAACTTCAAAAGATGTCAGAGAGTGCGAAGTCGGCGATTGTCTATACACTGTCTACAGTCTTTTCAAGAGGATTGGCGATTATAACAGTTCCGATCTTCACCAGACTGATGACAACAGATCAAATTGGCGAGGTTAACCTGTACAATTCATGGTATTCCCTGATAAGTGTTGTTGCAACGCTCTCGTTGACATCGGGTGGCTATTCAGTGGCAATGAAGGAGTATCCGGATAAGAGAGACCAGTACCAATCTTCTGTGCTGTCACTGACATCTTTGATTGCTCTTATTATTGCCATCATATATTTTATTGCTCCTGATTTTTGGAGTAGATTGCTGGGACTGCCAAATGGATTGATGGTTTTGATGTTGATTGGATTCCTAGTGGCCCCGGCTCGTGATTTTTGGCTGGCACGTCAAAGGTACGAATATAAATATAAGTTATCAGGATGCGTAACGATAGGATCTGCGATATTGGCATCAGTATTGTCGGTTGTTGCAGTGCTTGGCGCAAATAGCATTGGACATGAGGATATTGCAGAGGTACGACTTTATGCAAACTATCTCGTTGTATATGGTGTGGCTGCAGTAATTTGGGTGTGCCTGTTTTGGAAGGGAAAGACACTGTACAATAAAGAATATTGGAAGTTGTCTTTGTCTCTAAGCATTCCGCTTATTGGATATTCAATAGCTGCACAAATTCTAAGCGTATCTGACCGAATGATGATTAGTCAGATGGTAAATAATAGTGCAGTTGGAATTTATAGTACCTTGTATACAGTGAGTTCGCTGTCCTTGATGCTTTGGCAGGCAATTCACGCTTCTTTTGTTCCGTATCTATTTCAGAATATAGAGAGCAATGTAAAAGGTATAAAGAGGATATCATCTCAAATTATGCTTTTGTATGCAGTGATGGCAGTGATGATGACCTATATGGCACCGGAAATTGTTAGAATACTCGCAACAGAAGAATACTATGAGGCTATCTATATTATGCCGCCGATTGCTGCAGGAGTCTTCTTCACGGCATTTGCCAATATTTATTCGGATATAGCTGTGTACTACAAGAAAACACAGTATGTGATGTATCCGGCAATGATTGCAGCTGTGGCAAACCTTGTGTTAAACTACATCTTTATCAATGCTTATGGATATATGGCTGCGGCATATACAACGCTGTTCTCTTATATTCTGATGGCGCTCTTCCAAGGAATTTGGGCTAGAAAATTGTGCAAAGAGAATGATATTGCAGGATCTTCTGTTTTTGAAGATAGAAAACTAATATTACTCGCATGTGTAACAACGGTTCTGTGTTTGTTTGGTATAGCTTTGTATAATTTCTATCTTATCCGGTATTTGGTTATTGTTCTTATGGCAGTGTTGAGTATAGTTCTTTATAAGAAATACAAAACAGCCAAGAAAAACTGATGTAAAATAGGCCATGTTGTCCCCAAGCACATGGCTGTGCTGCTCAAATATGCTACCTCTCTGTGGTGAGCAGCAGGCAACGAGATTTCCTCTCGGCTAAAGCATATGATCGTCAAATCACTCTTTGGATGAGGAAAAACTATAATGGGAAAGTATTTTGGAACCGATGGCTTCCGTGGCGAAGCTGGAATCACTCTGACTGCAGACCATGCCTATAAGGTGGGCCGCTTCCTCGGCTGGTATTACAACGCTCTGCGTGAGCGCAACGGCAACAACGAGCCTGCACGCATCGTCATTGGTAAGGACACTCGCCGCAGCTCCTATATGTTTGAGTATAGCTTGGTTGCTGGTCTGACTGCTTCCGGCGCAGACGCCTATCTGCTGCACGTCACTACTACGCCCAGTGTGGCCTACATCGCCCGCGTGGACGACTTCGACTGTGGCATCATGATTTCTGCCAGCCATAATCCCTACTACGATAACGGCATCAAGCTGATCGACTGCTATGGTGAGAAGATGCCGGAGGAGATCTTGTTGTTAGTCGAGGATTACATCGACGGCAAACTCCATGTTTTCGATAAGGACTGGCCGGAGCTGCCCTTCGCACACCGGGAACACATTGGCTGCACGGTGGACTATGTGTCCGGCCGCAACCGTTATATGGGCTACCTGATTTCTCTGGGCATCTACTCTTTCAAGGGCGTGAAGGTCGGTCTGGACTGTGCCAACGGCTCCAGCTGGAACATTGCCAAGTCTGTGTTTGATGCTCTGGGAGCAGATACCTACGTCATCAATGCACAGCCCAACGGCACCAACATCAACAACAATGCGGGCTCCACCCACATTGAGGGTCTGCAGAAGTTCGTGGTAGAGAAGGGGCTGGACATCGGTTTTGCCTATGATGGCGATGCTGATCGTTGCCTGTGTGTGGATGAAAAGGGCAATGTCATCACTGGCGACCATATCCTGTACATCTACGGCTGCTATATGAAGGAGCGTGGCAAGCTGCTGACCAACACCGTAGTTACCACGGTCATGTCCAACTTCGGTCTGTACAAGGCTTTTGATGAGAAGGGCATCGGCTACGCCAAGACCGCTGTGGGCGACAAGTACGTCTATGAGTACATGGCCAAGAATGGCTGCCGTATCGGCGGTGAGCGGTCATATTATCTTCAGCAAGTACGCCAGCACTGGTGATGGCATCCTGACCAGCCTGAAGATGATGGAAGTCATGCTGGCCAAGAAGCTGCCTATGAGCAAGCTGGCTGAGCCTTTGAAGATCTACCCGCAGGTTCTGGAAAATGTCCGTGTGACTGATAAGAAGGCCGCACAGGATGACGAAGCAGTGCAGGCAGCAGTCAAAGCCGTAGCCGAGGCACTGGGTGACACCGGTCGTATTCTGGTGCGTGAGTCCGGCACTGAGCCCCTTGTCCGCGTGATGGTGGAAGCCCCTAATCACGATACCTGCCAGAAGTATGTTTCTCACGTCGTGGAAGTCATCAAGAACAGGGGCTACGGAGTTTGAGTGCAAATCTGAAACGAGGACACGGTATCCTGCTAATCGCATTTGTGGTTCTTCTTTTCATCTTATTACTGTAGCCAAATGCTGACGTTGATCACAATGCGGGATAAAGATGAATCTCTTCTGCCGTTCTAAACGATGAGATGAATGATTCTTCGTCGATATGCAATAACAAAGATTGAAAGGATTTTGTAGAATGAGTCCAGTTCGATATTTCATGGATAATAATAATTTTGAAAATCGTCGCAATTGTGTACAGAAAATACGAAATGACTGGACAGCGTTAAGAGAAGCTCTTAAAAGTAAACAGCTGTATTATTATGAAACAGAGAAAGCGTTGCAATATAGTTTTCTAAAAGTGTTTGACTCCCATCTCGAACTGTCGGGATGCCAAAGAGAAGTTAATATGACTTTCATGCAGTTGCGTAATTTCACCTTAGGACGTGCAGCGATTCTTAGAAGCGGAGAAACCGCAACGCTTAATCGGTTTATTCCAGATAGACAATATATAAACTCACCAAATCGTTTTAGTCCTGAAGGCGTAGAGTGGCTTTATTTGGCAATCGGCACGGATGAGGCAGCTGTAGTTGAGACAACTAAGGCTGAAATTCGTGCTGCTGCAGGTGACCGCTTTTCGTATTGTCCGTTTAAACTTAGTGATAGTATTAATTACCGAAAGGTAATAGATTTGACGGTTGCAGATAATAGCACGTATGAACAGCTGGATGAACTTGTGGATACTACCACACATGAACTATCCTGCAGAACAAAAAGCGCCGTAAAAAAGGATTTAGAAAAACTTTTGATTGATACATATTGTAAAATCTTATCAGACTATATATTTGAGCCCGTCGAATCTGGGGACGGCGATATTATGTACGCACCGTTCCAAACGATGGCGCAGTATTTTAAGAGAAAAGGATATATTGGAATAATATATAAAAGCACGCGGTATTCTGGAGGAAAGAACCTAGTGTTGTTTGATAAGAATTACGCTCAACCGATAGGTCCCATTAGGGAGTATATTATATAAACCTTCAAATCGATATAAGTAGGATAAACAATGGATAATAAGGTGTGGCTCACGGACGAGCAAATTGAGGCTATTGTCAGCATCCTTACAAAACAGTGCGATAGAATAGAAGACCGCAATCAAAAATCAAACGTAGAATATCCAGATCTTTACGATGAATTATACTATACTGGTCGGAGACACAGTGATACTGGTGCGGTATATGCCGGATTCACAGAAACGACAGAAATCCCGGGTATGAAAGTTTACAGAATTAAATATGGCCATGGCCTTTGGCAGCCTGAATTACATAGCGATACAGCAGTTATTCAGTTATATAATTCCGGAGCAGGAAAAATATTGGAGTCAAGCGAAATAAGGAATAAGTGTAAACAATATAATTACGTTGGCTCACAGAAAAAATATGGAGCCATCCAATTTTGGACAAGCCCCAAAGGACATCTTACAAAAGCAGAACTTGTTGAGTTCGACGAAAAAGGCAGTGAGGTGAACAGAACGTCCCTCTATAAATATAATGCAGAAGCGATACCCTTTGTTGCATGAGTCAAACATTCTTCAGTACGATTCACCTGTGTTCAGCAGTGAAAAATCCCCCAAAATATAATGCGGCAGTAGAGCTCATGAGAAAAGCTACCCAATAAGGAACGTGTTCTGTATGCACCACAAATTAGATATCCATCCCAACCCGACGGATGTGCTCTATGTCAATGAGCTGTCATTGGCTGGAAAAACACCCTACGAAACAAAACAGGATATGGACAAAGCCCTCACCGGAAGGACAAAGTCAAATGGTGAAATCCTCCCGGACGACAATGTGCGGATCTATGTGCCGATGGATCTGAATGCCGACATTATTATGTGGCAGCTATATTCGCTGCATAGCACACTCGGCTATTCAACCGAGAGGAATGAATCTGCCTATTGTTCTGGTGTCGGAAAAGTTATCTCGCAGCTGGAAATCTACGATCAAGTATGGGCAGCAAGAAACCTAGAGGACACTGTGCAGAAAGAAGATGGCGGTGTGCGGCACAGCCATCAGGGCATCGAACTTGCAAAGAAAATCGTGAAATATTTGAAAGATATCGAGGGTACTGCCGAGTGCTTTCCATATGATGAGATTCAAGAGTTGAGAAAAGCTTTCAGGCGGTAAGGACGGCTCAAATATTCGTATTTCCAAATCGATTTATTGTTCCAATCAAAATATATTTTTATTCTACATACTGCACCTCTTGCGAACATAAAAGACGAGTGCTATACTGAAGCCATCAAAAAACATTGGAGGTGTCCCTTATGCCCCGTCCCAAAGGAAGCAAGAACAAGCCCAAGACCGTAAAAGTAACTGTTGACTTTGCTGCACAGATTGCCGAAAAGCAGTCCGCAAAGGAAGCCGCTGCCGCCGAAATTACATCCATCACTGCGAATATCGATACGCTGAAAGCCGACCTGAAAACCAAGAAGGCAGAGCTGAAATCTATCGACAAGGAAATCGCCAGAATTGAAGCTAAAAAGGTCAAGGCTGAAACCAAAGCAGCGGAATCGGCAAAGAAAGCCGAAGCAGAGGATGTTCTGAAAAAGCTGCTGGCCAGTGGTGTCAGTGCAGACGATATCCTCGCAAAGCTGAAGTGATTTAAAATTTCTGACGCAGTAGTTGACGGGAATATCTACGTCGCAAGCAGGGCGTTCGTATATACAAACGCCATTTTTGCGTTGCAAAATGCTTGTTGGGATAGTCCCAAACCCTTTGTATACTACATCCGCCGGATGCAGGCTGCGCATTTGTGCCAAATGCTCCTATAACGAAAAAGAACACCGAGGACTCTCCCTCAAATGGGAAGAATCCTCGGTGTTTTCTGTTTAGCGAGTCTGCGATTTTTCCTTGGGGTCTTTTTCCTCGGCGAAGAACAGCTCCACATTCTTCTGCGCTTTTTTCAATTCCTGCATTTCATCCCGTGCCTTACGGTAGGCTGGATATGCTGCTTTCTTCTGTGAAAGCAGTGCAGCGTATTCGGCATCCAGTTCTTTTACCTTTGGCAACTTTTTCAAATTCGCTTCATCAAAAGCGGCTTTTGCAGCCTTGTGCAGTGTAATCTGCTCCCGGTGGGCTTCCAAAAATTTTTTACTGTACCCTGACTTTCGGTAGGCATCGTAGACTGGTCGAGTTTTGGCGTAGTTGATGATGTGTGCTTTCAGCACTGTAATTTCTGCTAACCGCTTCTCAGAGGCTTTAATGGAATCGCCCAGTTCGTGATAGTGAGCAGTAGCGGCATCCACACGCTCCTGCATTTCTTCGATGCTGCCGATTTTATTTTCCTGCAAAAAAATCAGGGTCTTGGACATCTCTTTCAGATTATAACGTTTTGCCCACCGTGCGTAGCCTTCGCCTTTGCCCTCGGAGAGCTTTGCCTGAATGTCTACCAAAAGATGGAACGACTGTTCTTTGGGCGGCTGCTTCTGATGTGGGCGCTGTTCTGCTTCTCCGGCAATGACCGCCTTGATCTCATCTTCGCTGTATCCTGCGCCCAATGTGCGAAAACGGATGAAGCGTTTCTGCCGTGCGCCTTTGACCGAAGTGTACTTTCCCCGTTTGATTTCATAGCCCTGCTGTTCCAGCTTTTGAAGAAAGGCTTCAAAATTTGCAGGTTTTTCGTCCAGAAGGATGCCGTCGATTATAGAACACAGCTTGTCACGATTGCTTTCTTTGGGTGGATAAAGGGCGCGCTTCTGCCGCTCCCGGTACGGCTTGATTTCAATAATAGACAGCTGATGTTCCAGACAAATCAAATCGCTCAACCGTTGCACGGCCAGCCCGGACAATAAAAAATCCCGGAATTTCCGGGTGCTGTCCAGTGAGGTGGAGTTATAAATAATGTGGTTGTGAATGTGCGCCCGGTCGGTGTGGGTAGCAACGATAAAAGCGTGCTTGCCTTTGGTGAAACGCATTGCCAGTTCATAGCCCACCTTATTAGCTCCCTCTGCGGTGATCTCACCGGGCTTGAAGGACTGTCGAATCTGATAAGCAATCACATCATTTTTTTGTCTGCGCCCAGTCATCAGTTCATACTGGCGTTTGGAGAGCATAAATTCTTCGTCTGCGGTCAAGGGGCTGCACTCATAGCTGCTGACCAACTCTCCCTTGTTCGTTTTGTCAGGATTCTGCGCATAGTCCGTGCGGCTTTTCAGGCAGGCCGCAACCGACTTTCCTTTGTTTTTGTGCAATGCAATCAGCCGCGTTGCTGCCAGCGTCATCACCCCCTGTTACAAAAAGAAAATGCCGCACATCGGCGGCATCAAGATCATTTGGATAATTTTTCGTGATCGGCTACACCTGCCAGATACATCGCCTTATATCGGGCGCATTCCAACTCGTTGCAGATCTCATCTAAGGCGAGATATTGCTTCCATACTTCTTTGCTGATGGCATCCCGCAGGGCTTTTTCAGCCGCTATTTTGGCTTTTTTCAGCCGCCGATAGTTTTCATCCTCGCCCAGCATTTCAGAAAAAATCGTGCTGCTGTGCTCAGAATAACAAGCCTCTAATTTCTGGTTTTCCATAGCATCTCTCACAATCCGGCAATCCAGCCATTAAAACGCTCCGCTGCCTCTACGATCAAAGCACCCATGAAGATTAGCGCAAAGCATCCAAACTCCGCCACCAGCAAGATCAAAAACTGCAGCCACTCCCGGCAGTACAGCG
>ENA-OPSQ01002468-OPSQ01002468.1-human-gut-metagenome-genome-assembly--contig:-NODE-2468-length-10302-cov-2.783058_pt1 | contig 10302 bp, 1 predicted proteins | sample MGYA00241456_ERZ501904 | MGnify/ENA primary metagenome ERZ501904 (study PRJEB25962, sample SAMEA2042452) | human gut metagenome | biome: human gut; feature: human-associated habitat; material: faeces...
CACACCACCATGCTCCGCTATGACGACGTGCAGCATTTCCGCTTCTGGCCGCAGTTCCGCAGCTTCCTTCTGTGGGAAATGGAGCGGGAATACAGCGAGGAAAAGCGCCGGGCGCTTTTCAGCCGGGGCGCGCTCTACTACGAGCTGAAAGAGGATTACGCCCACGCGCTGGAATGCTACACCCGATGCGGCGACCACGCCAAGGTCTCCGAGCTTCTCATCCGCAACGCGGAGCTGCACCCCGGCATGGGGCATTACAGCGAAATGGAAAAATACTACCGCAGTCTCCCGGAAGCGGAGATCGCAGCTTCCCCCGCGCTGATGCAGGGCATGAGTATGCTCTGCGCTCTGGCCATGGATTACGAAGGCTCTGAGCGCTGGTATCACGAATTGCAGGAATTCGGAAAGCGGTGCGGCAGGGACGACACCGCAGGCAAGCAGGCCCGCAGCCGTCTGGCGTGGCTGGACATCTCCCTGCCTCAGCGGGGCGTGGAAGGGCTGACGGAGACCATTCCCGCCGTGTTCCGGCTGATGACCAATAAGGAGGTCTCCCTCCCGTCCTTCTCCGTCACCAGCGCCCTGCCCAGCGTCATGAACGGCGGCAAGGACTTTTCCGTCTGGAGCAAACGGGACGACCTGCTTTACCAGACGCTCCGCGCCCCGGTGGAGGCCGTGCTGGGGCGGGACGGTGTTGGCCTTGCGGACTGCGCCATCGCCGAAAGCAAATTTGAAAAGGGCGAGAACATCACCGGCCGGATGCTGACCATCATCCCCCGCGTCAGCGAGATACGCCAGCGCGGCACGCCGGACATGGAATTCGCCATCAACGGTCTGCTGGCCCGAAGCCTTCTTGCGGCAGGGCAGAGCGAGGACGCTTATCGCACCATCGAGTCCCTCCGGGAAAAATTCGCCGAGGAAGGGCGGGAGCGGTTCCTGCCCAATATGGACGCCATGCTCGCCCGAATTTCCCTCCATACCGGCGATCTGGACTACGCCGACACATGGTATCGGGAAAAAGCGCCCAGAGATCCCATGCGGGTAAACGTCATGAAGCGCTACCAGTATCTCACGCAGGCCATGGTGGAGCTGGCGGACGGGAAGCCGGGGGCGTCGATGCTGACCCTCTCCCCGCTGGAAGATTACGTCCGCAGCTGCGGGCGGCACATCGACGGCATCCATCTGAACATCCTCGCCGCCATCGCCCTGTACCGAAGCAGGGACGAAGCATGGCGGCAGCGCCTGATTGGCGCATTGAACGCCGCGGCGGAATACCACTTCATCCGAACCGTCAGCGTCTACGGCGCGGCGGTGCTGCCATTGCTTGAAAAGCTTGACTGGAGCGGCAGCGCCCGGTGGAAAAAACAGCTGATGGACGACGTGCGCTTGCAGGCGGCGTATTACCCCCGCTTCCTGGAACCGCGCCTCGCGCCGGGGGAAGCCCTGACGCCCACGGAGCTGCAAATTCTGCACCTGATCTGCGCCGACAAGAGCAACGCGGAGATCGGGCAGATCATGGACATCAAGCTGCCCACGGTAAAGACCCATGTAAGCCACATTCTGGATAAGCTGGACGTCCGGCGGCGAAGCGAAGCGAAAACCGCCGCGAAGCGTCTGCGGCTTATCCCGGAAGAATGGTAAACCCCCGCCCGGATTTTACCGGGCTGACGATAGAAAACCGCACTTTTTCACACAGGAGGATCCTATGAAAAAACGAATTTTGAGTCTGTTTTTGGCGCTCACGCTCTGCCTGACGCTCCTGCCGACATCGGCTTTTGCCGAGGGTGGGGATGTGAGCATTTCTGACGGTGTCATCGGCGGCGAGACCGGTGGCGAGCGCGGCGGAGTCCTTGTACCACCCGGCGGTTCGACCGGCGAAGGTGGTGGGATCTATACGCCCCCAAGTGGTCCGGCAGAAGGGGGCGGCGGCACGTATATCCCCGAAGAAGACACGCGGACGGAGATCTGGTGCGTGAGCAAGCCCGATTCCATTGGCCGCAGCTATGACGGCACGACGGACGGCGGCACGATTCCAATCGACTTGACGTTTACAGACGGCACAAATGAAATCAAACTCAAAGAAGGAACGGGCTTTACCGCCAAGAAGACGTTCGATTCCGCGGACGCAGGATGGCATACCGTCACTGTGGAAATCGCGCTGATCGGCGAAGCCGCGGTAAAGTACAAGCTCAAGGCGGGCGAAGAAAAATTTGAGATCGGCGGCAACATCAACAAGGCCTATCCCGATTTGACCGTATCTCTTTCCAAGACGACCTGCACGGTGGGCGAAAAGCTTCTTCCGCTTCTGTCTGTCGAGGGTGCTCCGGAAGACGCCGAGGTGACATATTACTATGCGCCGATCAATTCTGGATATTTGGAGTTTGAAGGCAGTGAGGCAGTTCCCAAGATCGACGAGAACACTGCAATCAGCGAACCCGGCACATATTATGTCTATGCCAAGACCGGCGAGACCAAGAACTACAAAGAGGAAAGGTCAGCAACCGTGGAACTCACGGTCAACGAGCCTGTCGTTGAGGCCGCTTCGGTAACAAGAGCGGACGGAACGGACGGCGGCACATACGAATCCCTCCCGGCGGCGCTGAACGCGGCACGGGACGGCGACACCGTCAGGCTGCTGGCCAACCATGTGACGGATGCAGACGCCCTCAATGCGCTCGGGGAAGATTTTACGTTCGAACAGTATGCTTCCATCGTACCCGTTGTCACCAAAACCCTGACGCTCGATCTGAACCACAAGACGGTCGACTACCTCGAGGTTGGATTCTCAGAGACTAACGAGGAAACGCAGAAAAAAGAAACTCTCGCGACAGGCAACCTGACTGTTACAGGCGAGGCCGCTTACGGCAGAATTTCAAATCTCATGTTCATGGCCGGCGCACTGGACATCCGGAGCGGCGAGATCGGCGGTTCAGAATGCATGGGACTTCTCTGCGACGCGGACAGTGGCTCTGTGACCGTCAGCAACGGCACGGTGTATGGCCTCACCGTATTGGAGGGTGCTTCCGTCACCGTCAATGGCGGTTCCAATCACGCGGGTGAATGGGTTGTCGGTTCCGGCGCTACGCTGAAAATTACGGACGGCACGTTTGGCGAGGTGCAGTTCACGCGCAATGGAACCATCGCCATCAGCGGCGGCACGTTCCAAAGCATTAAGAGCGAAATCGCAGAAGAGTTGCAGCCGCTCATGTCCCTGTTGGATACGCAGAAGGCGCACGCTTTCTACAAGGGCGACGACGTGCAGGACGGCAATGCAACGGAGCTGGCCGACGTAACCGTCAAGGAACACACTCACACCATGGTGGACAGCAAGTGCGCCTGCGGCTTTTCCTGCACCCACACGAACACCGAGGGCGCGAGCACCATCGGTAAAGACGGCAAGTGCACGGTCTGCGGGACACAGTTCGCGGCTGGCATCGGCGAAACCTATTATACCGATGTGCCGTCCGCGCTGAAGGCGGCAGCTGACGGTCAGACCGTCAAGCTGTTGGCAAACGAGATGCTGCCTGACGGCATATATGTCAGCAAGACTCTCACGCTGGATTTGGACGGACACAGTCTGAGCGGATACAGCTTGAATGTCGGCGGTCGTACGGCCATGAGCCAGGTTCGCACCGGTAAACTGACGGTCATTGACAGCAGCGGCGGCAACGGTGCGGTGGGAGTGACCGTGCGGGACGGCGGTACACTGGTATTCAATCCGGAGAATGACAATACCACTTTGCTCCAGCTGGAGGTTTGGGGCGGCACAGTCGAGCTGTACGGCGGAAAGATTTCGAGAAGCGGTCTGCGGCTGAATAATAACATCACATTGGGCAATCTGCTTCCCGGGCAAGCGGGACTGGCTTACTATCGTGGTGACACGCAGCTCACGCTGGAGGAAGCCGCTTCCCAGACCTGCGACCTGGTGGTAAAGTTGTGCAGCCACGGCGGCAAGAACGGCTTTGATGGCACCAACTGTCCCTACTGCAACGCGCCCGCGGTGGCGCAGACGGCCTTGCGGAATGTCGAGGGCGACCCGTGGCGGAACTTTGCCGACTTGCAGACTGCCCTTGATGCGGACAGAGACGGCGGCTCGACCCTCAGTCTGCTGACCGACGTGACCGGCGATTATACCATCAACGGCACCCGGGACACCGGCATAGATCTGAACGGCCATTCAATCCACGGTACGGTAACCGTCAAGGCCGCCACAGGCATGGACACTACTACCTTAAGCAACACGAAAAACACGGCCACAGCCAGTATCGATACCGTCGTTGCCAACGAGGGAGCAAACCTCGCCGGTTCGGGATTCCCCGCCGTTATCGGCACGCTGAAGCTGGCAAAGGGTGCCACATGGGCAAACATCCTGTATGAACCTAACCGCCTTGGCTATAAGGTGCTCAATGGGGACGGCACTCACAAGTGGTACGCCCCGGCGGATGTTCCCGCCGATTCCACGGAGCTGAACAATGTCATCATCAATCGTCTGCCAATCACCTCCAAGACCCTGTCCCTGAAGGTCGATGGGAAGAACCTGACCGGCAATAACCCGAAGGTGGAGCGCGGCACGACCGTTCAGCTCTGCGCCTACTGCAATACCAGCGGCGCAAGTGTGAACTTCTTCGTCGGAGAACGCGGGAGCGACGGCATGTACAGTTTCTCCAAGCTGACAAGTGAATATAAGAAAATCGGCTCCACATGGTATTACGTCGCGGAGTGCAACTTCAACAAAATCGGTGAGCATGGGATTTATTTCACTGCCAGCAAGGACGGCTATTCGGTATCGAGCAACCCCAAAATGCTGACCGTCACCAAGCTGAATCTCAGCAAAGCCGTAATCACGTTCCCCAACGGCAATGAAAGTGTCTATCAGCCTTATAACGCCACCACCGGCGTGCCGCCCTATGTTGTAACGTACAACGGCAGCGAGCTGAAAGCGGGAGTTGATTACACCGTCGTCCGCGGCGATTCCCGTTCCACTGTCGGCGCCGCCACTCTGACCATCAAGGCGACAGACAACGGCGACTACACCGGCCAGAAAACCGCCAGATGGACGGTCGCAGCTCACAAAGCAACGATCTCGGTCGGCGACATCATAAAGGCATACGATGGCACAACAGACCTGCCCGCAAACGCGTCGATAAAGCTTAGGAGCGCGGATTCCCGCTATGCTCCTTCCGGCGGGCCACTTCCTCTGGTGGCTGGTGAGGATTACCAGATACTCAATGCCAGTTATGATTCCGCCAATGCAAGTGAGGACGAAAAGACCGTCTCCTTCACCATTAAGCTGACGGATAAGAACTATACCTTTGAAGACGGCACGACGCAAAAGGACTTTGTGCTGAACGGCGCGGATGTGTCGCAGACTTTCAAGATCAATCAGGCCACTGTGACCCCGAACGAGATCACGCAGTACGTTTTCAACGATTTGGCAAAGACCTACGAAATCGATTTGAGAACGCTCCTGCCGGAGCTGCCTGTAGGCTGCGAGTACGGCAAGATCCATAATCGGGGCTGCGATTACCACTTTACGGATAGTACTTACCTCGACAGCAGCAACCATATATTCGTGTCAAACGAAGGCATTCTGACTCTGCCCATCGTGGCCGCGCACAGCGCGAATGTGAACGATCAGATCGGCACTTTGACCGTCCCGATTGTAAGCACGAACTATCAGCCGTTCGAGCTGACCATCAAGGTCGTCATTGGCCAGAGGATCCCCCTCGATCAATCGGGCGTCAGCGTCAGCGCGACGGATATCACCTACGGTCAGACGCTGGCAGAGAGCACACTCACGGCCACGGGTTCGATGATCTGCCCCCGCACACAGGCCGTGATTCCGGGTACGTTCGCGTGGAAGGACGGCACCATCAAGCCCAACGCGGGCAGCTATGATGCCGAATGGACGTTCACCCCGGCGGAAGGCTACGAAGAATACGCCCCCGCGACCGGCCCCGTGACCGTCACAGTCGAACCGGCAGAGCTGACGGGAGTTTCCGTGGGGGCATCCAGCACGTATTACACCGGCAAGCCGCAGCACGCATCGACAATCGCGTTTGGTCAAAGTGTAGACGGCACTACCGTGACGTTCACCTACAGCGACAAGGTAGACGGCGACTATACTTCGGGCGGACCGACTTTCACCGACGCAGGCACGTACACCGTTTACTACAAAGCGGAAGCAGCAAACCACAAAACGGCTGCCGGTACGTTCACCGTAACCATTGCCCCGCTGCCGATCAGCCTTCTCTCCGTCGAAAGAATCTCCAAGTCCTACGACGGCACCGCAAACGTCACGCTTTCCGCGAGCAGGCTGACGTTCTTCAGCAAGGCGGCCAGTCGTTCGGGCATTATACTTCCCGATACGGCGCTCACCTTCTCTGACGCCCAGTTTACCATGAAGCAGGCGGACGGGAGCTACCTGCCCTCGCCGGACGTCGGAAACGGAAAGGCCCTTTCCTTCACCATGACGCTTGCGAACGACAACTATGTGTTTGAGGGCAAGCCGGAAGGCACCAAAACGGTCAGTGACACTTTTGCAACCGACGATACGACCCGTTTCACCATCACCAAGGCCGACGCGCCCGTGCCGACAGACGGTACGCTGACCATCATCAACGGTCTGGAAAGAACCTACGAGGTCGATCTGGCGGCGCTGCTGTCTGCACTGGAAAGCCCCAAGTCCTACGGCGACATCGCCTATGGCGCGCCGACCATCACCGTGGATGCCGGCTACTGCGACGCTGCCACTGCGAAGATCGAAAACGGCAAGCTGATTCTGCCCATTCTGGCAAACCCGGTCAATACGGAGGGCAATGTCGGCTCGGTGACGGTGATTGTCACAACCAGCAACTACGAGGACATCACCCTGACCGTCAACATCTTCGCAAAGAACAAGGTCACGCCCGTTCCGGATGGCGAGGTGACCGCAAGCGAGATCACCTACGGTCAGCCGCTGAATGCAATCACGATCACGGGCAAGATGAAAGACCCCACCACCGGTGAAGAGGTTCCCGGCACCTTCACATGGACGGACGGCACGCTCATGTTCAACGCGGGCAGCCGTAAGGCCGAATGGACGTTCACCCCGGACGCGCCGGAGTACGCGACGGCCACCGGAAAGGTGCGGGTCACGGTCAATCCCAAGTCCATTGTAGGCGCGGTCGTCACGCTGGAAGACACCTTCGTGTATGACGGGACGGAAAAATGTCCCCAGATAATCAGTGTCGTTCTGGACGGCGTAACACTGACAGGCATTGGCGGAGGCACAGATTATGGCTTTTCCTGCAACAGAACGTCGCAGGTCGGCACATACTACGATGATTTTTCTCTCAGCGGTCTGGGTAACTACACCGGCGAGATGAAGTTCACGTGGTCGATCACGCCAAGAGAAGTGACACCCACGATCACCGTCGCGGACGGCACCTATAACGGCGGAAATCCCGTTCAGCCGACCGTTACCCTCACAGACGACCTCGGCAATACCATTGACCCGAAGGAATACGACGTCTCCTACAGCGATAACACAAACGCGGGTACTGCCACCGTTACCGTCACCGATAAGGAAGGCGGCAGCTATGTCCTCGGTACGGCCAGCACGACCTTCACGATCAACAAGGCCGCCGCGCCCGCGCTGACTGCCTATCAGGTCACCCAGAAGTACAGCCTGAAAACAGAGCAGACCATCACCCTCCCCGACCTCAAGAGTCTGGGAATGCCCGATGACGCACAGGTATCCGACACGAACGCGTTCCACAGCGGGTCCTATTCTCCCGCGGGCAGGATTCAGGACGGTTGGGGCATTGACGTGAACACCGGCGCGATCACCTACGCTCTGGCGGACGGTGCCGCCGCTGGCGACGTCATCACCTTCACCCTTCTGGTTCGTTCCAAGAACTACGAGGACGCCACCGTTACGGTCATCCTCACCCTGACGGAGCGGGACGCGCCCATCCTGACCCTGCCGGACATCATCACCGTGGACTACACCGGCGCGGAAATTCCCGTCAGCGCGGTCACCGGCAAGAGCGCCGCCTTTGACGGCAAGGATGTGCCGGGTACATGGAACTGGAAAGCCGGTCAGGCGATCACCAACGCGACCGACACCGGCAGTAAGACCATTGTCTTTACCCCCGCCGATCTGGTCAATTACCACCCGGTGGAGGGCGAGGTTTATGTCATCATCTCCCGCGTCGCGCCGGACTATACCGCGCCCGCTGCCATTGACGGCCTGACCTACAGTGGCAGCGCGCAGGCGCTGGTCAGGGCAGGCTCCACCGCCCACGGCAAGCTGCTCTACAGCCTGAGCAAAGACGGCACCTACTCCGAGACCATCCCCACCGGCACGGACGCCGGGGAATACACCGTCTGGTACAAGGTCGAGGGCGACAGCAACCATAAGGATTCCCAGCCCGGGTCCGTCACCGCAACCATCGCTCCCAAGACCGTGACCGCCACCGTGACGGTCAGCGGCGGTTCCCTCACCTACACCGGCGACCCGCTGAAGCCCGATGTCATCGTGAAGGACGGCGACACGGTCATCAGCCCGGAGGAATACGACGTTTCCTACAGGGATAACGTGAACGCGGGCACCGCCACCGTGACCGTCAGGAACAAGGCAGGCGGCAACTACACCGTCAGCGGCAGCACCACCTTCGAGATCGGCAAGGCCGCTTCCGAGGTCAGGACCGCCCCCCGGGCGAACGCCGGCCTTGTCTACAACGGCGGTGAGCAGACCCTCATCACAGCCGGAACTGCCCTCGGCGGCAAGCTGAAATACCGTCTGGGCGAGACCGGCGAGTTCACAGAAGCGCTTCCCAAAGCCACGGACGCGGGCACCTACACCGTGTACTGCATGGTCGAGGGCGACGTCAACCACCGCGACTCGGAGGTGCAGAGCCTCACCGTCACCATTGATAAGGCAAAGGTCACGGTCAAGGCGTTGGACAAGCGCATCTACACCGATGACAAGGCCCCCGATCTGAGCAAGCCCGTACTGGACAAGGACTACACCGTCAGCGCCATGTTCGGCGAGGATGCGCTGACCGGCGACATAAAGCTCGCCTACGTGGACGCGAATGGCACTGAGATCACCCCCGACACGGCGAAGGTCGGCAAGGTCATTATCCGCGCCGGCGGGCTGACCGCGCCCAGCGGCAACTACACCGTCGTTTTCGTGGACGGCACGCTGACCATCGACGAGCGCCCGGTCTACACCATCAAGGCCACGGCAGGTATCCACGGCTCCATCACGCCCTCCGGCGACGTTGACGTCCTCCACGGCGGCAGCCAGACCTTCACCATCGCCGCGAACAGAGGCTACGCCATCTCCAACGTCAAGATCGACGGCGTGAGCATCGGCGCGGTGAAGTCCTACACCTTCGAGAACGTCACCGGCAACCACACCATTGAGGTCACCTTCATGAAGGCCAACGGCAACCCCCAGACCGGCGTGATGGTGGACGAAGTCACCGGCGAGTACTATGTGGGGTAACGCCCACCGCGTTTCGCGCGTCCGTTGGGCGCGCGAGGAGACAAGCTTATGAAGAAAAATGTCATGAAAATCTGCTGCGCGGTTCTGGCCATTGCGGTCATTGCCGCTCTGCTGATAGCGGTCAGGGGCTGCCACCGGGAGGAACCAATCGTTCCTCCCACCACCGCCCCGGCCACCGAGGCCACCCAGACCGTCCCCACCGAAGCTGAGACCCAGCCCCCAACGGTTCCCGTGGGGGAGGTCATCCCCACCGTGGATAAGCAGCCGGAGCTGGCCGCGGCCAGAAAGAAAAACCCCGACACCGTGGCGTGGCTGTACATCCCCGGCGCGGAGGTGGACGACCCCGTGATGCAGGCAGAGGACAACGGCCACTACCTGTGGCTGGGCGAAGACGGCGAGTACAGCACTTGGGGCTGCTACTACGCCCACTGCGAAAATCATTTCGGCGGCCGGGACAAGCTGGACACCAACACCACGATTTTCGGCCACTCCGCCAGCAACTGCGACCCCAACGGCCCCAGGTTCACCAAGCTCTACCGGTACATGGACGCGGACTACGTGAAAGATCATCCCTACATTTACCTCTCCGTGACAGGGGAAGATCTGGTTTTCCAGATCACGGCGCTGTTCATCACGGACATCGAGTTCGACTACATCGTCCCCAATCCCACGGGAAGCGAGCTGACGGAGTTCTTCCGGACGGTCGCACGAAAGAACTGGCTGAACTTTGACGGCGTGACCTTCTCGGAGGGCGACACCGTCCTGACCCTCTCCACCTGCTGCCGGAAGTATGACACAGCCAAGACCGG
>ENA-OPSQ01002470-OPSQ01002470.1-human-gut-metagenome-genome-assembly--contig:-NODE-2470-length-10294-cov-4.463424_pt1 | contig 10294 bp, 7 predicted proteins | sample MGYA00241456_ERZ501904 | MGnify/ENA primary metagenome ERZ501904 (study PRJEB25962, sample SAMEA2042452) | human gut metagenome | biome: human gut; feature: human-associated habitat; material: faeces...
CCAGCGCCCAGCAGGAGGATGTGCTGGCCACGGTACAAGCGCTGGAAGCCTGCAAAAAGGAGCTGGGAGTGCGCACCGTGCTGGGCGTGTCCAACATCAGCTTTGGTCTGCCATGCCGCACCTACCTGAACACCACCTTTTTGACCATGGCCATGTACGCCGGGCTGGACCTTGCCATCATGAACCCTTCCAGCGAGGAGATGATGGCGGCGGTGTACGCCTACAACGTGCTGACCAACCGGGACAAGCAGAGCACAAAGTACATCGAGCGCTTTGCCGACCGTGTGCCTGCCAGCACCGCGCTGGCACAGGCTGCAAAAGCCGTGCCTGCCGCCAGTGCCGCCGAAGCAGAACTCACCGGTCCCTACGCTGCCCTGATGAAAGCGGTGGAAAAGGGCTTGAAGGGTGACGCCGCCGCCCATACCCGCACCCTGCTGGCGGAAAAACAGCCGCTGGAGGTGGTGGACGAAGCCTTGATCCCCGCCTTGGACATCGTGGGTGCCAAATACGAAAAAGGCACCCTGTTCCTGCCGCAGCTGCTGCAGGCTGCCAGTGCCGCCCAGAGTGCCTTTGAGAAGATCAAGACCGCCATTGCCCAGAAGGGCGAGGGCAGCGCCAGCAAGGGCCGCATCGTGCTGGCCACCGTGAAGGGCGACGTGCACGACATCGGCAAGAACATCGTCAAGGTCATTCTGGAAAACTACGGCTTTGAGGTCATCGACCTGGGCCGCGATGTGCCGGTGGAGACCGTGGTGGACACCGTGCGGGAAAAGGATGTGCATCTGGTGGGCCTTTCGGCCCTGATGACCACCACCCTCAAGAGCATGGAAGAGACCATCGCCGCCCTGCATGCAGCCAAACTGGACTGCAAGATCATGGTGGGCGGTGCCGTGCTCACCCCGGAATACGCCGAAAAGATCGGCGCAGACTGGTACGCCAAGGACGCCAAGCGCAGCGCCGACATCGCCAAGGAATTCTTTGGGGTGTGATTCCTGCAAAAACAGAGAAGGAGAAAACCATGAAAAATACGGCTTTCAGCCTGATGACGGCATTGCTGGCAGTGATGAACGAAAGTGAACCGAAAGACCCGTACTATGTGCTGGCGCAGTATTTTTTGTATCACTTCGACCAGCTGCGGGATCTGAACATCTACGACGTGGCGGATGCCTGCTATGTGTCCCGCAGCGGCATCCGGCGGTTCTGCCAGTCCATCGGCTTTGACAACTTTTCCGACCTGAAGGCTGAGGCCGATGAATGGAAGCGCCAGTGCAACTACTTCATCGGCTACAGCGTGCGTCCGGACTACAAGGAACACCTTTCCGGCAGCATCGGGGAGATGATGGAGGAGATCAACCGCATTGCCACTCCCGCTGTACTGGATAAGCTGGCCGAAAGCATTCATGCCAGCCGACATGTGGTGCTCTTCACCTCGGATTTTTCCGGCATGGCGGCTCGCAGCTTCCAGCAGTCCATGGTGGTCATGGGCAAGCTGGTGCAGATCGTGTCCGATGCCCACTATACGCTGGATTATCTGAAAGTGCTGACACCGGAGGACCTGCTCATTACAGTTTCAGCCACCGGCAACTTTGCCACCCTGATGGAGCCAATGGTGCAGAAGGCTGCAGCCTATAAGGTGCTGGTGACGGTCAACCACGCCATAAAAATGTGGAAAAGCTACGATCAGGTGATCTACCTGAGCGAAAAGGACAACAGCGGTGCCCGCACGGTGTACTCCCAGTATGGTATGACCTATTTCTTTGATATCCTGTACAGCTACTATGTGAATAAATACCGGGAGACTGACCTGCTGCAGGGTCCAATTTCTGAACTGCCTTTGTCGGATTCTCAAAAAATGCGGGTGCAAAGATGTGCAGAATGACGGGTGAAACCGTGGAACTGCTCAAAAACAAAAGAATAAATTGTTCAACCATCCAAACGGGGTTCGCATCGCGAACCCCATTTTTTGTCGGAGATGTGTTACGATAGTCCTGCAAAGAATTGAACCCGTGGGGGCTTCTGCGACGGCAGAACAGACTGACAAAGATGGAAAGGATCACACTATGTATTACGGACACAACCCCAAATTCCCGGACAACTTCATGTGGGGCGCTTCCAGCGCTGCCTGGCAGGTGGAAGGCGGAGTCGCCGATGGCGGACGCACGCCGGCCATCATCGACCTGAACTCCAAGACCAAGAAGCCGTTTGCGGATAACACCTATGCGGCGGATCACTATCATCACTACAAGGAAGATGTGGCCCTGATGGCAGAGTGCGGTTTCTCCAGCTATCGTTTCTCGCTCAGCTGGTCCCGCATCATCCCTCATGCAGACGGCAAGGTGAACCCCGAAGGCATCGCGTTCTACAATGATCTGATCAATGAGCTGGTGGCCCACAACATCACCCCCATCGTTACCCTGTATCACTACGACCTGCCGGTCTGGGTGGATGAGCTGGGTGGCTGGAAAAGCCGCGACACCGTGGAAAGATTCGAGCACTACTGCCGCGTCTGCTTTGAGAACTTCGGCGACCGGGTCAAATACTGGCTGTCGCTGAACGAGCAGAATATGCAGATCTGCTATGGCAACTGGCTGGGCGTCAGCAAGGGCTGTGACGACTGGTTCAAGGATCAGTGGAAGATCAACCATATCATGAACCTGTGCCATGCCAAGGCTGTCAACGCCTGCCATGAGATGGTGGCGGGCGGCAAGATCGGCCCTGTGCCCGGCTGCGTGCCCATCTACCCGGAGACCTGCCGCCCCGAGGATCAGATCGCTGCTATGAACGCCGAGGAGTTCACCGAGAAGTTCTGGATCGATACCTATGTTTACGGCGAGTACAGCAACTTTATCAAGCACTACTGGAAAGAGAACGACATCGACATCGGAATGCAGCCCGGCGATGCAGAACTGATGAAGAGCGCCAAAATCGATTTCATCGCCGTCAACTGCTACCGCAGCAACGTTGCAAAGTATGCGCCGCATGACGCAAAACAGCAGGATTATCTGCTGAATAAGAACGGCGTCAAGGGCCAGATGGTGTTCCCCGTGGAGCCGGGCCGCTACGCTCTGACCCGCAATCCCTATGTCGAGTACACCGACTGGGATTGGGAGATCGACCCCTCCTGCCTGCGCTATGAGATGCGTTACCTGTGGGATCAGTATCACCTGCCCATGATGATCACCGAGAACGGTTACGGCGCCCATGAGACGAAGGACGCCGACGGCCAGGTGCACGATCAGGGCCGCATCGACTACTTGCGGGAGCACATTTATCAGCTGGGCATGGCCATCGAGGACGGCTGCGAGGTCATCGCATACAACCCCTGGTCCTTCACCGATCTGCTGTCCACCGGCAATGGCATGGCAAAGCGTTACGGTCTGGTGTACATCGACACCACCGATGAGGAGCAGAACGCGGCCAAGAGCGTGGAAGAGCTGTCCATGAAACGTATCCGGAAGGATTCCTTCTACTGGTACTCCAAGCTGATCCGTTCCAACGGTCAGGACTGGGGAAAGGAGATGCTGAAATAATGGCAAAGAAGGATTATAAGGCCATGGCGGCCGGCATCATCAAGCAGGCCGGCGGAGCGGACAACATTGTCAGCGCGACCCATTGCATGACCCGTCTGCGCCTTGTACTGCGGGATAGATCCAAGTTTGACACCGATGCCGTCAAGCAGGTGCCCGGCGTGCTGAACGTCATCATCCAGAACGGCGAATATCAGGTGGTCATCGGCCAGGATGTCCCTGACCTGTATGAAGAGGTCGTCAAGATCGACGGCATCCAGGCCGGCGGCAGCGTGCAGGACGATGAGGCCGCAGCCAAGGATCTGGCACAGGATCACGGCAACATCGGCAACGCGATCCTCTCCTTCATCGGCGGCACGTTCGGCCCGGTGATCCCGGTGCTGGTGGCAGGCGGCCTGACTGGTGCGGTGCTGTCCCTGCTGACCAACGTGTTCGGCGTCTCGGCGGAGTCTGGCACCTACACCATCTTCTACGCCATCAACCAGGCGACCTTCTACTTCCTGCCCATCTTCATCGGCTTTGCAGCCGCTGCCCGCCTGAAATCCAATGGTTTCCTGGGCGCATTTCTGGGCGCGATCCTGCTGTACTCCAGCATCAACGGTGCCGAAGGTCTGGACTTCTTCGGCATCCCGGTGCAGGCTATCAGCTATAACAGCACCGTGTTCCCGGTCATTCTGGGCGTGCTGTTCATGAGCGTGGTCTACAAGTTCCTGCAAAAGCATCTCCCGGTCTTTCTCAAGACCATCGTCGTCCCGCTGCTGACCATGCTGATCACGGTGCCTGTCACCCTGATCGTTCTCGGCCCCATCGGCAACACCGTGGGCACCTGGCTGGCAAACGGTGTTTACGCTCTGTACCAGGCAGTTCCCGCGCTGGCCGTCATGGTCATCGGCATCACCACCCCGCTGATGGTTTTCTTTGGCATGAACAACGCCACCTACCCTGTGGTCTTTGCCCTGATGGCAGCTGTCAACTCTGACCCGCTGATCTGCACTGGCATGGCTCCCGCAAACGTGGCCGTTGGTGGTGCCTGCTTGGCCGCATCCCTGCTGTCCAAGAATGTGGAAGAAAAGTCCGTCAGCGTTTCCGCCGGTATCACCGCTCTGTGCGGCATCACCGAGCCGGGCGTCTACGGTGTGCTGTTCCCCAAGACCTACCCGCTGATTGGCGCTATGATCGGTGGCGGCATCGGTGGTCTGTTGGCCGGTATCCTGGGCATGACCCAGTACGTTATCTCCACGCCGGGCTTCATCAGCCTGCCTGCCTACATTGACCCCACCGGTTCCAGTTACAACCTTATCGTCTCGGTCATCGTGATGATTGTGGCTGTGGTCCTGGGATTCGTTGCAACCTACGCACTGGGCAAGCGCGCCGAAGCTAAAAAATAAGCCCCTGCAACAGGAAGAAAAGCAAGATCCCATCTGCAAAAGAAGAGCCGCTGCATCACACAAGAGAACGACGCGGCGGTTCTTCTTTTTTCGGCCCTCACAGGGAAGTGCTGTGGTGGGCCGGTACCGTAAAGTGTGGCCGACAAAGCAAATAAAAACACCTTCCATTGGAGCCGTTCTGCTCCAGCGGAGGGTGTTTTACATTATACGATTTGTTTTTTCTTGGACTTGTTTGCCAGGCTGTCAACGATCCGCGAGGCGAGGGCACCCAGCGCAATGCCCAGCACAAGGCCGCCCAGCACATCGGTGGGGAAGTGCACATACAGGTACAGCCGGGTAAAGGCGATGAAAGCCGCCAGCACCAGCGCGGGGACGCCCAACTTCCGGTTTTGCAGCCAGAGCGCAAAGGCTGCCGCAAAAGCCGAGGCCGTGTGCCCGGAGGGGAAGGAGTGCCCGTGGGGACGCTTGACCAGAATGGTGATCGCCGTGTTCACGTCGCAGGGGCGGGGCCGGGCGAACAGCGGCTTGAGGATGCAGTCCCCGGCCACCAGATACAGTACCAGCGCCGTGGCCATGGCGCACCCGGCCTTGCGGGTGCGGCGGAACAGCAGCAAAAGCAGCGTGAACGCGATCCAGATCTCACCGTGCTCACCGGCGTAGTTGAGAAAGACGGCCAGCGCATCCAGCACCGGGTTGTAGAACTGCTGCAGCCAGTCCAGAAATGCGAATTCAAACGGCATAAAGAACCTCCTGTCTGTTGGTTCTATGGTAACACATCTTCCGACCCACCACAACCCGGCAGGCAAAAAACAGGAGTGCAGAAATAAGCTACATCTGTTATATTATGGTGCAATATTACAATACGGAAAGCAAAAACGCCCGTTCCGACGGCAAAGGCCGGAACGGGCGCAGGATGCGAGAGGATCAGAGGCCCATCTCGGGCAGGGTGGGGTAGCTGTCGATGGCACCGTGCTTCTGTACGCTCAGGCCGCAGAACCGGTTGGAAAAGTCCAGGTACTCCTTCAGCTTTTTGCAGGACAGCTTTTCCAGCTTGTCCACCGTCACGCCGTCCCGGCTCAGCTGCCACAGGAAGGAGCCGATGAAGCCGTCGCCCGCACCGGTGGTGTCCACGGCCCTGACCTTCTGGCAGGGGGCAAAGGCATGGGCGGCGCGGGTGTAGGCGTAGGCCCCCTTGCTGCCGCAGGTGTACAGCACCAGCTGCACATCCCCGGCAAACAGCTGGGGCAGGGCGGCTTCGATGTCGGCGGTGCCGGTGAGAAACTCCAATTCCTCGTCCGAGACTTTCAGGATGTTGGACAGCGGCAGGAACTGCAGCACAGTTTGGCGCAGCATCTCCCGGTCGGGCCAGAGGGGAAAGCGGAGGTTCGGGTCAAAGCTCACGATCGCACCGGCCTCCCGGGCGGCTCCGATGGCGGCCAGATGGGCGTGGCGCATGGGGCTGTCCACCAGCGAGACGCTGCAGAAGTGCAGGGCAAAAGCGTCGCGGAACCAGGCCAGGTCGATCTGCTCCGGGGCATACAGCAGGTCGGCCGAGGGCTTGCGGTAAAAGCTGAAGGTGCGGTTGCCGTCCTCCTCCAGGCTCACGAAGGCAAGGGCGGTGTTGGCCTTGTCGGTGAACACCAGATGGCTCAGGTCGATGCCGCAGGCTTCCAGCTCCCGTGCGATTTTGTGGCCGAAGGGGTCATCGCCCAGCTGGGTGAGAAAGCTGCTGGCACCGCCCAGACGGGCAAAGGCAGCGCAGACATTGGCCGGTGCGCCGCCGGTGCGCGGGCTGAAGGACGGCACCTCGTCAAAGGTGCATCCCACGCGGGACGGGATCATGTCGATCAGCGCTTCGCCGATGGAAAACAGAGTATTGCCGGGCATAGAAAACCTCCAGATCACAAATTGCAGAGTTCACAGGCTGCCCCGGTCAGCTTTATGCTCACGTCGCCGGGGGCAGGGTAGTACCGGGTGCTGAACACCGTGGCTCCCCCGTTCAGGAAAATTTCCAGCGAGGAATTGTCGCCCACCACCCGCAGGCTGCGGCAGGGGGCTGCCAGCCGGGCGCGGCGCACGGTGCGGCCGTCGGCCAGAGCGGGGTCGGTGAAGCGCAGGGTGCAGGTGCAGTCCTGTTCAGTATACACCAGCTGCACCCCCTGCGCAACCGTCAGGCAGAAGTCTCCGGCGGGTGCGGCGGTCAGGTCGAAGTGCGGGGCAAGGAACACTTCCTCGCCGCTGGCGGCGTGCAGGGCGGCGGCGCTGCGCTGCGCGTCCAGCTCCAGCACCGGGTTCTGCAGCAGGGTGCCATCCGGCCCGGCCGTCAGCACGCGGGGCACGGTGAAGCAGTGCTGCCAGCCGTAAGCCACGGTGGGCGCGTTGCCGTAGTCGGCGTCCGGCATGCCCATCCAGCCGATCTGGATGCGGCGGTCGTTGCCGTCCACAAAGCTCTGGGGGGCGTAATAATCAAAGCCTGCGTCCAGCTCGTGGAATTCGCTCAGGGTGCAGTCCCCGCGCCAGTCACCGTGGATGGCAAACCAGCCGCAGCCGTAGACGTTCTGGCACTGGATGCCCTGGGGGGACACCGCCAGATACCACTGCCCGTCCAGACAGAACAGGTCCGGGCACTCCCACATGTAGCCGAAGGGTTCCGGGGTGGTCAGGGTGTTGATATGGGTCCAGCGGAGCTTGTCGGTGCTTTCCAGCACCAGCACTTCGCCCTTGTCCTCCAGCGTGCGGGCACCCAGCACCATGTAGTACCGGCCTTCGTAGGCGAACACCTTGGGGTCCCGCACATGGCAGGTGAGCCCGGCGGGATAGTCGCGGTTAGTCAGCAGGCACTGCTTGCTGTCGAGGGTCACGCCGTCCTTGCTGACGGCCAGGCAGACGTTGTGCCCGCGGCCCTCTTTGATGTAATCGAAATTGCCGGGGTGCTTGACGTTGCCGGTGTAGTAGAGGTACATGGTGCCATCCTCCACCAAAGCCGAGCCGGAGTAGGCACCGTGGCAGTCAAAAGGCTCGTCCGGATAGAGCATCACCGGCAATTGCTCCCAGTGGAGCAGGTCGGTGCTGACGGCGTGGCCCCAGTGCTTGACCCCGCCGTTCACGTCGAAGGGGCCGTACTGGAAGAATGCGTGGTACTGCCCGCTGTAGACGCACAGACCGTTGGGGTCGTTCAGCCAGCCTACCGGCGGCTGCAGGTGGAACCGCTGGCGGTGGGGGTCGGCGGCGGCCTTTTCCGCGCCGAGGGATTCCACCAGCGGCACCAGCTTTTTCAGGTCGCGCTGGAGTGCGTTCATACCTTGACCTCCTCAGGGCTCCAGATGACCCAGGTCACGGCGAAGGACACGCCGAAGGAGATGGCCATCATGATGATGTACTGCAGCGGCATGTGCAGGTGCAGCAGGATGCCGAAGATGCCGGTGACGCCGGTGCCGGTGGCACCCAGCCCCACGATGCTGGCGTACCATGCGCCGCAGGCACCGCCCAGCAGGCCGCCGAGGAAGGGTTTGAAGTAGCGCAGGTTCACGCCGAAGATGGCAGGCTCGGTGATGCCCATGCAGGCGGACAGGGCAGAGGGCAGGGCCATGGACTTGACCTTGGTGTCCTTGCTCTTGAGGGCCACGGCCAGAGCGGCACCGCCCTGTGCCACGTTGGCGGCGCTGGCCAGCGGCAGCCAGTAGGTATAGCCGTAGCGGGCCAGCTGGCCCAGGTCGATCAGGGTGTACATGTGGTGGATGCCGGCCACGACGGTGACCGCGTACAGGCCGCCCATGATGAAGGAGCCGATGCCGTAGGGCAGGGTGATGAGGGTCTGCACGCCGGTGATGATGCCGTTTTCCAACTTGGTGAACACGGGGCCGATGGCGGCCAGGGTCAGGTAACCGGTGACGAACACGGACACCAGCGGGGTGACGAACAGGTCAAACATGGCGGGCACCACCTTGTGCAGCCGCTTTTCGATCTGGCACATGAGCCACACGGCGATGATGACCGGGATGACGTGGCCCTGATAGCCCACCAGCGGCACTGAGTACAGGCCGCCGAACACCGGCTGCATCACGTTGACGCCGTTGGAAACGGTCCAGGCGTTCTGCAGGTCGGGGTGGATCATGATCATGCCGATGACTGCACCCAGATAGGGGTTGCCGCCGAACACCTTGGCGGCGGAGCAGGCGATGAGGATGGGCAGGAAGGTGTAGGCCGTATTGGAGAACAGCTTGGCGAACACATACACCGAGCCGGTGGTGTCGATGTTCAGGAAACCGTTGTTCACCATGAAGTTCAGCGCTTCCATGATGCCCATCAGGAAGCCGGAAGCCACGATGGCGGGGATGATGGGCACAAAGATGTCGCCCAGGGTCTTGATGGCTCGCTGATACCAGGGTGCCTTGGCGGCGGCCGCCTGCTTCACGTCCTCCTTGCTGCCGCCCTCGATGCCGGCCAGCTGGATGAACTCGTCGTATACCTTGTTCACCGTGCCGGTGCCGAAGATGATCTGCAGCTGGCCCTGTGCCTCAAAAACGCCCTTGGCGCCCTCGGCGTTTTCCAGCTCCTGCTTGTTGACCTTTGCGTTGTCTGCGATGACCAGACGCAGGCGGGTGGCGCAGTGTGCGGCCGACAGGATGTTGTCCTTTCCGCCGATGCAGTCCAGAACCTGTTGTGCTGCGTGTTTGTAATCCATAGTGCACTTCTCCTTTGCTTGATGCTTCCTCTTTCTGCGCTGCAGGGCAGTTTTGGAATTGACTTGACGCACGGGGTGTGCTACAATACCGCTTTGTGTATGACAATTTCCGGGAAAAAGGGAAAACCAAGATGAATCTGACAAAGCAGTTCTTTAAATATGTATCGCAGAATATTTTCGGTCTGCTGGGCACGTCCTGCTATATTCTGGCCGATACCTATTTTATCTCGCAGGCGGCGGGCACCGACGGCGTGACCCTGCTCAACCTCTGCCTGCCCATCTACAACTTCATTTTTGCCATCGGTTCCATGATCGGTCTGGGTGCGGCCACCCGCTACGCCATCCTCCGCGCACAGGGCGAGGAGCGGGCGGCACAGCGGTATTTCTCCAATGCCGTCTTTTGCGCCTGCCTGCTGGCCGTGCCCTTTGTGCTGGTGGGCATCTTCTGCCCCGGCACACTGCTGCGGCTCATGGGCGGCGATGCCGGCATCGTGGCGCTGGGCATCCCCTATGCGCGCATCTTTCTGCTGTTCACGCCCTTTTTTATGTGCAACTACATCGTGTCGGCCTTTGTCCGCAACGACGGTGCGCCCTCGCTGGCCATGGTGGCCACGCTGAGCGGCAGCCTGTTCAATGTGGTGTTCGACTACATCTTCATGTTCCCCATGGGGCTGGGCCTGCACGGCGCGGCGCTG
>ENA-OPSQ01002508-OPSQ01002508.1-human-gut-metagenome-genome-assembly--contig:-NODE-2508-length-10172-cov-7.407631_pt1 | contig 10172 bp, 4 predicted proteins | sample MGYA00241456_ERZ501904 | MGnify/ENA primary metagenome ERZ501904 (study PRJEB25962, sample SAMEA2042452) | human gut metagenome | biome: human gut; feature: human-associated habitat; material: faeces...
CTGGTTATATCAGTATTACAATACAGAGCCTAAAAATAAAGCATTTGCAAAGAAATCCAAGATTACAAAAGAAGAAGTGCCGGCAGTCACCCAGCTTTTTACTCCGGACTGGATTGTACGATATATGGTAGAAAACAGCCTTGGCAGAATGTGGGTAGAAGGACATCCTGATGATGAATTGAAGAGCAAATGGAAATACTATCTGGATGAGGCTAAGCAGGAAGAGTCTGTGCAGCAGGAACTTGATAAGATAAAGGCAGAGTATGCGACACTAAAACCGGAGGATATAAAACTTATAGATCCATGTATGGGTTCAGGACATATTCTGGTGTATGCATTTGATGTATTTATGCAAATATATGAAAATGCAGGATGGTCACAGAGAGATGCTGCACAGAGCATTATACAAAACAATATATACGGACTTGACATAGATGACAGAGCTGCACAGTTGAGTTATTTTGCAGTGTTGATGAAAGCAAGACAGTATGATAGAAGAATCCTGACAAGAGGTATAGAACCGAATGTATATGCTGTGCAGGAGAGTAATGGCATCAATCGTGATCAACTTAAATACTTTGGTGCTGGGTTGACAGATGCAGAGAAGAATGCAGCAGTATCGCAGATGGAAGGACTTCTTAAGACATTGAATGATGCTAAGGAATATGGTTCTTTGCTTAATGTGGAAGACTATGATTGGCAACTGTTAGAAAAATTTGTACAGAATATAGATACAGAAAGCCAGATTTCTTTTGAAACATATGGATTGGATGAGACAGCAGAACAGATGAAACGATTGATTAGAATTGGCAAGGTAATGGCACAGAAGTATGAGGTAGTTGCTACTAATCCACCATATGCAGGAACCGGTAACCTAAGTGCAAAAGTGAATAATTTTGTGAAGAAAAATTATCCGGATAGCAAAGCTGATTTATTTGCAGTGTTCATTGAGCGTTGTGGGGAGATGCTTAAGAAGAATGGGTATCAGGCGATGATAACACAGCATTCGTGGATGTTCTTATCAAGTTATGAAAAGTTACGCATGAAGTTACAACAAAAAACAATTATCAATATGGCACATTTAGGTGCAAGAGCTTTTGAAGAAATTGGGGGTGAGGTTGTACAAACTACTAGCTTTGTTTTTTTAAAAAAACATGTGAATGCATATAAAGGGATATATCAAAGGCTGATAGAAGAAAATTCTGAGTACAGAAAAAAAGAGCGTTTTCTGAAAAAAACAAATTGTTTTTATTCTTTTCAGAGTGATTTTTTAAAGATACCAGGAAGACCTGTTGCGTATTGGGTTAGTGATAAGTTAATAGAAAAATTCAAGTACAAATCATTATCAGAATATGCTGATACAAGAAGGGGACTACAAACTGGAAATTCACCGAGATTTGTAAGAAATTGGTATGAAGTATCTATAGATAATATGGATTTATCGTTGAATGATAAATGCAAAGAATCATCAAAAAGATGGTTTTTATTTAATAGTGGTGGATCATTTAGAAAATGGTATGGAAATATAGTTAATATAGTTGACTGGCGGCATGAGGGAGAAGACATTAAGGCAACTGGAAAAGCAATTATTCCATCTGAAGATAAGTATTTTCAAGAGATAGTTAGTTGGAATAAAATATCATCAGGACATATTTCAGTACGTTATCAACCAAGTGGTATTATTCCAGGTGATGCAAGCCCTTTTTTGTATACGATGAATAAAAATGTATTGTTTTATTCAATGGCATTAATGAATAGCAAAATAGCTGGAGAAATGATTCAGGTTTTAAGTCCAACATTGAATTTTGAAGTAGGTAATATAGCAAAAATTCCTATTATTATCAAAGATGAAGATAATGTATTATCATACACTAAAAAATGCATACAAATATCAAAGAATGATTGGGATTCATTTGAAACATCATGGGATTTTAAATGTCATCCATTAATATCTGTTATTTCAAAAAACAGAGCATTGTTTGATGATATCACAGACATTGATTTAGCAGAATGTTACACTTGCTGGGAGAATGAATGCAACGAGCGTTTCAATCAACTCAAAGCAAATGAGGAAGAACTGAATCGCATTTTTATTGATATATATGGTTTACAGGATGAATTAATACCAGAGGTAGAAGATAAAGATGTCACAGTCCGCAAAGCAGAATTACAGCGAGATATCAAGAACTTGATTTCTTATGCTGTTGGCTGTATGTTTGGACGTTATTCATTGGATGAAGAAGGACTTGTTTTAGCAGGACAGCCATTTGAATCACATTTCCTTGAAGCATCAGCTCCGGTATGTGGAACTGGATTTGCGGGAGCACCGGGGGCATCTGTTCCAATAGGTGAATTTTATTACAAGACAGATGATGGTATGAAAAAGTGCACTTATAATCCTGACAAAGATAATATCATTCCTATTTGTGATGAAGAATATTTCTCGGATGATATTGTTTCAAGATTTTGCGAATGGGTGAAAATTGTATATGGTGAGAAATCATTGGAGACAAACCTTGATTTTATTGCAAAAGTACTTGGTAACAAAGGAAACACAAGCAGAGAAGTAATAAGAAATTATTTCTTAAATGATTTCTTCAAGGATCATTGCAATACTTATTCTGTCACTGGTTCTGGTAAGCGTCCTATTTACTGGTTATTTGATAGTGGCAAGCAGAATGGTTTCAAGGCACTTATTTACATGCACCGTTATGATACTGATACAGTCGGCAGAGTAAGAACAGATTATCTTCATAGAGCACAGAAGTATGTAGAAACAGCAATGCAGAGTGCTCAATATACGATTGACAATGCGACATCTGCATCAGAGAAATCAAAAGCTACAAAGGCGGTAACAAAATATACAAAACAGCTTGCAGAGATGAAGATATATGATGAAGCAATTGCTCATGTGGCCAATCAGAGAATCGAGATTGACTTGGATGATGGTGTAAAGGTAAATTACGCGAAATTCCAAGGTGTGGAAGTGGCACAGGAAGGTAAGAAAGCATTAAAAGTTGATCTTTTGGCTAAAATTAAATAGGTGAGGTGATTAAAGTGCTATTAAAATATAACGTATCGAATTTTAAATCTATTGGACATAATATTGAATTCAGTATGTTCCCAACAACACCAGAGATAGATGAACGATATACAAAAGAGATTCAAACAAAAGCTGGAACTTGGAAAATATTGAAACGGAGTGCTTTTTATGGACCAAATGCTTCTGGAAAAAGTAGTTTTATTGAATCTATTCATTTTGCCAGAGATTTTATTGTGGATGGAATTCCATCTGGAAAGGGGACGGGTATTAATCAGTTCAAGGGGAAATTCGAAGATTTGGATCAGCAATCAGTATTTCAATTTACTTTTTTAGCAGAAGATGATGAGATTTATGAATATGGTTTTTCAGTGGATTCAATGCAGGTCTATGAAGAATGGTTAATGATTCTGACACAAAATGGTTTTGAACCTTTATTTGAAAGACAAACGGATAAAGAAGAAAAAACAATAATAGAAATCACATCAAAGTTTGCACGAAAGAAGTCAAAAAACAGAGAACTGGCTGAACTTTTAAAAGAAACAATAAAAGAAAAACAAAAAAATCAGTTGTTTTTATATAAATTATATGATAACGGGGTAAAAAGAGTGGAGCCTGTAATGGAATGGTTTCGGGCGATTCAGGTTATTTTCCCAAGTACAAAAGTGCGATTTTTGCCAATCCGAATCAGTAGAGATATGGATTTTCAGAAATTTATATCTAATAGTCTGAGTAAGATGGATACTGGAGTTGTACGAGTATCAGCTGTAAGTGATGAGCTGGATTTCCATGATTTTGCTGAAAGGGCACATTTCCCCAAAAAATTAATTCAGGATATTGAAGGAAAGAAACAGGGGATGTTCAGTATAGGCGGAAAATATTATATTTTTGGAGAAAAACAGAAAAACCGGATGACGCTTATTCAAATTAAATTTGAACATAGATTAAATTCAAAGAGTGTGGAATTTGATTTAGAAGATGAATCAGATGGAACTCAAAGATTATTGGATTTATTGCCAATGCTTTTTGCAATGGATAAAAAAACAAGGAGTATTTATCTGGTAGATGAAATTGACAGAAGTCTTCATACAAAATTGTCAAAGTATTTATTAGAACTTTTTTTGGAAAATAGTAATGATGCAAATTGCCAAATCATTTATACAGCACATGATGTAAATTTGATTGATTTGGATAATTTTGCACAAGACGAGATATGGTTTGTAGAAAAGAAATTAACAGGAGAGACAACAATTAAACCAATGTCTGATTTTGATGTTAAAGGCGATCAGGATGTTTTGAAGGCATATTTGAATGGTCGTTTCGGAGCAGTTCCAATGATAAAGGGGGTGTAATGAATGCAGCTTATTCACAGAAGAAGTACACCATTTACTAGTGAAAACCCATATAGGACCAAAAGACCAGCAACATCTAAAATTATTTTTTTGTCATGTGAAGGAAGTGTCACGGAGGAAGAATATATAGAAGTTTTATCGAACATTTATGACGGGGTAAAAGGCAGAGTACAGCTGATTTCTGTGGCAGAAGATGAAGTACACACACTTCCTAAAAAGCGGACGCAAGAACAGAAGCAAGTGTTAGGAAAATCGAAACCATGGCAATTGGTAGAACGAATCAATAAATTTAAGGAAGAAAAAGAAGCTAAATATGAATTTTCGAAATATCCAGAAGATGAATTTTGGATTGTTTCAGATGTGGATGATAATTTAGATAATCATAAAACTGAATTTGAAAAGGCGATTCAGGAGTGTGATAAAAAGGGATATAAATATGCGATAAGTAATCCATTTTTTGAAATATGGTTATTGCTACATCATGATGAAGTGAGTGAAGAGGATAGAAAATACGCAGTAACGAAAACGCATCCATATGAAGCAACTGATCATTTTAGAATTCGTTTGACCGAAAAGGGAGCACCGTTGAAGGATCAGAAACATTTAAAGTTTGAGCACTATTCTGATGAAAAAATAAGACTTGCTGTGCAAAGAGCAAAAGAATTAGTGAAGGGAAAAGAGGAAAAAATGCCATCCGACTATGGAACATATGTATATCAAATTATAGAGGAAATTTTGGAAGCAGTAGAGCTTCCTGTAGAAGAGTTGGACAATAAGATATAAATGACAAACAGAAGTTATATAAAATAATAATGCGATATTATGCATAAGCAAAATAGTGAGGTGAGCAGATGTGGGAGGAACAAAGGCATTTTTGTTTATCGGACACTTTATTGAACACTATCGGACACTTTTTATTTATTGATGGATACAAAGTGATCAATAAGTATCCGATAGTGTTCGATTAATATTCGGTAGTGCCCAATTAGTATCCATTAGTGACCACATACTGGATACTATTTATCATACTGATTGAATAAATGTAATTTGTTCAGACCATCTGCACAAATGGATTAGAAGGTGAAATATGGATTTACAGAACATACAGGATCAATTAAATACAGAATTTGCCAAGTCAGAGACAAGAATCATATTCTGGTTTGATGATAAAGGTGAATATGAGGATGAGGTATCAGAATTGCAGCTTGGTGATGTAAAGCTGCACATTCTTGATGGTACAAACTGGCTCTATTCAAAGTATCTATTAAACGAAGAGGATAAAGAGAGTAAATATCTTGTATATGCAGCCTTTGCAAAGCCAAGTGATGCAGAGAATCCGCTTGCAGATATGTATTATTACTCAACACCTTATTATACAGACAGAGTGTCGCAGATGTCACAGGAGATTGGCATTGATAATCACTTTAAGGAGCATTTATCACAGTATGCTAATTTCTGGAAAAATAAACATCGTATTGAGAAGTTCAAGGAACTTGGAATTGACCATTACAATGCTCAGACAATAGATATTGGTTTGATTGCTGTACTTACGGATGTAAAGACTCCAAATTTTGAGGAAGTAGTTAAGCAGATGATGCTCGGTGACAATGAGAAGTATTTTAAGGCATTGGATGATAATGGATTGACCGATAAGTTTTGGAAACTTTGCGAAAAATTCTTTGGATATAAGTCAGACAAGCCAAACATAGATGATTTGTCTGCTTGTATGATATTAACTTATGCATCATCTACATTGAAAGCTACTGTTCCGGAAGCAATGAGGACTTATATTCTTAAGAAACGCAATGATGTTGTAGTCTTTATCCGTAATATCATGGACAATGTAAATTATCAGGATGCCTATGACAAGCTGGTAGAAAGAATAGATAAGTCGTTGCGTTTTGTGACAAGAATACAGGATGGATTAAAGAAAGATGTGGAGAAGAAAAAAGACAGTTCTCTCCAGTTGGCGGACGTTTTCGCTTGTGATGCGTTTGCCGGGTTAGATGACATTATTATTGACTGGGCATTGGAACAGTTAAATGATGAGATTTTAGATGCACAGATTGATGGACTTAATATTGCTCAGGTAGCTGACCAGAGAATGTCTAAGGCATATCATTATAGCGAAAGATACAAGAATGAATATACGACTATTAAGTATGCGTATTTAATGATGAAGTCCGTATCACTTATGGAATTTTCAAGTGATATTAAGACATTAGTTGCAAATTATCAGCAAGAGTCATACCTGATAGATTCATATTATAGATGGTTTTATTATGCATATGACCAGATTGAAGATAACAGTAAATTCTCTGATGTAAGACAGAGAGTAGAGAATATTTATGCGAATACATATTTGCAGAAGATAACACCGAAGTGGAATGAGAATTTCACAAATGACGTAATGAATGCTACAGACTTACCTAAGCAGGAAGATTTTTATAAGCACTATTTACGTTCATACGAGGAGAGCAATAAGAGAGTTATTGTGATTATTTCCGATGCTTTTCGGTATGAGTGTGCAAAGGAACTTTTCGGCAGATTGGAATTGGACGAGAAATGTACACCTAAGATGGAGTGTATGCTTAGCAGCCTGCCTTCTGTGACATCTGTTGGAATGGCAAGTCTGCTTCCACATAAAGAGATGCAGGTGGATGGTAGCTTGAATGTGACTGTTGATGGACAGGCATGTGCAAGTATGGAACAGAGAGACAAGATACTGAAATCTTATAATGAAAATAATGTGGCATTGTCATTTGATGAAGTCGCAAATGCAAATCAAGCTCGAATCAGGGAGTTAATTCAGGGCAAGAATATCGTGTACATCTATCACAATCAGGTGGATGCAAGAGGAGACAAGCCTGCAAGTGAGAATGAGGTATTCAATGCTTGTGCAGAGGCGATAGAAGAGATACATAAGTTGGTTAAGAAACTGACTGGTTATGTATCGGCACCAAAGTTTTTCATAACTGCAGATCATGGCTTCTTATATAAGAGAGACAGATTACAGGAGTTTGACAAGGTAACATATCCAAAAGACAAATGCATTTATACAAACAAGAGATTCCTTATTACAGAGGATGCAGTAAATGAGCAGGGAATCATGGCAAGAACGATGGCGTATCTCGATAAGCTTTATGTAGATACTCCGGTTGGAGCAGATATTTTCAAGGTTGCCGGAGGCGGTCAGAATTATGTACATGGTGGTACATCTCTTCAGGAGATGATAGTTCCTGTCATTGAACTTACAACGAATACCAGAGGTGTGGCATACGATTATGTGGATGTTGTCCTGACATCTGTTACTCGTAAGGTGACGAATCTTATCACATACTTTGATTTCATTCAGACAGAGAAAGTCACGGACACCATGAAAGCAAGAAGTATCGTGGCTTACTTTACTACAGAAGACGGCGAAAAGATTTCATTTGATGTGCCTATGATTGCCAATAGCAGGGAAGATGCACCGGAGAAGAGAACTTTCCATGAGAAGTTCACTTTGAAGTCAAGAGAATATAAGTATGGAGACAAGTATTATCTTGTGTTGGCGGATGCTAATGACGAGAAGAATATCTTGCAGCAGTATGAGTTTATGATTGATATTGCGTTTGTAGATGATTTTGGATTTTAGATATGTTTATTTTAGAAAGATGGAGGATACCAGATGGATTTAAATATATTAAGATCTGTTCTTGAAATTGGAGAGACGATAGGTGTTGAGTTCAAACGGTGTGGAAAAGGAATAGAATCAGACGTATATGAGTCGGTATGTTCGTTTCTGAATCGATTTGGCGGCGACATATATATGGGTGTTTTAGATGATGGAACAGTAATTGGAGTACCGGATAAAGCAGCACCGGACATGGTGAAGAACTTTATCAAAACAGTGAGTAATCCTATACTGTTTTCACCTACTGTGTACCTTGTGCCGGAAATTATCAAGTATGATGATACACATACAATTATTCATGTACATGTTCCTCCAAGTGCAGAGGTTCACAGCTTTAAGAAGATTATATATGATAGGGTAGATGATGCTGATGTAAAGGTTACTGCAACCGGTACTATTGCACAAATGTATATTCGTAAGCAGGGAATTTTCACAGAGAAAAAGATTTTTCCATATGCAAAGCTTGAGGATTTGAGGCAGGATTTATTACCTAAAGTCAGACTTATGGCGCAGAATCATGCAGGTGGTAATCACCCTTGGGCAACAATGGACGATATGGAATTATTAAAGAGTGCTGGATTATATGGCAGAGATATAGTTACAGGAGATGAGGGATTTAACCTGGCAGCTATTATGTTGCTGGGAAAAGATGATGTCATTTTGAATGTAGCACCGGCATATGTGACAGATGCACTGGTTCGTAAGGTAAATATTGACCGTTATGACGATCGGGAGGTTATAAAAACCAATTTGGTAGATAGTTATGACAGACTTTTGGATTTTGGCAAGAAACATCTTCCGGACAAGTTCTTTTTAGAAGATACTGTGAATAAAAGTTTGAGAAATATTATTTTACGTGAGATGGTCAGTAATATATTGATGCACAGAGAGTTCTCAAGCAGTTACACAGCAAAGTTTGTGATTGAAAAAGAGCGTATGTATGTTGAGAATGCCAGTAGAGCAACTGGCGAGGGAAGTATCACTGTTAATAATCTGGAACCTAATCCTAAAAATCCTATTATTGCTTCGTTTTTCAGGAATATAGGGTATGCAGATCAGCTTGGATCAGGTGTGAGAAATTTATTTAAATACAGTAGATATTATTCAGGACAAGAACCAGAGTTTATAGAGGGCGATATATTTAAAATTATTGTGCCGTTGAACGATGAGTATTCATATGATTTTGAAACTAACAGAATTGAAACAGATAATGCCGATAAAACGCAGGAGAGTGCCGATAAAACGCAGGAGAGTGCCGATAAAACGCAGGAGAGCGCCGATAAATCGCAAGAAAGTGCCGATAAAATGCAGGAGAGTGCCGATAAATCGCAACACAAATTGGTTTTAGAATATGTAGAGAAAAATGGAAAGATAACTTCACGTCAGGCAGAAGAGTTATTGCATGTTAAGCAGAGAAGAGCACGAGAAGTGCTAAGTAAGATGGTAGATAAAGGAACTTTGATAAAACAAGGCGCATATAGATCTACAGTCTATATGTTAAATAAAGAGCGAGGTAAATAAGCATGACAGAATTTATGAATTCTTCTGAATTAAATAGCGAAACCGATGATAGACGAGAAATCATAAAACAAAAGCTCCGTCAATATTATGATGGTCGTATTGTCCGCAAGGATTTAACTAAATCAATCCGAGAAGGGGCAAATGTTCCGGTATATGTACTGGAATATCTTCTCGGACAGTATTGTAATTCTGATGATCAGGAGATTATTGACGAGGGAGTAGACAATGTGAAGCGTATTCTGCGTGATAACTATGTCCGTCCGGATGAAGCGCAGAAGATATTGTCTCTTCTTCGAGAGAGAGGAAGCTATACAGTTATTGACAGGATTACAGTAGTTCTTAATACAAAGGAAGACCGGTACGAGGCAACCTTCTCTAACCTCGGCATTAAGAATATTCCTATCAGTGCTGACTATGTAAAGGATTATGATCGTCTGCTTTGTGGGGGTATCTGGTGTATTCTTCAGCTCGACTATGAGTTCATTGAGGAAGATAAGAAGAATACACAGCCTATCCGTATCAGAAAGCTGACACCGATTCAGATGCCACATGTGGATATGGATGAGGTAAAGAATGGTCGTAA
>ENA-OPSQ01002509-OPSQ01002509.1-human-gut-metagenome-genome-assembly--contig:-NODE-2509-length-10170-cov-5.117845_pt1 | contig 10170 bp, 9 predicted proteins | sample MGYA00241456_ERZ501904 | MGnify/ENA primary metagenome ERZ501904 (study PRJEB25962, sample SAMEA2042452) | human gut metagenome | biome: human gut; feature: human-associated habitat; material: faeces...
CCCTGGACACCCTGATTAAGAGTCAGGTGCTCTGCCAGCTGAGCTAGTGGCGCATGTCTTTCAGCGACGAATGTTATTATATAATACTTTTTTTAGAAATGCAACTATTTTTTTATAAATTATTTCGTATTTTGTCGAGTATTGTTTTTATATTTTTAATTTTATATTTTTCAAAGGGACAGTCCTTGCGAACCGTCCCTCCTCATTAATCAATAATTCCAAATTCTTTGTAAAATTTCTTTCTGGCTTCTTTATCAACAGAAGCCTTTTTTACATCTTCTATTCTATTATTTTGCAATAAAAGATTTATAAGTTTTCCTAGTCTTGCCTCACCCATATTTACAAGATGTTCTGCTACTGTATCCATAGTATTGTACTCTCCTTTCTCCTTCTCTGCCAGAATTTCTTCATAACGCTCATCCCCCGTCATAGCAGATAATAATTTTAATACTTCATCCACATGTTTAATTTCTGTTTTGTCATCTGATACATAATCTTTATTCTTTCTCTTGTGTACAAAGAAATTTGCTACAATTTTAAAATCGCTTTTAAATCTTGCAATCTCTTCTTCCGTCAACCATGCAATATTAAAAACTGTGATTTTATAGTCATTAACATACTCTCCCAAACCCTCCGGAATGTATATCACATCCTTTAAATGCGTTGGTTTATCCCACATCTTATCTGTACCAAAATATAAAACAATTGTCAATACTGCAACTGGTCTTTTTCTTTTCTTCTGCAATTGACTACGATAAGAGGCACCATCATAACCTAATATACGAAGCGGCATATATTTCTCCGGTAAAGTTTGATTTTCCATGCCATATATGGCAAATTCAATATCACGCTCTTTCCAGAGTTTGACGATATCCCTTTCCTGTTCATGCAGTTTATTTTTCCTGCCTTTATACACAGATCTTGTACTTATATTTTCTAAGGACTCTGGTGTTACCTTCTGTTCTCCTTTAAATACCAGACCATTTATGATGTCTGCAAATACATCATTATAATCTGCAAGTATTTTTTCTGTTGTATCTTTCTCGCCCAAACCTTCCTCTCTTTCTTTGCGAAGTTTCCGGAAAGCCCTCAATATCTGTATCTAACAATTTTTTAGGATTTCATGCCGATCTGGCAGAAATAACTCGTACTATAACACTTATTTGAAAAAAAGATTTTGCTATCTGCAATATTGAATGTAACTGATGTATACACAATTGTCAAGAAATCCTTTTCTAATATTTCCTATTTCACTATTTTATGGTATTTTATAACTATGTGTGCCCGGCTTGATTTTATATCAAAATAAATACGGCACCATTTTATAAGGAGGTTTCACATGCGTGTTGAAAAACGATTATTAAAATATGTCTCTTACTGGACAACTTCTGACGAGGAATGCCGACAGATTCCATCTTCGGAAAGACAGTTTGAGTTAGGAAAAGTGTTAGAACAGGAATTGCGCGATCTCGGTTTAGAGAAGGTCACTTTAACCGATCACTGCTATGTTTACGGACTGCTGCCGGCAACGAAAGGATATGCTGACAAGCCTGCTGTCGGTTTTATTTCCCATATGGACACTGCTCCTGATTTTTCCGGAAAAGATGTCAAACCACAGATCATTCCGGATTATGACGGCAATGATGTTCTTTTAAAAGGAAGCGGCACTTATCTGAAAATATCCGATTTCCCTACACTTAAAACATTAAAAGGACGCACGCTGATCACTACAGATGGAACAACCCTGCTCGGCGCTGACGATAAAGCCGGGGTTTCCGAGATCATGACGGCAGTGGAACAGATCATCACAGAAAAAATACCTCACGGCGACATCTGGATCGGCTTCACACCGGACGAGGAAGTCGGAAGCGGTGCTGATTTATTTGACCTTGACTATTTTAAAGCCAGATTTGCCTACACCGTTGACGGCGACTACGAGGGCGAAGTTGCCTATGAAAACTTCAATGCCGCAAGTGCTTCTTTTGAGATCAATGGCGTCAATGTCCACCCTGGGGAGGCAAAAGATATTATGATCAACGCTGCCCTTGTCGGCTGTGAGATTGCATCTCTTCTCCCTGAAAATGAGACTCCTGCCCACACCGAAGGCAGAGAGGGATTTTATCATCTGACTGATTTTAGCGGAGACATCGCCCACGCCAAAGTGAATTATATCGTGCGTGACCATGACAAAGCCACTTTTGAAAAACGTCTTGATACACTGCGTGGCATTGAGAAAAAAATGAATGAAAAATATCATGCAGACACTGTAAAATTGAACATTCAGCATTCCTATAGCAATATGCTGGAAGTCATTGAAAAGAATGAATATGTCGTAGCAATTGCAAAAAAAGCAATCAAAAACGTTGGTCTGGAACCAGTCTCCCGCCCAGTCCGCGGTGGTACAGACGGTGCCAGATTAAGTTTTATGGGACTTCCTTGTCCGAACCTCGGAACCGGCGGCTATGGTTTCCACGGACCGTTTGAACATATCAGTGTAGAAGGTATGGATACCGCTGTTTCGGTTATCAAAGAAATCGTAAAAATCACTGCCGAATAATGATCGGGAACGTTTTTCCTGTTACACAAAAAATCTGCCATACAAAAATTGCATTTGTATGACAGATTTTTTATTCTCTTAAATATTATTTTTTACTTTACACCGAAGTCTTTCTTCTATTATAAGTTTGCAATCAATGCTGCGATCTCATCCGGTGTCATAACCTTATTCGGATCTGACAGATCAGGCATTGCCGGCTTATCATCTACAACTGTTTCATCTTCCAATGGAATCTTCTCGACCGGAACATTATCATCCGAATCCGTCAAAGTATCTACCATTATATCATCATACTTGGATAAATCTTCCTCCGGAGAAGAAACTTCTTCTTTACCAATTGATGTTTCCTCCATATCAGATGGAACTTCCTCGATTGGTGTCTCTTCCATCATGGACGGTTCTTCTTCGATCGGTGTCTCCTCCATCACGGACGGTTCTTCTTCAATCGGTGTCTCCTCCATCACGGACGGTTCTTCTTCGATCGGTGTTTCCTGCATATCAGATGGAACTTCTTCGATTGGTGTCTCTTCCATCACAGTTGCTTCTCCAGCAGCCGATGGGATTTCCTCAACTGCGGCTTCCTGAACCTGTGGTTCTTCTTTTTCAATTTTATTCTCTTCTGCCAAGATACGTTCCTCGGTAAAAAAGTTCTGTTTTGCAGACTCTGCTGCTATCTTTGCATCAGCTCCGATCGTATTCAATGTATTCTGCAAAACTTCCAGCTGCTGTAATATTTTATTCTGATTGTCTAAAATATTCTGTGCATATGCGCTGTCATTTTTATTAGTTTCCGGTGCCGGATGCGAAACATTGTCTGATAAAACAGCCTCTAACATCGAAATCTTTTCCATGATGTGGTCATTGGAATTCATCAGTGCATCTGCATTCTCTTTACTTCTTCCAATGGAAACCTTTGCTACTGCTTTCTGTGCGTGGATAATATCCTCCACATTTGCTTTCCGGGACTGGTTTCCTTTTTCAATGAGTTCATACAGATCATCAAATGTTTTCCTCAATAAAAGATAAGACGCTTTTTCTGATTTAAAAATACTATCATACTGTTCTTCTTTGCGATTCTTTTCTGCCATCAGATAAATTGAAATGGAATCTACCAAAAAATAGATTGCAACCAGAAACAATGCTGTAATGATCGCCAGAATAATAAATTTCTGAGGCATATTGATCATTGCATACAAATCTGCAACCAGTAAAACTACCGCAATTAACAATGTAATATTTATGCGGAACCTGACATTTTTTTCGCTGTTCTTATCCATAAGAGCTACCTCCCACTATTGCGTCCTCCTTGACGCTCTCTGTGGCTATTTTACCATAACTTACACAAGATAGCTATATGCGAAAACAACAATCTTCAACAGAATACGACCAAAATTTCTTTTTATAATAAAATAAGCTGTCCGATCAGCTCTGCTCCTTTATAAAGATCGTCGACGGTTGTGTATTCACGTGTCGAATGTGCATTATACATTCCATTCGATAAAACAAGCCCTTCGATTCCGTTTTTTGCAAAACTGTTGTTATCACTTCCGCCGAACGTACCTGTAAGTTCACCGGAAAATCCTAAGATTTCACAGGCTTTTTGAAAATCGGTCACTGACTTGCTCTCAAGTGGTGTCTCATAGGCGGTCAGCACACAGCAGTCCGGCATAATGTTTGTCGCTGTTCCACCCTGAATCCTTTTGTAAAATGATTTGGCTGTCTATGAAAATATCTGTTCTCGTCAACCTCTAAAACTGTCTCTACCGGACGGACTCTGATCTTTCTTCCATTTACTACTTCGTAATCAAATTCTGCCATTTTTCTGTCCCCTGCTTTTTTTATTTTTACCTTTAGGCATCTTTCTCTCATATACTTTCGTACGTTAATTCTAAAGAGTGTGCACATAAAGAAAGAAGCAGGTCGTTGTCATATGTTTATCACAACTGCCTGCTTCTTCTCTTTGCAAAACACTCAGGTGCATAAATCATATGAAAATAAAACCGTATTCATCCATACAGCACATACAACAGCGACACATCTGTTTTTTGTTCTTTACAATCGTATTTGTTTTCATATGATTTTCTCCCTTCTTTATTTCCTATTTATTTGATATGTTTTATAGGAATTAATTTATATTTGAGATTATAACTATGTGGTCATAGTTTGTCAATTGTTCTGGTTATAGAAGATTCCTTGTGGTTGCTATAGGTTTTTCTTATAACTCATATTGTCGTTCATTTCACTTTAATTTTTTGCAATAAAATAATCCCCAATATCAGGATGCTTCCTCTGTCTGATAGAAATCATCTTAATACTGGGGATGTTTGATTTTATAAATATTTATTTTTTGCTTATCTTACTTTTTTTCTGATTCCAACTGCGGCCAATGCTCCACAGGAAAGAATGAGAAGTGTGATCCACAAAGCTGCCTGACCGTTATCTCCGGTTTTCGGTGAAACTGCTGTTGTATCTGCTATCTGAACTTCAAAGTTTGCTGTTGCAACTCCATTTGCAGAAACAATACTAATACTGTGTGATCCGGCTGCCAATGTGCTTAAATACTCCGGTTTCAAAGTGATAATGATACTTCCTTCTGTTGCCGTATAGCAGTCTGCACTGAGTTCTGCGTTATCTACCATAACTTTCTGGAAGTTTGCAAATGCATCGCTGGAACGGAAATAAATTGTATTTCCACTTCCCTGCGTATAGCTGCTGCCTGCACCTTCAATGATGGTTGGTATAACCTGCTGACTGCCCTGTGTGCTTACCGTTGATGTCGAAGCCGGTGTTGATGTTGTTGTAGATTCACCTTGCGTTGTTGACGGTTCACTTGGTGTCGGTGTTGGTTCTGGTGCTGGTGTTGGTTCTGGTGTCGGTGTTGGATTTGGATTGGTATTATTACTTACGAAAGTTGTACCAATCTCACCAGTATATCCTTCTGGTTTTTTATTTAATGCTGCGGTAACTCCAGATGCTGTGACAACTGCATTTGGAGATATTGTTATTTTTTTATCACTTTCTAATCCGTAGCTGAAAGTCTCTCCTTTTTCTGCCTTAGCTGCTACAGTTCCTCCACTAATCGTTATATCGCCATTACATTCAATACCACGGCTACTGTTAGTTGCTTCTGCAGCATATGCTGTAATATTACCATTTTTAATAACAATACCATCATATGCAAATATGCCACTTGTACCGGCTGTTGCCTGTGCTTTGGCAATAATTGTACCCTGACTATCAATTTCCAATTTTCCAAGCACACTAATACCATGACTGGTATTTGCTGTTCCACCTGTTACTTCAAGTGTCCCATCTCCTGTTATGGTTAAATTTCCATGAACATATATTCCGCAACTCCATCCATTTGTACTACTACTGTAAGAACTGCTTATATTTTTTATTCTATTTTCATTTTTAATTATTATGTTCAGGTCTTGTAAGGTTTCGATTTCGATTCCGCTTCCATCACCTTCATAATTAAATCCATCTAAGGTCAGCGTTCTTGTCTGATTATCATAACTCCATCCTGTGCCGGAAGTATTGGCACTGGTAACTTCAACTCCGCCTACCCTTAGCTTGTAAGAGGTTGGCGTGGATGGTGTGGAGCTGCCTCCCGAAGAATTTTTTGGAGAATAAAAAATACCATCTACTCCATCTTTTGTTGTAATTTCATAGTTTTTATCATCGTCAGTGAAAAATGCATCTTTGAATTGTTTTCCTGAATCTGCAAGTGGTATCTCGTTTTTTCCATATGGCTGATAATAACCTACACCTATTTTAGCACCCGTTGTCAGTGGAACAGTCGTGCTCAGATTAATTTTTTCACTACTTTTGTAACGATAAATATATAAGTTACTATTTTCATCTTTTGAATTTTTATTTCCGTAAATATTTGCACTTCCTCCGATTGTTACATCCGCTCCCTGGTATGCAAAGACACCTGCTCCTTCCTGATCTTGATATTCACCAAAATCACAAATATTGTCTGTGATTTCTCCACCAGTCATTTCAAAATTGCAATTATCAAGAACAACCACTCCCGCGCCGTATCCTGCCTCATTTCCTGAAATCTTACCTCCTCTCATGATGAAAGTTCCATTATAAAAAACTGCAACTCCACCACCGCGTTTTGTAAAAGTTTTATTGCTACGATTTCCAACAATATTGCCGGATTCTAATATTAACGTTCCTTCTCTGACATTAATGCCTCCAGCATAGTCTTCATTTGCCCATCCACCAGTAATTTTTCCATTTTGTCCTTCACTCGTATCTTTTATGATTAAAGTTCCACCTGCTATCACACTAAATACATTGTCTTGTTGTTCATTTAAGTTACGGTCAATCTTATATCCATTCAGATCAATGGTCACGTTCTTGTCTACATTAAAACTATAATCACCCGTTCCAGCTGTAATATCCTTACCTAATTGAATATTACCACCCTTACTTATTGCATTTTTTAACTCATTCCACGAACTTACTGTTGTTACCGCATCATCTGCCTTCACTTCCGTCATACCCAGTCCTGCAACCATGGTTATGACAAGCATCATACACAGCAATCCTGCTATCCATTTGTTTAACTTTTTCATTCCTTTTTCTCCTTTGCTTTTAATGTAAAAAATTCGTTGTACATGATTACCTGTTTCTAATGTACAACGAATTTCTTTCCAAATGGACGGATTGTCATGAATCGACCGTAAAATGTATTGAATCGACCATATTTTTTCACTACGTCTGTATTTTATGCTTTACAAGACAGCCGAAGGATATTTACCTAAACAACCCAATAATCGTTAGACACTATCCTCTGGAAGAAAATATAAACTATTGTTTTGTCGGCATCAGAAGAACCGGCAAATCCTACATAATGTATCAGCAAAATGCTCAGCAGCGAAATTGCTTCTACACTGGGCGGCCGTTTTGTCATCATGAATATATATCCTTATTCCTTCTCTGAGTATCTGACTGCAAATGGAAAAGAAAAGAATTATCTGGATACTATCAGCACAAGTGATAATGCTCATGTGCAGTAAAGTAACACACAAGAATTTGATAGACAACCGCCCATTATTCCGTTACTATTCTTCAATATGGATTGAGAAAACCTCTCTGATACAGTATAATAAAGTGTCAGGGAGGTATCTCTATGAAGGAAAAAATACTAATCATTGAAGATGATTTTACGATACAAACACAGCTTAAAACTCTTTTGTCTGGGAATGGATATGAAGTATTTGCAGTTACGGATTTTTCCCAAACAATAGAGCAGTTAAAAGAAGCTGCGCCACATCTGGTTATTCTGGATATAAAACTTCCGGGGAATAACGGTTTTGAAATATGCTCTCAAATTCGCACCTTTTCAGATATTCCGATTGTATTTGTAACAAGCAGCAATACAGATATGGACGAACTGAACAGCATTATGCTGGGTGGAGATGCGTTTATCACAAAGCCTTATAATCCCGCTATTCTTCTTGCTAAAATTGCGGCATTGTTAAAGAAAGCCTACCGTTCCCCTCAAACAGAAATTTATATGTGGAGAGAAGCTACCCTGCATTTGGAGAGTAGCATGATAGAGTACAAAGGACAGAAAGCAGAATTGACAAAGAATGAATTGAAAATCCTCTACTACCTTTTTAAGAACGCCGGAAAAATCTGTTCCAGAAATGATATTGTGGATTTTCTTTGGGACAATCAGCTTTATGTTGATGATAACGCCCTAAGTGTCAATATTACCCGTATTCGCGACAAACTGGCAGCAATCGGACTTGTAGATTTCATTAAAACAAAACACAGGCAAGGATATACATTATGAGTGGAAAACAATATTTGAAAAATCAACTCCCCATTATTTTAATCAATCTGCTGGGTATGCTTGCCCTTGCCTTGTTCCTGATTGCAAGCGATAATCCAATCCAAACAGTCCTGTTTATTCTTGCAGTCTGGTCGATTGTCCTTGTTTTATCTTTGCTGGCATTTTATTTCTCACGAAAAAAATATCTGAATAAATTGCTCAATATAACGGAGCAATTAGAAGAACGATATTTATTGCCGGAAATCATGCAAGTGCCGGAAAGGGCTGATGAACAGGTTTTTTACCAGATTATGAAAATGGCTGAAAAATCTATGTTGGAACGGATTGGCGAAGTACAGAGGGAACGCAGGGAATATAAAGAATACATTGAACAATGGATACACGAAGTAAAAACACCAATTACAGCCATGAAGCTGCTGTGTGAGAATAACCGTTCTCCCTTTTCCAGAGAGGTGTTGGCAGAGTTAGAGAATATCAATCAATATACAGAACAGGCGCTTTACTATGCCAGAAGTGAACACACTGAAAAAGACTATTCTGTCCGTGAAGTCAATTTATGCGATGTTGTGCATAGTGCAATCGCAGATAATAAGTATCTTTTGCGTCAAAGCAATATGTCAATTCAGATAGACAATATAGAAACAAAAGTTTACACCGATGAAAAATGGGTGCGGTTCATCTTAAATCAGATTATCGGTAATGCAATCAAATACCATGCAGAGCAGCCTGTTTTGCACTTTGGGGCAACAAAAACGAATGACAAGATTGTGCTATCTATCAGCGATAATGGGATAGGTATTCCTAAAAGTGATTTACCCCGTATTTTTGAAAAAGGATTTACAGGTCAGAATGGGCGAACCGGGAAAAATTCTACTGGAATTGGCTTATATCTTTGCAAGCGTCTATGTGATAAACTGGGAATAGGGCTTACTGCTTATTCCGAAAACAGAGGAACAACGATTTCACTTATCTTTCAAATGAATGATTTTATTATCGGAGTGCAGGGCTGATAGGTTCTGCACTTCTTACATTTTTGTAAGAACTGTGTAAGAAAACTTGATACAAAAAATGAGATACTCCATTTACAATAAAGATATGGAACAGTTAAGGAGGTTTATCAGATGAATACGATTTTGGAACTGGAACATATCCAGAAATATTATGGCAATGAAGGGAATATTACCAAAGCCATTAAAGACATTAGCTTTTCTGTGGAAGCTGGGGAATTTCTCGGAATTATGGGTGCGTCCGGTTCTGGAAAGACAACGCTGCTCAACTGTATTTCTACGATTGATACCGTAAGTGCAGGGCATATTTTTTTAGAGGGAACAGACATAACGGAAATCAAACCAAAATCCCTTGCCCGCTTTCGCAGAGAGAATTTAGGTTTTGTATTTCAAGATTTCAATTTGCTGGATACATTGACAATTTCAGAAAACATTGCACTGGCATTAGCAATCAATAAAGTGCCAGCTGGAAGCGTAGAATCCCGCATTTTGGATATAGCTGAGAAACTGAATATAAGCGATATTCTACACAAATATCCTTATCAAGTATCTGGCGGACAAAAACAGCGTTGTGCTTGTGCAAGAGCAATTATCAACAACCCGAAGCTCTTACTGGCAGATGAGCCGACAGGGGCATTAGACAGCCATTCCTCACAAATGCTGCTGTCTACAATCCAAAGTATCAATGAACAGCTTGGGGCGACAATTCTCATGGTAACCCATGACGCTTTTTCCGCCAGCTATGCCAGCCGTATTCTTTTTTTGAAAGACGGAGAAATCTTTATGGA
>ENA-OPSQ01002510-OPSQ01002510.1-human-gut-metagenome-genome-assembly--contig:-NODE-2510-length-10158-cov-3.184401_pt1 | contig 10158 bp, 4 predicted proteins | sample MGYA00241456_ERZ501904 | MGnify/ENA primary metagenome ERZ501904 (study PRJEB25962, sample SAMEA2042452) | human gut metagenome | biome: human gut; feature: human-associated habitat; material: faeces...
GGGAGCCGATGACGGCGTCCTTATCGCGGACATAGGGGCCTGCCAGATAGCCGTAGCTTTCCTCAAAGCCGAAGATGAAGCGGTCCACTTCACCGGCAGCTTCCAGATTGGCGATCTGGTCGCCGATCCACTTGAAGCCGGTCAGCACGCTGCGCATCTCCACGCCATAGTGGGCGGCAATGGCATCGGCCAGCGGGGTGGACACGATGGACTTGACGGCCACGGGGTTCTTGGGCATGGTGCCCTTCTCGATGCGGCCTGCGCAGATGTAATCCAGCAGCAGAGCGCCCATCTCGTTGCCGGACACCAGCTCATAGCTGCCATCCGGGCACTTCATGGCGATGCCCACGCGGTCGGCGTCGGGGTCGGTGGCCAGCATCAGATCGGCGCCGGTCTTCTCGGCCAGCTCCAGACCAAGCCGCAGTGCCTCGAAAATCTCCGGGTTGGGATAGGGGCAGGTGGGGAAGTTGCCGTCGGGGTACTGCTGCTCGGGGACAATGGTGATGTCGTCAATGCCGATGTCATGAAGCACCCGGGTGACCGGCACCAGACCGGAGCCGTTCAGGGGGGAGTACACCAGCTTCAGTCCGGCGGTTTTGCAGATGCCGGGGCGGACGGCGCAGGCTTCAATGGCGCTGTACAGCGCTTCCTTGCAGTCGTCACCCACATATTCGATCAGACCCTGGGCGATGCCGTCTTCAAAGGCCATCATCTTCGCGCCGGTGAGAATGTCGGTTTTCTGAATTTCCGCGTATACCACGGCGGCGGCATCGTCCGTCATCTGGCAGCCGTCGGGGCCGTAGGCCTTGAAGCCATTGTATTTGGCGGGGTTGTGGGAGGCGGTGATCATGATGCCGGCATTCGCCTTGTAGTACCGGGTGGCAAAGGACAGGGCGGGGACAGGCATCAGCGCGTCGTAAATCCGCACCCGAATGCCGTTGGCAGCCAGAACGCAGGCGGCGTTTCTGGCAAATACGTCGGAATTGATGCGGCTGTCATAGGAAATGGCGACCAGCTGGCTGCCGCCCTGGGTCTTGACCCAGTTCGCCAGTCCCTGGGTGGCCTGCCGGACAACGTAAATATTCATCCGGTTGCTGCCCGCACCCAGAATGCCCCGCAGACCGGCGGTGCCAAATTTCAGCGCCACAGCAAAGCGCTCCTTGATCTCATTGTCCTGTCCCTCGATTTTCCTCAGTTCGTCGGTGAGGGCGGGATCTTCCAGATCAGCGCTCAGCCAGCGCTTATAATCATCTATGTACATCGTTATCACCTTTTCTTCATATAAATGCACGTATAATATAGTTCATCAGGCAGAAAAAGTCAATGCCGGAGTGGGGGCAGCCGCGTTATGGGGGCAAAAAATGGGAGGCGACGGAAATCCGTCGCCTCCCTTGCGTATTTCAGAAATGTTTTCTCTTGCGGTCGTAGACGCTTACAGCAGCCGCGCCGCAGAAGGAGAACAGCAGCACGCTGCCAAGAACCATGACGATCTCGCTGTCGCCGGTCTTGGGAACGTTGTCCTTGCCGTTCTTCACGGACTTCCACTGAGCGACATAGGTCACGTCCTTGGTCACGGTGTCGGTGACCTTGGGGGACCAACCGGTGAAGGTGTAGCCGCTGCGCTTGGGCTTGCCATCGAACTTGGGGGTGTCGGTGCCAGTTTCAAGATCCTTGTAGACCTGATCCTTGAACGCCTTGCCCTTCACGCCGTCGGTGTAGGTAACGGTGTAGAGCTTCTCCCACTTGGCGGTGTAGGTCACGTTCTTGGTCACGGTCTCGGCGACTTCGGGTTCCCAACCGACGAACTTGTAGCCCTCACGAGTGGGATCCTTCGTGCCGAAGGCGGGGGTGCTGGTGCCGTAGGGGATGTCTTTGTAGACGACATCCTCGAAGACTTCCTCGCCCTTCACACCGTCGGTGTAGGTAACGGTAAGAAGCTCGCACTTGGCGTTGAAGGTGACTCTGGTTTCCGCAGCCGTCCACTTCTCACCATTCCAGGTCAGCTCGATGGTCTTGCTGTCACGGTCATCAAGGGTGTGGGGGCCAACATTCTCTTCTGCGTTGTACTTGGCAACGTAATCCTTTGCGTTTACGGTGAGGATGCAGGTGTACGCAGTTCCCTTGCGCTCGGGGTCGGAGACGTTGTAAGTGCCTTCGATGAGCGTGTAGGACTTGCCGTTGTGCGCGGTGGTGGTCGTGCAGTCCACCTTCGCGTTGATGCCCAGCCCCTTCAGTTCATCGTAGGTGGGCTTTTCGGGGGGGCACTCGACGTGGAAGGTGATGGGCAGTTCGGTCTTCGCGACCCACTTTTCGCCATTCCACTTCAGCTCGACGGTCTTCTCAGCCTGCTCGCCGACGATCAGCGCATGGGTCTTGCCCATATCGGAGCTGTACTTCTCGATGATCTTGGCTGCCTTGACAGTGATGGTGCAGGTATAGCCCTCGGAGGCGGTACCGGTGACGTCGCTGACGGTGTACTCACCCTGCGTCGGCTTGTAATCCTTGCCCCAGTGGTTGACGTTCTGGTTATCGCAGACGATCTTTACGCCTCTGCCGATCGCACCCTCAATGTCCTTCTTGCTGGGCTGCTCGGGGGGGCACAGGGTATGGAAGGTGACAGGCAGTTCGGTCTCAGCGACCCACTTTTCGCCATTCCACTTCAGTTCAATGGTCTTTTCGGCGGGTTCACCGGCAATCAGCGTATGAACCGCGTCGCTCATATCAGAGCTGTACTTCTCGATGAACTTGGCTGCCCTGACGGTAACGGTGCAGGTGTAGCCATCGGCAGCGGTGCCCATGACATTGCTGACGGTGTACTCGCCCAGCGTCGGCTTATACTTCTTTTCGCCGTGGTTGACGTTCTGGTTATCGCAGACAACCGCCACGCCTCTGCCGATCGCACCTTCGATTGCCTTCTTGTCGGGCTGTACGGGCTTCCACTGAGCGGTATAAGTGGCATTATCGGTCACGGTCTCGGCGACCTCGGGAATCCAGCCGTCGAACACAAATCCCTTACGGGTGGGAGTGCCCTCGAAAGCGGGGGTGGCATCCTCGTACTTTGCCGTATAAGCCTGATCCGCGAATGCCTCACCGTTCACACCGTCGGTGTAGGTCACGGTGTAGGTGTTCTTTTCCCAAACGGCGTACAGATTCGTCCAGCCGTTCACGGTCTGGCCGGTCACGTCGCCGTTCTGACCCTCACGGCTCCAGAACTTGAAGGTGTAGCCGGTGCGGGTCGGGGTGGGAGCGTCCGCGGTGGGAAGGGTCGAACCAAAGGGCGCAGTGGTGCTGTACAGCCGACCTTCGGTCTTGCTGTGGTCATTCTGGAAGTCTCTCAAGGCTTCCTCACTCTGGAAGTAAACGACCTGGTACTTGTCATAGACCATGCACTTCAAATTCGTCCACCCGTTGACGGTTTTCTCCTTCAGACCGGCAGGGGGATTTGCGGGGTCGCTCTTGTAGATATTAAACAGGCCGTCGTCGTACCAGCCGTAGAACTCGTAGTTCCCGGTGTAATAGTCGGCAATGTCGATCGTGGACAGGTCAATGACATGCCCCTTCGGCTGGCTTTCGAGCGCGATGTCCTTATAAGCCTTCGAGGTGTCGCCGTTGCGATAAATCACAAGGTGGACGGGGAACAGCTCTTCTTCGCACTCGACAGGGAAGGTAACGGGGTCATTGACAACCCACCGACCCTCTACATATTTCAGCGTAAGGGGCTTGGTGTTGTCACCGGTCAGGGTGTGCTTGCCGAAGTCGGTGTTGTACTTCGTTACATACTCATCAGCAGTGATGATAATGTCACAGGTGTAGCCGTCGGTTTCGTTGCCGGAGACATCGCCGATGTTGTATGTTCCCTCGATCAGCGCGAAGGATGCGGCGGTGTGCGTCTCGGGCTTCGTGGTGCAGGCCACTTCCACGGGCGCTTCCAGCTTGGCCAGATCTTCAGCACCGGGCTTTGTGGGCGGAACAATCTCCGTCACGCACGCGACGTCGAAAACAACGGGGGCGCCGCTCTCAACAGTCCAGCCATTATCCGTGTATTTCAGGGTAACGGTCGCGTTGACGCCCTTGGGATCATGGGCAGCGCCGGTATCGGTGTCGAACTGCTCCACATACTTCTGAGAGTTGATGGTGACAGTGTAGGTGTAGCCGTTTTCGGCGTCGCCTGCAACCTCACTGGTGGTGTAGGAGCCGGAAATCAAAGTGTAGCCCTTGGTCTTAAGCTCGTGGGCAGCCTTGCCGTTGGTGCAGTTGACGGTGATATTATCGATCAGACCGCTGAGGTCGCCCTCACCGGGAGCGGTGGGCTTGTCGGGCTTGGGGGGAGTTGCTTCTTCCCACACGGCGTACAGCGTTCTGGTCCAGGTGTTGCCATTCTTGACAACATCATTGCCATACTGGGATACGGCACACGTCATACCACCAGTGTAGATTGTATCAGACCCGTCATTGGCCTTCCAGCCCTTAAAGACATAGCCTTCCCGGGTGGGGACGGTATTCTTCACCGTAAAGGAGTGGTATCTGATAGATGCATCTGTTGTAGACCACGAATCAGCACTGGGCGCGCCGGTGCCGCCATTGGCATCATAGTTCAGCGTGTATGTATATTTCGTGGTGGGATTGGGATTCTTCGCTACGAGATAAATCGTAGAACCCTTGTTGCAGGCGGTCGTACCGCTCTTGTTAAGCGACCACGTTGTGGGATTGGCATTGGATTCTTTCGACCAACCGACGATCTGGTAGCCGCTGTTGACAGAAGCGCGGCTTGCGGCGGCCTTGATGTCAGAAATCGCAATTGTGTGGTTGTTATACGCGGTGTCGGAGTGATTCGTCTTGTACTGGCAAACAAACTGGGTCTTTTCGGAAGAACCGTAATTGTAGCCAATGTTAAATTCGCTGCCTACGTACAGGACGGTGAATCGGACATCGATCTTATGCCCGGTGTTCAAAGCGGCGGGAGTTATATCGGGTTCGGGAATCGTCGGCAAGGTCACTCTTCTTGCACCGGTCTTGCCCGCCTCCCATTGGGCAACATAGGTGACATTCGCAGTCACGGTTTCCGCAACGGCGGGATTCCAGCCGGCGAAGGTATAGCCTTCCCTAGCAGGGGTGCCGCTGAAAGCGGGGGTCGCGGTACCGGACGGCAGGTTGCGGTAAACCTGATTGGGAAATACTGCGCCGTCTGCACCGTCAGTGTATGTAACGGTGAATGTTTTCGGCTCTTCCGGTGCAGGGGGATTCTCGTTCTTAGGCTGCTCCTCGCGGGGGGGGTCGGTCTTCTTCTCGCCCTCGTCCACTACGACGGTCTTGGGCTGGGTTTCGTCAGCCCCCGTCGTATCCTCTGCCAACGCAGTCGTGGGCAGAAGTGTGAAGACCATGAACAGTGCCAGAAACAGACTGAAAATTCTGCGCAAACCATGGTTTTTCATCTTGAAATACTCTCCTTTCATTTGGCGATCCATGCCGGAGGCACAGACTGTCTGCACGGTAATGCCATCATTACCTTTATGCCTGAATTATACGCAATATCACACCAAAAGTCAATGGAAAAACACGTCGATTTTCTGCAATTAGGCAAAAAAACAGGGCCGTCTCCATGAGACAGCCCTGTTATATGCGGGAATGGAATGACGGTCACTTTTTTCGGGCGACGACAACGAAGCGGCCGTCCTCCACATGGTAGGCGCAGGTCACCAGCGTGATGAGCTTGTCGCCGTAGGCCGCGGTGACGCCGGTGTCGTAGAGCGCCTTGGAGCGGAAATTCGAGATGGCGTTGTTGAAGTCCGCTTCGTCCGCCGCGTCGATGAACTGGTAGAACTTGAAGCAGTTCTCGTAGGTGTAATAGACCCGGTCATAGAAGGCCGCAAGCACCTCGTACTCGCCCTCCTCGTAGAGGGTGTCAAAGTGGATGGGGGGGTGCGCCTGCCAGTAGGATTTGCTCTCATACTTGGGCAGGGAGCGGAACATGCTGCCGTCCAGCATGTTGTGGCCGTAGATCAGCAGATTGTCGCTGTCGGCGGAGCAGTTGGCGTCGATGAAGGGAATGCCGCCGAAGCTGTACTCCCGCTTGAAATTCGTGTGCAGATATTTTTCCGGGTCGGTGGGGGTGTGCATCACCGGGTAGTCGATGACGGTGCCGTCGATGCGCAGCCAGCCAAACAGATCGTGGTTCTGCTCATACAGGGGGGCATACTTCGCCAGCATCACCGGCTCCGTCGGCTCAGGCTCCGTGGGGACGGTGGTTTCCGTGGTCGGCCCGGTGGATTGGGTCTCCGGCGGCGTGGTCTCCACGGGGGCAGCGGTGGCCGTGGCGTTTTCCTCCACCATTTCGGAGAGTTTGCGGAAATCACTGCGGGCTTTGCCCATATGGATCAGGATGGCAGCCACCGCGATCAGCGCGATGCAGAACACTGCCACGAGGATGATGAAAAGGGGATTGGGGCCTCTTCTTCTCCGTCTGCGCTGCCCGGCGTCATTGCGGCGGGGCGGGACGGGGGTGCGGGGTGTCTGGAATTTGCCTTGCCTGTTTGCCATGTTTCTTCCCTCTCAATATGGGATGCTCCGGAAGGGCATCCGCCGGAAAAGGGCGGCGACGGAATCTCCGCCACCGCCCTCGTTCAACAGTTTACGTTGTTTTCTTAACCCTGTCTTCTCTTGCGGTCGTAGACGCAGACAGCAGCCGCGCCGCAGAAGGAGAACATCAGAACGCTGCCCAGAATCATGGCGATCTCACCGCTGCCGGTCTTGGGAACGTTGTCCTTGCCGGAGTTGGACTTCCACTGGGCGACATAGGTGACATCCTTGGTCACGGTTTTGGAGACCTTTGGCGCCCAGTCGCTGAAAGTGTAGCCCCTGCGGGTGGGCTTGCCGTCGAACGCGGGGGTGGCGGTGCCGGACAGCAGGTTGTCATAAACCTGATCCTTGAACGCCTTACCCTTTGCGCCGTCGGTGTAGGTCACGGTGTAGAGTTTCTCCCACTTGGCGGTGTAGGTGACATTCTTTGTCACGGTCTTGGAAACCTCAGGATCCCAACCGCCAAACCGATAGCCCTCACGGGTGGGAGTTACTTTTAAAGCGGGGGTATCGGTGCCGGACAGCAGATTGCCATAAGCCTGATCGGCAAAGACTTCCTCACCATCCACGCCATCGGTGTAGGTCACGGTGTACTTTTCCTCGTCCTCGTCCGCCTTCCCGTTTCCGTTGGCATCAATCTTCCAGGTGGCAGCATAGGTGGCGTTTTCGGTCACCCTGTCAGCAATTACAGGAGCCCAGCCGCTGAAAACATAGCCTTCCCGGGCGGGAGTGCCATTAAATGCGGGTGTTCCGGCATTCTCCGGCACCACGGTACTCTGATCCTCAAATATCTCCGCGCTATCTACACCGTCGGTATACGTTACAGAATAGCCAGTTTCCTTCGTCTCAGCATCGTAGCCACAGTAATCGCAGACCTTTTTCACGGATCTGGTATAATGTGTACCGCCCTCTGCCTTTACCCATTCGGTTGTGGTTACCGTGTAAGCATTGTCCTTGTAGCCGTCGGTATACTCCGGATGTAACTCATGGCCGAGCATTTCGCCGTTCTCAAAAACGGGAGTGCTATCAAAGGTGACAACGCTTCTTCCGGTGTTGTTCCCGGGCTTTCCGCCGAAGCCGAACCATCTGCTGCAGGTGACTTTATCGCGGTACACCGAGCCATTGATGGAATTATTTCCGGAAATGTGAATGCGGTACTTATAGTTGCCCATGTTGCTGTCGTTGATATTCAGTACATTCTTGATGGCTGCCTCGGATTTGACAGTGCAATTATTGAAATTCACGGTAATATCACATTTCCCGGCACCGTAGTCCGTGTAGACATTGATCGTTTTTCCGGAAGAATTAAAGGTACAGCCATCAAAGGTCATTTCCGGCGAGCTATATGTCCATACTGCATAATCGCCGTTCGGACAGAAAAAGGTTGTATTTCTGAATATGGCGGAGCTGTAGCCCCAATAAAAGGTCTTGCCGTTTATTACGCAGTTTTCAACGACGGTCTTATCTGCGCGAATAAAGCCAAGATAATCGGCTGAACCCGATTGCAAGGTCATATTCCGAAATGTGATTGTGCCGGAGCCGTCGAAACTATAATCGCCATTGTATTCCGTCCCAAAATAAGCCGGATCAGGCAACGTTGCACCAATGCCCCATGCGGTTTTATCGGCTCCCTGCCCCACAAATGTGAGGTCTTTTCCTTTTGTATCTGCACCTTTTTTGTAAAGCGTGAATTTCCCTTCCCCAAGTACGATGGTATCACCGCTTGCAGCGGCATTTACCGCCGCCTCCAATGTCGGGTATCCGGTTTCCCCAATCCATGCAACGGAAGGCGCGGCCGAGGGCGCAGCCGCGGGCGCGGCGGGGCCGGTCTCCGAGGACGTGCCTGCACCGTTCTCCGAGGACGTGCCTGCACCGTTCTCCGAGGTCGTGTCTGCACTGTTCTCCGAGGTCGTGTCTGCACCGTTCTTCGAGGACGTGTCTGCACCGTTCTTCGAGGACGTGTCTGCACCGTTCTCCGAGGATGTGCCTGCACCGTTCTCCGAGGATACGATGGTACTATCCTCAGCAAATGCGACGGTGGGCAGCAATCCCGCAAGCATAGTACAGCACAGCAGGACGCTGAGCAGTATAGAAAGCTTACTTCTTGTTCTCATAAAAATACCTCCAAATTGTTTAATCGGTGGTTATCGGAAACCTCCCCAAAGCGCAAAAAACTGAGGGAGGCGCAATATACCAACGCCACTAAGTTAGTGGCGAAGTCAACAAGAGTATTTCTGTAAAAATGAGTCAATCCCCGTGCGGGATGCACTTTTCTGCAAAAAGGCATGCCAAATAAGCGGATAAAAAATCCTGAAGCAAACTGGCAAACAGTGCGTCTTTATTCTTGTACCTTGTGTAGATTGCCCCCGTGGTGACACCGGCTTTGTCAGCGATCTTGTGAAGCGAGGCTTTCTGAAAGCCGTAGGTAAGAAACTCCGAGTATGCAGCCTGAACGATCCCGTCCTCCAGGGAGTGACCCCTATTGGCCATGTTTCCACCTCGCGCTCTGCAATAACATCATTCTTGATAACGGCATGATTATAGCATCACTCCTTCGTTTTGTCAATGCGTATTGCGCGCTGCCTCGCAAAATACTCCTTGACAAATCCCGGTTCAGAAAGGAAATGGATATGCCTGGGCAAATCACAGCCCGTGACAATCTGATACTAGTGTTACAAAAAGATTGTTATTGCAGTTATCATGCCTATCCTGCAACCTCATGATACTGTCCACGAATTGGTTTTTTCCCCTCTGAGGGATGTCCACTTTTCGGGGATACCCCTCACCCTCCGTGTCCATTTTTATGGGTACAGTTTACTTCGCTCAGCCACCTCCCCCAAGGGGGAGGCAAGGGGGGCGTCCGCACAGTAAAAATTGGCTCCCGAATGTTCGGGAGCCAATCCAATGGGTGTTGACGGTTAAGCCTTGCCGGCGCAGCCCAGAACGTCCACCAGCTTGTGGCGAACCAGTTCCTTGATGTTGGCACGGGCGGGCTTCAGGTACTCGCGGGGGTCGAACTTGTCGGGATGCTCGTTGAAGAACTGACGGATGGTGCCGGTCATGGCAAGACGCAGGTCGGAGTCGATGTTGATCTTGCAGACGGACAGCTCGGCAGCGTGACGCAGCTGCTCCTCGGGGATACCCACGGCGTCGGGCATCTTGCCGCCGTTCTCGTTGATCATCTTCACGTAGTTCTGAGGAACGGAAGAAGAACCGTGCAGAACGATGGGGAAGCCGGGCAGACGGCGGGAGACCTCTTCCAGAACGTCGAAGCGCAGGGGAGGCGGAACCAGAATGCCCTGCTCGTTGCGGGTGCACTGGGCAGCGGTGAACTTGTAAGCGCCGTGGCTGGTGCCGATGGCGATGGCCAGAGAGTCGCAGCCGGTCTTGGACACGAACTCCTCCACCTCCTCCGGACGGGTATAGGATGCCTCATGAGCGGCCACCTTCACCTCATCCTCAATGCCGGCCAGCGTACCAAGCTCGGCCTCCACCACTACGCCGTGGTCGTGGGCATACTCCACCACACGCTTGGTGATCTCGATGTTCTCGGCAAAGGGCTTGGAGGAGGCGTCGATCATG
>ENA-OPSQ01002515-OPSQ01002515.1-human-gut-metagenome-genome-assembly--contig:-NODE-2515-length-10151-cov-1.921058_pt1 | contig 10151 bp, 10 predicted proteins | sample MGYA00241456_ERZ501904 | MGnify/ENA primary metagenome ERZ501904 (study PRJEB25962, sample SAMEA2042452) | human gut metagenome | biome: human gut; feature: human-associated habitat; material: faeces...
TGCCAAAAAGCTTGCTGCATATCAGATTTACACGATGGGAGACATTGCCAGATGCTCTGTTGGCAAAGAAAAGGAATATCATAATGAGGAATTACTTTATAAACTATTTGGGATTAATGCTGAGTTATTGATTGACCATGCCTGGGGATATGAACCTTGTACGATTGCAGATATAAAAGTATATAAACCAGAAGCAAAAAGTATCGGTTCCGGACAGGTATTATCTTCTGCTTATTCCTCAGAAAAAGCAAAGGTTGTAGTTTTAGAAATGGCGGAACAGATTGCATTTGATCTTTTTGAACAGAAGCTTGTTTCAAAGCAATTTGTCCTCACAATAGGTTATGATAGGGATAATCTACAAGGACAGAAATACAGTGGAGAGGTTGCAACAGACCGTTATGGAAGAAAAATCCCCAAACACGCACATGGTACGATTAATCTGGATATACCAACTTCTTCACTAAAAGAAATTACAACTGCTGTTTCTAGTCTTTACGACAGGATAATTGATAAGGAACTCCTTATCCGGCGGCTCACATTAACTGCTACTAAAGTTATGCCCAAAGAAGGACAGGTATATCAGCAGTTAGATCTGTTTACTGATTATGAAGCATTAAAGAAAGAACAGGAAAAAGAACGTAGATTACAAAAATCTATTCTTGATATTAAGAAAAAATACGGAAAAAATGCAGTTTTGCGAGGGTTAAGTTACGAAGAAGGTGCAACAACAAGAACAAGAAATGGACAGATAGGAGGGCATAAAGCATAATGGGAAAGTATGACGATATTATCAATCTTCCACATCACGTATCAAAAAAACACTCCCAGATGCCTATTGCAGACAGAGCAGCCCAGTTTGCTCCATTTGCAGCTTTAACTGGATATGGAGAACAGATTAAAGAAACTGCTAGAACTACGGAAGAATTTCATCAGGTATCAGGACGAGAAAAAGAAGAGATAGATCAGAAATTACAGATATTACAGCAAACCCAATATAAACATCCTCTAATTTCCATATATTATTTTGCACCAGATACCCGAAAACAAGGTGGACATTATAATAAAACAACAGGATGTGTAAAAAAGATAGATGTAATAAATGAGAAGCTTATGATGATAGATGGAAATGAAATTGCATTTAAACATATAAAAGAAATACAGGGTGATTTTTTTCTTTCAATTATGGAAAGTGAAAACATTACATGAAGCCAGAATATTTTTAAAATACACTCTAATCCGAACAAATGCCAGCTTTATGTGGATAAAAATGAAAATGAATAAATCAGTATTACAAAGGGGGAGCATGACATTAGTAAATATCGATTATCACAGCTTTTTCAGGAAGGTAATCCAGAGAATCTGACAGACAAACAGAAAGAAGTTTTAAAGATATGGAACAATCTGAGTACAAATGAGCAGGAAACAGTAATGTCAATGCTTCGTGGACTTCGAAAGTAGAAGAACAGTTCGAGTATATGTATCGGCTGTTCTTTTTTTGCTTTTAGGCGTTAAAACGGTAATGTTTTTCTTGTACATAGTCGAGCATTAGAGTATAATAAAATCAGTTTTTTTTCATATGTTTAAAAGCTATAATAAGAAAAACGGCAAAACAGATGAAAGTCTGCGACGCAAAGCTATAGGGCCTGTAAAATGGTAGCCAGTTGCCACGTTAAAGATGCATTGTCTGCAATGACAATGCTTTTTTCATTTTTGGAGATTAAAAAGAAACTAAAACAGGCAATAATTGGTGGCTGCTAAAATATAAAAATGAAGCAGATAAAAACGCAGGTGTAAAGGAAATCGGTTATGTGGAAGAAAATTAAGTCAGCACAGGAACGAAAAAATACATTTAGGATAAAAAAGAGTTATGGATTCCGGTATTTGTATTGATGATCGGTTTGGTTGTTCTGGTGAATATAGGCATTCGTGCGGATAGCAGTCAAAGGGATTTGATAAGGTCAAGAGCTGAATTAAACGCAGTAACGTATGCAGATCATATGAAGGCTGATATCGTGAGGGGAATTGATATTACAAATACTTTTGAACAGATTGTTATTAGTGAAAATGGAAAAATTTCCATGTTCTCGAAAGTTGCGGAGAATATGATGGCAGATTATATCCAGAGTATTCAGATTGCACCAGACGGCGTAGTGACTGAGATTTATCCGGAAGCCGGAAATAAGGCTGGAAAGATAGATCTTATTCATGATAAAGAACGAGGAAAGATATCTTGTTATGCCAGAGACAATGATGTGATAATCATGCAGGGACCATTTTCTTTGAAACAGGGTGGAACGGGGATTGCTGTAAGAAATCCGGTGTATGTGGAGCAGAAAAATGGCGAAAGGACATTTTGGGGATTTACAATTGTAATTATTCGTGTACCGGATATATTCGCTGATTCTATAAAGTCACTTACCGATTTTAGATATGAATATAAGTTGTCTAAAAGTATTGAACCGTGGGATGAAACATACGAAGAAGTGTATGGCTCAGGTGTGGAAATGATTGATCCTGTCATATATACTTTCGAATTAGGTGACAGTCAATGGGTTCTGGAAGTGATGCCTGAAAACGGATGGAATATCAATGAAAAATTATATAGACTATGGGGCTACGGTTTACTGATTGTTTTGCTTTTAACTGGATTTGTTTTTATGATTATGTTACTGCACAGGAATCGGAAAAAACAGTAGTGGAATTAAATAAAAAACTGCAGAAAGCATTGGAGCAGGCGAAAACAGCCAGTGTTGAAAAATCTAATTTTCTGTTTAATATGTCACATGATATACGTACTCCTATGAATGCAGTTATTGGTATGACGTCATTAATAAGACATGATGCAGGAAATAAAGATAAAGTAATAGAGTATGCAGATAAAATAGATATTTCATCACAGCATCTGTTAGGAATCATTAATGATGTTCTGGATATGAGCAAAATTGAGGCAGGAAAAACAGTTTTTAAATACGATGATTTCTCTATTCTGAATTTTATACAGGAAATCAATAATCTATTTCATTCACAGATAGATGAAAAGAAACAGACTCTTACAACAAAGAAAAATATCCGACATGAGTGGGTGAACGGGGATCAGCTTCACCTGATGCAGATTTTCAGCAACCTGCTTTCTAATGCAGTGAAGTACACGCAGGAAGGTGGAAAAATTCAGTTTCTGGTAGAAGAATGTGAGACAAAGTCATCTGTCTACGCAAAGTACCGTTTCTTAGTCAGCGATAATGGAATAGGAATGTCGGCAGATTTTAAAGAGACGATCTTTGATGCTTTTACCCGGGCTGAAAGTTCTGTGACTAATAAGATACAGGGAACCGGTCTTGGAATGGCTATTACCAAAAATCTGGTTGAAGCAATGGGAGGCACCATTGATGTGGAGAGTGAACTGGGACAGGGAAGCTGTTTTGAGGTTCTCATAGATCTGAGAATTGCAGAGGGCAGAAAGGTTGTTTTGACAGCACAGGAAGAAATAGATGAACCGGATAGTAATACCTTGAAAGGAATGAGGTTCCTGTGTGCAGAGGATAATGAGCTAAATGCAGAAATCCTGATGGAACTGTTAAAGATTGAGGGCGCAGAGTGTATCATCTGTGAAAATGGTGAAAGAGTTCTGGAGGCATTTGAACAGTCTGCCCCAGGGGATTATGACATGATCCTGATGGATGTGCAGATGCCTGTCATGAACGGTTATGATGCTGCAAGGGCAATCCGAAGGAGCCTACACAAACAGGCAGGGACAATTCCGATCATTGCAATGACTGCCAATGCCTTTTCGGAGGATATCCGGCATTCTCTGACAGCCGGTATGAATGCACATATTGCAAAGCCCGTGGATATGAAATTACTGATAACAATGATCAACGAATTAACAGTAACATATTAGCGACTATAGAAAGGAAATCAGGATGGCAAATTTTAAAGAACGTTATCTGGCAGGGGAGATCGAGTTTGAAGAGATCGACGATTATGTGGACGAATGGAATAACAGCGATGATACCCGAACGCTGGCACAATTTCTTGGCTTGAATGAAGCGGAAGAGGATGTGTGGATCGACGAAGGCGACGATGCGCTCTATGAGCGCTTAGAGCAGCAAAAAGAAGACTGAAACTGTAGGGAAAGAAAAATGATACAAAAAATACCAGGAGGAGAAAGCAATGCTATACTTTGACTGTGACTACATGGAAGGCGCACATCCTGCAATCTTACAGCGCCTGATGGAAACGAACATGGAGCATACCTACGGCTATGGAAAGGATGCCTATTGCGAATCTGCAAAAGCAAAGATCCGCACAGCATGCCAGTGCCCGGAGGCGGAAATTTATTTTCTGGTGGGCGGAACCCAAACAAATGCGACCGTGATCCGGGGATTTTTACAGCCCTTCGAGGGGGTTATTGCAGCGGATACCGGACATATCGGTGTCCACGAGGCTGGTGCAATTGAAAGCGGCGGCCATAAGGTGCTGACGATCCCACACAAAAACGGGAAGCTTGAGGCTGCAGCGGTAAAGCACTATCTGGAACGCTTTTATCAGGACGGCAGCTGTACCCATATGGTGCAGCCCGGCATGGTTTATATTTCCCATCCGACCGAATATGGAACACTCTATACAAAAGAAGAGTTAAAGGCGCTTCGAAGGGTCTGTGAGGAATATCAGCTGCCCCTGTTTTTGGACGGTGCGCGTCTGGGCTATGGACTTTGTGCACCGGGAACAGACGTGACACTTGCAGATCTGGCAGAGTTGTGCGACGTGTTCTATATTGGAGGCACAAAGGTGGGCGCACTGTTTGGAGAAGCCGTAGTTTTCCCGAAAAAGAATACGGTTCCGGGATTTTTTACCCTGATGAAGCAGCAGGGGGCGGTGCTTGCGAAGGGACGTCTGCTGGGGATTCAATTCGATACGCTTTTTACAGAAAATCTGTATTTGAAAATTTCTGCGCATGCGATCGATATGGCCATGAGGATCAAGGAGCTTCTGACGGAGCATGGGTGTCCGCTTTATATCAATTCCCCGACGAATCAGCAGTTTGTCGTATTAAATGCAGCACAGCGGGAAGCGCTGAAGGATCGTGTCAGCTGTGAAACCTGGGAAGAGCTGGAAAATGGAGCTGCTGCAGTGCGGTTTGCATCCAGCTGGGCAACAAAATCGGAAGATGTAGAAGAGCTGGGACGGATTTTAAAAACGCTGCCGTGAATCGAATGTATAAAAATGGAATCGCCTGATTAGAAAAACCGGAAAATCTGTTCCGACGCCACACGAGGTATTGTCGTAAGGCATCTGGAAAGATTTTCCGGTTTTTGCATCAATAATAGAATGTTACTGTTTGATGGAATATACGCTCTGTATGTTACAGATAAAGCAGTTCGACTTTGAAGCGTTGGTCAGAATTCATACACCTTACTGTATTTTTCTTCAAAATAGCGAAGCAGCGGCTGTGCGCTGATTTCCTTGCCGCAGACCCGTTCGATAACCTCTTTGGAGTTATACATGCTGCCAAAACGATGGATCTTTTCCTTCAGCCAGTGGGTGATGTCGAGGATTCTTCCGTTTTCCAGAACCGTATCCAGATCTCCGAGATCCTTTTGGATCGCTTCAAGATACATGCCGTCATAAATGGAGCCCAGCAGGTAGGAGGGGAAATATCCAAAGGAGCCGTCTGACCAGTGCATATCCTGCAGGATGCCTTCTGCATCGTTTGCAGGAGTAATGCCAAGCAGCTCCTGCATTTTCTGATTCCAGAGAGCTGGCAGGTCATCGGTCTTTACATTGTCTCTGAAAATTGCTTTTTCCATTTCGTAACGCAGGATGATATGCAGACCGTAGGTCACTTCATCCGCTTCCGTACGGATCATGCTGGGGTGTACGTCGTTGATCGCTTTTATAAACGTATCAAATGGGACGGTTTTAAATTCTGGAAGCAGCGCGGACATTTTTTCATAAATTGGTGTCCAAAAGTGTGGGTTTCTGCCGAGGATATTTTCGTAAAAGCGGGACTGGCTTTCGTGAAGCCCCATCATATTGATCTGGGCTGCGGCAGTATGCCAGAAATCCTTATCGACATTTTGCTCGAAGATTGCATGACCGCCCTCGTGAATGGCGGAGAATATCGAAGAAATCGGATTGTCGGCATAATAGTGGTTTGTTACGCGGACATCGCCGGGGCAGAGCGTTGTCGTAAAGGGATGCATACTCTCGGCAACCGCGCCGCAGTCAAAGGAAAAACCGATATAAGAAAGCAGCAGCTCCTGGACCTTTTTCTGAGCATCCGGGTCAAAGGTCTGCTGCAGGGCAGACAGATCCGGTTTGGGAGCTGCCTCGATTTTGGCAAGCAGCGGAAGAAGTCCTTCTTTTAGTTCTGCAAAAATGCGGTCGATCGTTTCCGTATCCATACCGTCCTCAAAAAGACCGACCAAAAATTCATATACATCCTGATCTGGCTCCATGTAGTGGACATATTCTGTTGTCATGGAGATGACCTTATCCAGATGGGGCGCAAATACAGAGAAATCAGAAGCCTCCTTGGCTGCCTCCCAGGCTTTTTCGGAACGTGCCTTTTCTGTGACATATTCCGTGTAGAAGGCTTCCGGAATACGCTTGAAGCGTTCGAAATCTCTCAGGTTTCGCCGGATCGTAAGCTGCATGGCGGGAGACAGCTGATCATATTCTTCGGGAGCAGAGAGCTTTTTTAACAGGCTGCCGTATTCGTCCGCCGTCGAAAGGCGGAAGGATTCCGTGGAAAAATAGCCTACCGCAGACAGCTTTGCTTCGATGCTGTCTTTTGGAGCTGCGGTCTGCAGGTCCCAGTAGAGCAGGGCAATCGCCTGATCGTATTGTTCGAGTCTGGTCTGATAGGCCTGAAATTGTTCGAGTGTCTGTGACATAACGTCCTCCTTATAGGATACTTTTTGGGTCGGACAGAAGTGCCGACCGTTTCTTTTTAAAGTATACCCTGAGAATAGCAAAAGAACAAGGCGGGAATGCCCTGTTCTTTTGCGTCAATAGAGATCAGCGCTTCAGCCAGCCCGCCGGAAGCTCATCCAGGGGTTCAGGCATCTGGAAGGTCTTACCGATCCTGGCAAATTCCTGCGCAAGATTTTCGTCCACCAGACCGGTTGTGGAAGGGGAGAGATTTAACATGAAGTTGACATTCTGGGGGAAATAATCCTTCATTTTGGAAAGTGCCCATTCTGCGTTTGTAACGGGCGTTGTCGGGTCTTCGTCTCTCCAGAACCATGTCTTTGTCAGTTTGTTGCAGCTGATGCCGGGACCGTTGAAGCTATGGTCGACTTCCTGACCGGCGGCGTTTTCATAAAATACAACGTCGGTACCGGATAATCCTTCCTGACAGCCGATGTTCATCAGCATACAATCGGGCTGCAGAGATTTCACAAGGCGGTCGAGCTCCTCGAAGGGAAGCATCTCATAGGAGGGACCACCCCAGTGAGCATTCCAGCCGTCTACGATCAGGAAAGGGATTTCTCCATAGTTTGTAAGAAGCTCGGTCACCTGACCGAAGATTTTTTCTTTCTGCGCTGTGACCGGTTTGAGCAGTCAGGTCGAGCACGGAAAAATACAGACCGGCAACAATTCCCTCGCTGCGGAACGCGTCCAGATAAGCGGCAACGACATCGGTTTTGTTTGTCGCATTTTTCACACAGTGATCGGTATAGTCGGAGGGCCAGAGATCGAAGCCCTCGTGGTGCTTGCTTGTCAGGGCAGCGAACTGGCAGCCGGCGCTTTTAGCGATTTTTGCCCATTGCTTGCAGTAGTCGGGAGCGGTCGGGTTAAAGTCTTTTTCATCAAACGGGAACTGCCTGGGCAGATCGCCGTTTTCATGGTCGTATTCCCAGTCGATGATGTCGGGGTTGTTGTGGAACTGGAAGGTTGCGCTGTTAAAATGGATAAATGTGCCAAAGCGCAGATTGATAAATTTTTTCTGCAGAGCTTCTAACTGTGTCATTGGATAAACTCCTTTCTGGTGTCTTGAAATAAATGGATTTGTTTTTCTCGGGCGAAATTGTATTGCCGCTGTCTGAACTTATCGTAGGATGAATTGGTAAAAAAGACAATAGAAAACTTAAAATAACAAAATATATATGATATAATCATAAAATAACAAAATTTTTGAAGCAAAAAGAAATGGAGAAAATATAGGGATGCAGTTTGGAAAGGGAATTCTTCCGGCAAAGGAATATTTGTCGAACGGGCTTTTCAGCATACAAAATTGCTATTCGGAAGCGGAGAGCAGCTTCAATCAGTAGCTTCATTTTCATGATTTTTACGAGCTGTCGCTGATCTATGAAGGAAGCAGCCGGTTCCTGATCAACGGAAGCAGCTTCGTTGCGGCGGCAGGCAGCCTGCAGCTGATTCGACCATCGGATTATCACAGACAGATGACGGATACAGGGGAATATATCCGTTACTATAACCTGATTTTTCGGCAGGAGGTGTTATCGAACGTATTGCTGGATGCGCTGGAAGAAGCGGTAGAACCGTTTTGCTTTCAGATGCAGGAAAAGGAAATGCAGAAGATGACACAGCTTTTGCTGGAATTAAAAAGAGAGCAGGAAGAAAAAGAAGCGTTCTGGGAAAAAATGTCTGCGGATCTGATCGAAAAAATCTGTATTTTGATTCTGCGAAAAAGCCCGAAGAAACGGCAGGCAAAGGAGGAAGAAATCCCTGAGGCGGTGCGCAGGTCGCTGGTTTTTGTACGGCAGCATTACCGGGAAAAAATCAGGCTGTCGGATGCGGCGCAGAAGGCAGGATTGTCGGAATCGTATTTTTCTTCCGTATTCCATGCCTGTATGGGCGTAACCTTTTCCGAATATATGCTCAATTACCGCCTGTCTCTGGCAAAACGGATGCTGGAGGAGGGAAACATATCCTCTAAGGAAGTATGTGCGGCGTGCGGATTCTTTTCCTATTCTTATTTTCTGACGGCATTTCGTCAAAAATATGATATATCACCGGGCACCTTGGCACGCAGCTGTCAAAGTCCGATAAAAAAAACTTACAAATAGGACGATATTGTATAATATAACAAAAGCAATGGTAAATAAGTCGAAGATTTTGTTGACATTTTCAGATGAAAGGGGTATCTTTTAAGAAAAAAGAAAAACTGTCCGATAGGACAGGAGGGGTGACAATCATGCAGACAGCAACAAAAAAAGAGACAGTACTTGGAATCAGACAGATGGCGATGATCGGTGTGATGACAGCGGTGACCTGTATAGCGGCTCCGTTTTCCATTCCGATCCCGGTCAGCCCTGTTCCGCTTTCCCTGACAACCTTTATTTTGTACCTTTCCGTTTACATTTTGGGCACCAGAAATGCATTCATCAGCTATGTGATCTATCTGCTTCTGGGTCTGGTGGGACTTCCGGTATTTTCCAGATTCACTGGCGGTCCTGCGAAGCTGGCAGGTCCTACAGGTGGATATATCATTGGATTTATCGTCATGGCAGTCATTGCCGGACTGGTTATAGATAACTGTCACAAACCATGGATACAGCTTATCGGCATGATTGTCGGAACTATTGTATGTTATCTTTTCGGAACAATATGGTTCTGTATCGTTGCAGATTACACTTTTAAAGCAGCTCTTGCAGTCTGTGTAATCCCATTTATTCCTGCCGATCTGATAAAAATGATTATTGCTATGATCATTGGACCGATGATAAAGAAAAGAATACGATAATATCGAAAGCGACCATACAAGAATATAATATTCCTGTATAGTCGCTTTTTTTACCGTTTATCAAACGGATATTCACAATCTGCTTTCGCTATGTGATTCTACACCGAATAACTGTCTTATTTTACCTATTCATTATAATGTTCCGGTGATTTTTTCTGAATCATCATTGCTATCAATCAACTGCTCGCAGCTAAACAATTCCCTGACTGCACTTTCATATACAACACATTTCTCAGTTTTTTTTATTTTCTTGGCATACTTTTTATTATTTGTAAACATCGGTATCAGATAAGACCACAACTCTTTCATGCGAAATAGAATATTTCTGTCCCCGGACAGATCTTCACAGTATTCATTATACATAATATCATGAAATCTGCGGATTTCTTCTTTTGAGGCAGGTGCACCACCACGGATTTCTCTGGCAAGGGCAGGATTT
>ENA-OPSQ01002520-OPSQ01002520.1-human-gut-metagenome-genome-assembly--contig:-NODE-2520-length-10128-cov-5.658692_pt1 | contig 10128 bp, 8 predicted proteins | sample MGYA00241456_ERZ501904 | MGnify/ENA primary metagenome ERZ501904 (study PRJEB25962, sample SAMEA2042452) | human gut metagenome | biome: human gut; feature: human-associated habitat; material: faeces...
CCTTCTGGGGTGCATTGAACATGGCAATGTAGTTTTCCGGCATGATGATCTGGGCAGTCCCCATATAATGCAGGTGTTTTTGCGCCGCAAGCTGCCGGTTGTATTTTGCCGCATTGCCGATCTCGCTGCCGCAGTCCATCACAAACCAGATACGCTCTGCCCCGGTCAGCGTGGTCTTGCCCAGCCACTCCGACACCACCCGGGGGATGCGCCATGCGTAGGTAGGCGTTACCAGCACCACGTCACGCCCAGTCTGCACCGGAGCGGTATTCCCTGCCTTGATACAAGCGTTCAGGTCGTAAAGCGGCATCTCCAACCCTTCGGCAATACGCCGCGCCAGATACCGGCTGTTGCCGGTTCCTGTAAAATAAAGTACCATGGCTGCTCCTTCGTTTTTTGTGTGGTTTTCAGTTGCCTGTCTGCCCGGCAAACTGGAAGTTGTAAGTTTCTTTACTATCATATCTTTAAAACTTGTTTTGCTTTCGCATTAACAAATTGGATAATTGGGCCTGAAATGATAACTGTAATAAGCGTGCATACACCAAACTTTCCGCCAAACAAAACACCTGTAACAACAACCAAAATATCCAATGCCATTCGGACAAATTTAATCTGCCAGTGATTTTTTTCTGCTAAAGCAAAAGTGACTGCCTCATAGGAGCCTCTACCAAGGGATGCCGACGCATATAGTCCTGTTCCGACAGCAAACAAAACCACTCCTAACAACATAATTAAAAAATTGATCCACTTATAGGTACTGTAAATATGGCAGTTAGCAAACAAATCTACACAGGTACTGTATACAATCTGGTACAACACAGTTCCTATATGAATCTGACTTTTATCGTAAATGAGCGCAAACAAAATCATTCCCAATGCTACAATAAAAGATGCTGTGCCAATGCTTATGTGAAATGTTCTTGCAATCCCCTGCCACAGCACCGCAAGCGTAGCTCCGCCAAATCCAGCATACAGTGCAAGTGTAATTCCATAAGCCGCAATTATAGAACCTATTACAAGGATTGCCAATTTCTTTAGTGTTTTTTTATTGTTATTTTTCATTGACTTTTAATAATTCACTCCTCGTATAAGTTTCTTTGGGTTTAAAGCATACCGTTAGCAACCGCTCTAATTTATTTAATACCAGCAAATTACTCTCCTCCACAAATTCCGAGTTGTCGCTCTCCGTATGCCATAGTCTCCGCACGCCAAAAAAGCCCTTTGCGGCAAGGTGTGTGCTTACACCTCGCCCGCAAACTTCATGCCCCAGCTCATGCGGGTGTCGTACATCAGGCGGGTCAGGGCAAGGCTGTCCTGCGGGGTGTAGCGGTCGCTGCCGGTGCGCCCCAGCTTGACGCAGCGGCTTGCTTCCCGGATCTCATACTCAAAGCCGTTGATGTCCACCGGGCAGCGGATGACCTCCGGCTCTTTGCCCTCCACTTCCAGCGTCATGGTCTCGGCGTGCTGGAAATCCGGCAGGAAAATACTGCCCTTGGTGCCAAGGATGCGGGCATTGCGCTCCAGCTCCTGCCCGATGGTCTGGACAGACTCCGCCTTGCAGCCGCCGGGGTAGGTCAGCGCAAGGCGGCTGTAATCGTCGGTGCCGTACTCGTTGATGTGCACCTCTTTGGTCTCCACCTTCTCCGGGTCCTGCCCGGTCAGGATGCGCAGAAAGCCCAAATTGTAGATGCCGATATCCAGCAGCGCACCGCCGCCCAGACCGGAATCAAACTTGCGGTCCTTCCGGGCACCGGAGGCCACAAAGCCGTACTGACAGGTGATCTGCTTCAGTTCCCCGATGGTGCCAGCCGCAAGGATCTCGCGCAGGCGGTCGTACAGCGGCAGCAGCCAGATCCAGAATGCCTCCATGAGAAAGAGGTGCTTTTCCTCTGCCAGACGGTACAGCTGCTGCGCCTGCTCCGGGCTGATGGTAAAGGGTTTTTCGCACAAAACGTGCTTGCCCTGCTCCAAGCAGAGCTTGCAGTTTTCGTAATGCAGGGTGTTGGGGGTGGCGATATAGATGGCCTCCACCTCCGGGTCGGCGGCAAGGGCTTCGTAGGAGTCATAGCAGCGGGGGATGCCGTACTGCTGCGCAAACGCCTGTGCGCTTTCCAGATGCCGTGAGCCCACAGCAACAAGCTGCTCCCCCTCTGCGCCCATCTGTTCCACCGTAGATGCAAACTTTTTGGCAATGGTGCCGGTCGCTAAAATTCCCCACTTCATAACGGTACCTCCCGGTTTATTCCTTTGGATTCGTTGCGTTCAGTATACCATGGTTTTCTCCTGCGGAAAAGATAGTGAAAAACAAAAATGCCCCCGGAGGGCTTGTTCCAACTCTCCGAGGACGATTCTATGCACCGGTATCTTTCATCTTGTTCCAAACATTCTCATCCACTATAATAGAGATAGAAAGAAGGTGCCAACATGAAACATCGCATTGTGACGGCTGCGCAGATGAAGGAAATTGAACAAGCCGGGGATGCCCACGGTCTGCCCTACCTGCAAATGATGGAAAACGCCGGGCTGGCGGCTTACGCTGAACTGCAAAAGCAGTTCCCACATTCCGGCAGGCTGCTGGTGGTCTGCGGAAAGGGCAACAACGGCGGCGATGGGTTCGTGATCGCCCGTGCCGCTGCAAAAGACGGCTGGAATGTGACCGTTCTTCTGGCCGAGGGCGAGCCGAAAACCGCTGACGCCATCCGCAATTTTGAGCGTCTGCACTCCCTGCCGGTGCACATCTGCACTGACGGTTCTGTACTGGAAACCCAGAGCTTTGCTGCCGTTGTGGATGCCCTCTACGGCACCGGGTTCCATGGTGCACTTCGGCCTTCCGGTCTTGCTGCCTGCGGGCTGATACGCCGTCTGCATAAGAGCGACACCTTTGTGCTGGCTGTAGACCTGCCCAGCGGCATCAACACGGATACCGGGGAGGTTGCCGAGGGTGCTGCCCATGCAGATTTGACCGTAACCTTCGACAGCTATAAGCCTTTGCATATCGCAAAAACCTCTGCGCCGCTGTGCGGAAAGATCGTCTGTGCCGACATTGGCATCCGGGATGAATGGCACCCAGAGTTTTGACGAGGGCTTGCCGCTGCGGAAAAGCACCTGCGCACAAAAGACCCTGGCAGCTTTCAAGGCACACCGGGGTTCTTTTTGTCATTCTGCTGCAAAATGTCTGCACTTTCTTGGCCGAACGCAGAAAATGCGGAAACCGCTTGATTTAGCTCGGTTTCCGTACTAGAATGGAAACCAGAAAGAAAACTTCGGTTTCCAGAAGGAGGATGCTCATGCAGGAGGATCTCAGCGCCCTTGTGCGTACACAGGCGATGCAGTTATTCCGTCAACAGGGGCTGCATTTCACCATGCAACAGGTGGCAGAGCCGCTGCACATCAGCAAAAAGACCATCTACACCGTTTACCCCTCCAAGGAGTCGCTTCTGCTGGACATGGTAGACCATGCCTTTGCAGACATCCACCGCTGCAAGCAGGAGATTCTGGCAGGCAGCGGCACTTTGCAGGAGAAGCTGCGGGCGGTCATCATTGCCATGCCGACAGAATACGCCGCGCTGGACCTGCGGCAGATGAAGGAGCTGGACGAGAAATACCCGGTGGTGGCGGCGCGGGTGCGCAGTCAATTGGAAAACGGGTGGGAACCCACCATGGCGCTGCTGGAACAGGCTGTGGCAGAGGGGGTCATGCGTCCGGTATCCCTGCCGGTGCTGCGGCAGATGATCACCGCGTCCATTGAGAGCTTTCTGGCAGACCGCAGTCTGACAGAAAGCGGGGTACAGTATGTGGCTGTGCTGGAGGAAATGATCTCGATTTTACTGGAAGGAGTGCTGCCGCGATGAAACACAGCTTTTGCGAGGACTGGGAGTTTACACGACACTGGACAGAGGCCTTTGGCAAGGGGCTGCCGGTGCCAAAACAACAAGCCGTCCGCTTGCCCCATACCTGCCGGGAGGTGCCGCTGCACTATGCCACCCCCGCCGATTACGAGATGGTCTGCGGCTACCGGAAGCGGTTCCGGGTGCCGCCGGTGCAGGCTGCGCCCCGACTGTTTGTCCGCTTTGACGGCACTGCCCATCAGGCGGTGGTGCGGGTCAACGGCAGGGTTGCCGGGCAGCACCGGGGCGGCTATACCGGCTTTGCGGTGGAAATCACCGACCTTGTGGACCGGGAGGGTGAAAACCTGCTGACCGTGCAGCTGGACACCCGTGAAGACCCGGCCATTCCACCCTTTGGTTTTGTCATTGATTACCTGACCTACGGTGGGCTGTACCGGGAGGTCTGGCTGGAAGCTACGGCAGAGAGCCGCCTGACCGATTTGTTCGTCTACACGCCCACCCTGCAGGAGGCTGTGGTGCAGTGGACCGCAGAGCTCACCCCCGCAGCCGCGGCGGTCCGCATTCGGCTGGAGACCGCAGACGGCACTTTGCTGGCAGAGCAGACTGCACCTGCGGCAGAAACCGGGAAGATGCAGTTTTCCGTCCCGGACGCACAGCCATGGGATACCGAGCACCCGATTTTGCATCATGCCGTGGCAGAGCTTTTGAACGCAGCCGGACAACCCATCGATCGCAAACAGGTGACGTTTGGCTTCCGCACCGCAGAGTTCCGGGCGGATGGCTTCTACCTCAACGGCAAAAAGACCTTTCTGCGGGGTCTGAACCGCCACCAGAGCTACCCTTACATCGGCTATGCCGCACCGGAAAGCCTGCAGCGGGAGGATGCCCGCATTTTGCAGGAGGAGCTGCATTGCACCGCCGTGCGCACCAGCCACTACCCCCAAAGCCAGTATTTTCTGGATGAGTGCGACCGCCGGGGTCTGCTGGTGTTCACCGAGTTGCCGGGCTGGCAGCACATCGGAGACGACAACTGGAAGGACGCCGCCTGCGAGATGCTGCGGGAGATGCTCTTGCAGAACCGCAATCACCCCAGCATCATCCTGTGGGGCGTGCGCATCAACGAGAGCGTGGACGACGATGCCTTCTATACCCGCACCAACAAAATCGCCCATCAGCTGGACCCCAGCCGTGCCACCTCCGGTGTGCGGTATCTGGAAAAGAGCCATCTGCTGGAGGATGTCTACGCCTACAACGATTTTTCCCACAACGGCGTAACGCCCGGCGCAAAGCCTAAAAAAGACGTGACCCCGGATATGGGCAAGGCGCTGCTCATCTCGGAGTGCAACGGCCATATGTACCCCACAAAAGCCTTTGACGATGGTCCCCATCGACAGGAACACGCCCTGCGACATGTCCGGGTTCAGAATGCCGCCTATGCCAGCGGGGAGCACGCAGGGTGCTTCGGCTGGTGTATGTTCGATTACCAGACCCACAAGGACTTCGGCTCCGGGGACCGCATCTGCTACCACGGCGTGCTGGACAGCTTCCGCAACCCGAAGCTGGCGGCGGCGGTCTATGCCAGTCAGGGGGATGCTGACCCGGTGCTGGCGGTCAGCTCCTCCATGGACATTGGCGATAACCCCGCCGGGCAGCTGGGCACGGCCTACGTTTTCAGCAATGCCCAACAGGTAAGGCTTTACAAAAACGATGTGTTTGTCACTGCCCTGCGCCGCAGCGAGTGGACGGCGCTGCCCCACCCGCCCTTTGTGATGGACGATACCATCGGCGAGCTGCTGGAAACGCAGGAGCACTTTTCTCCCGCCAAGGCAGCCGCTGTGCGGGACTGCCTGCTGGCCGCCGGGAAATACGGCTTGGCAGGACTGCCGCTTGCCCACAAGGTCAAATTCGGCTGGTGTATGTTGCGCTATAAAATGAGCTTTGAAGATGGCGTGGCGCTTTACGGCAAATATGTGGGCAACTGGGGCGGCGAAGCCACTCGCTGGCGGTTCGACGCCGTACAGGACGGCAACGTGGTGCGCAGCGTGACCCTCTGCCCCAGTGCAAAGCTGCACTTGGAAGTCAAAGTCAGCCGGACGGCTCTTCGGGAAAAAGATACTTACGATATGGCGGCTGTGCGGGTGCGCATTCTGGACGAGAACAGCACCCCAGCCCCCTACGCACAGTTCCCGGTGCAGTTTACGGTGGAGGGCAGCGCCGCCCTTGTGGGCCCGCAGACCGCTGTGGCGGAGGGCGGCATGACCGGCACCTATCTGCGCACCGTGGGCACTGCCGGAGAAGCCGTGCTGACCGTTTCTGCACCGCAGACCCAGCCCGTTGCGGTGCGGTTCACCATTGAAAAGGAGGATGCTGTATGGAACTGACCCTGAAACAGAAGGCCGCTTTCGGCATTGGTGCCGTGGGCAAGGATATGGTGTATGCCTTGTCGGCTTCTTATGTCATGTATTATTATCAGGATGTGCTGGGACTTTCGGCCAGCTTTGTGGGACTGGTGCTCATGGCAGCCCGGTTCTTTGATGCCTTCAACGACCCCTTTATGGGGGTTCTGGTGGCAAAGACCCGCACCCGCTGGGGACGTTTCCGTCCGTGGATCTTTTCCGGCACGCTGCTCAATGCGCTGGTGCTCTACGCCCTGTTTGCCGCCCCGGTGCTGGACGAAGCGTCGTTGATGGTCTATTTCAGCGTGGTGTACATCCTGTGGGGCGTCACCTATACCATGGTGGGGCGTACCTGTGCGGGCGTTGGTTCGGCACTCATTGCCATGTTCACCATGCTGCTGGTGGGAGCCCTTGGCGGCGACAGCGAGCGCGCTGGCTTCCGCTGGGTGGCATTGATCGTAGCGGCAATTTTTGCAGTGACAGAGCTGGTGTGCTGCATTTCCATGAAAGAAACCACCCCCAGTGAGATGAAGACCGCCACCGTGAAGGAGATGTTCTCCGCCCTGTTCCGCAACGATCAGGCTATGGTAGTGGTAGGCAGCATCGTGCTGATCAACTCGGCGCTGTACCTTACCTCCAACTTCATCATCTATTTCTTCAAATACGACCTTGGCGGTGCAGGTTGGAAAGCCACCTACACCCTGTTTTCCACCGTGGGCGGTGCGGCGCAGATCCTTGGCATGATGGTGCTTTACCCCTTGCTGCGCAAAAAGTTCAGCAGTACGCAGGTGTTTCACCTGAGCCTTGTGCTGGCACTGTGCGGCTACGGCACGCTGCTGGTGTTCTGCCTGACCGGGCTTTCCCATAGCCTTGCCCTGCTGTGCATCCCGGGCGTTGTCGTGTTTGCCTGCAACGGGATGCTGACCGTGCTGACCACCCTGTTCCTTTCCAACAGTGTGGATTACGGCCAGCTCAAGACCGGCCGCCGAGAGGAGAGCGTCATCTTTTCCATGCAGACCTTTGTGGTCAAGGCAGCCTCCGGTGTGGCGGTGTTCCTCACCGGCATCGGGCTGGACCTCATCGGTCTTGTGGGCAACACGGAGGAGACCGGCCCCGTAGCAGTACAGAGCGCCGGAACCCTGCTGGGTCTGCGCCTGATGATGACGGTTCTACCCATGCTGGTGCTGGCAGGTGCGCTGGTGCTGTTCCGCCGCAAGTTTGTTCTGACCGATGCCCGCGCTGCCGAGATCAGCGCACAGCTTCACGGGGAGGAAACGCACCATGACTGAAACGCTGCACTGGTACGCAGAGACCACCGGCGGTGTACGGCAGGGCGATGCCCCGGTGCACCCGGGCTGCGGTGCGCTGCATCTTTCCGTCGACCTGCCCGCCGGGACACTGAAAACCGTGCGTGCCGAGCTGCCGTGGAAGATGGAAGCAGACGAGCGTCTGTTCATGAACGGCTACCAGACATGGACCTACAGCCCGGAGCTGGACCGGAACGGAAAACTGCGCGGCACCGACCACATCCCCGGCTTTCTGCGCAAAAAATATGCCTTTGACCGCTACGGCGATTATCATTTTGCGCCTTACGGACATCAAAAGGGGCAGAGCCACGGCTTTTCCTACTGCTATTTCCGCAAGGGCAAGCAGTTCCGGCTGGTGGCATCGCTGGACGAGAAGCCGGGCTACACCATTCTCCGGTACGACAGCCGCAAATCCCTGCTGACGCTGGAGCGGGACTGCGCCGGGGTGGAGCATCCCGGCGGCAGCTTTGCCTTATTCGACCTGTTTTTTGCCGAGGGCAGCGAGGCCGAGGTGTTCGACGGCTGGTTTCAGGCCATGGGCATCCGTCCTCGAACCGAAAAGAAACTGGCCGGCTATTCCAGTTGGTACAACCGCTATCAGAACATCACCGAGGATACCATCCGGGAGGACCTGACCGGATGCCGCAGCCTGCTTTGCCCGGGAGACCTGTTCCAGATCGATGATGGCTGGGAGCCCAAGGTGGGCGACTGGCTGGAAACGGATGCACAGAAATTCCCCCACGGGCTGAAAGGCATGGTGGAGGAAATTCACGCCGCCGGATTTCAGGCTGGGCTATGGCTTGCACCCTTTGTGTGCGAAAAGGACTCTGCCCTTTTCCGGCAGCACCCGGACTGGCTGCTGAAAGCGGACAGCAAACCGTGGTGCTGCGGCAGCAACTGGAGCAGTTTCTATGCGCTGGATATCGACAACCCGGCCGTGCTGGACTATCTGCGCCGGGTGTTCGACCGGGTGCTGAACGATTGGGGGTTCGACCTTGTCAAGCTGGATTTTCTGTATGGCGCTGCCCCCTTTGGCAACGCCCACGAGAGTCGGGCAGCCCGGATGAACCGTGCCATGGAGCTGTTGCGCAGCTGGTGCGGGCAAAAGCAGATCCTTGGCTGCGGCGTACCGGTGATGCCCGCCTTCGGGCTGGCGGATTACTGCCGTGTCAGTTGCGACGTGAGCTTGGACTGGGACGATGTGTGGTATATGCGCCTGTTCCACCGGGAGCGGGTGTCCACAAAGCAGGCCATCAACAACACCGTATTCCGGCGGCAGCTCAATGGCCGTGCCTATGGCAGCGACCCGGATGTGTTCTTCCTCCGGGAGGAAAACTGCAAGCTGACGGCAGAGCAAAAACGCACCCTTGCCACGGTCAATGCCCTGCTGGGCAATGTGTTCCTTACCTCGGATATGCCGTCTCACTACACGGATGCGCAGCGGGCAGAGTACCGCCGTCTGCGCACCCTCTTTGAGCACGCCACGCAGGTGCAGGCAGAAGCGGAAAACGACCGTCTCTATATCCGGTATCTGCTGGACGGAACTCCACAAAAATTATGTTTCGACCTGTTCTGACAGTGCGAACAAACCACAACAAAACCACACCCGCCAGATCCTTGAGCACGGCGGTAGCCTCCTTCAGCCCCTTCATCATCCCGGGGTCGGGGGTGTTCTCCCGCCGGGCGGCCTTCTGCCGCTCGTTCAGCTCCTTCACCTCCTGCGCCAGCAGGGTGCTCAGGGTGTCGGCGGCGCGGTTCAGGCTCTTCAGCCCGGCGGCGGGCTTTGTCTGCCCCATGATGTTTTTCCTCCTTTCGTCCGGTGTCCCGGGCTCTGTACACAGGATATCACCCGCCCGCCGTGCCCGACAGTGTGCACTTTTGTGGGGCCAGCGAGTATTTTTGTGCAGTTATTTTCCTTGTTGTATATTTTATGCTTTCAAGGCACAACGCAGTTCCGTCAGTTTTATCTTCCCGGTCGGCGTAGCACGCAGAAAACGGCCGCTCGTATTTCGGGCACTGCCGCCAAAAACGTTCGCTGCGCCCTGACCGCCCTGTTACTATAAAGGTACAGTGCCGCCCCACCCGGGGAGTAAACATTTTTCTCGACCCGTGTTGTTTTTCTTGCCCGGTAAGAGTGTATAAAAGGCGTTTTCTTTCCGCTGTGTAGTATCCCTGAAAATATCTTTCAAAAAATGTATCGTCCCTTTTCGCGGTTTTTTAGCAGCCATGCAACATTCAGTCATGTTTAAGCATGTTTTTTTACATACCTTCATCATATTTGTATGTTGGTTGCATCGGCATGAAAAGTTGTGATAATTCGCGAAAAGATTTTGTAACCTTTGGTCCGCTTTTGTAGAAACGTAACAAAACATTTGCACCAATATTGTGAACTTATTCTCTTGCGGAACACCCCCATACAAGGGTATAATACTGTCAGGGATTACGGACACATGCGACAAATGCGTCTGTGAATATGCTGTGACACACAAATGAAGGAGATTACTATTATGAAAATGATTTCTCGTCGCGACTTCCTGAAGGCTTCCGCTGTTGTGGGCGCTACCGCTGCTATGACCG
>ENA-OPSQ01002526-OPSQ01002526.1-human-gut-metagenome-genome-assembly--contig:-NODE-2526-length-10101-cov-2.908123_pt1 | contig 10101 bp, 8 predicted proteins | sample MGYA00241456_ERZ501904 | MGnify/ENA primary metagenome ERZ501904 (study PRJEB25962, sample SAMEA2042452) | human gut metagenome | biome: human gut; feature: human-associated habitat; material: faeces...
GCGCACGCTTGGAAAGCGTGTTGGTGTAACAGCCTCACGAGTTCGAATCTCGTATTCTCCGCCCGGATTGGAACCCTGGAAACCGTTGGAATCATTCGGTTTCTGGGGTTCCTTCTTTTCCACTCCGTTTTCCGGTTCCTTCCAGATTTCCTCCGAATGCTTCTTTCGTTGGCCTCGGTTTTTGAATCGTCCCGTATCGCAAGTCTCGCGTGTACGGGCCGGCATCCAGGAAAGTCCCTGATTGTCATGCTGCGGCTTATTGGTGCCAGTCTGTGGTCTCAATAATGGGATTGTTTGCCCTCATATGTCGATATTTGATTGCGATTCGGTGGGGGAGTTGCGTACATCGTCGTTTTACGCGCACTTTTGCGCTGCGCTACGTTACGCTCGAAATCGTGACGTTGAGAGAAAGAAGCACGACGATGGTTGACAAGACGGCTGCCGGCAGCCAGCAGACTGACCAACGCGATGCTGATACTCGTGACTCTCTGGCGGCGCTTGCCCGACGCCGTTCGAATTCATCGCCAATCGTATTGCAGAGTGATGTGCAGGCCGCTCCGCAGGAAAAGCAGGAAAAACAAGAAAAGCAGAGCGAAGCTGGGTCTGCCTTGCAAACGGGCGAGGATGCGAATGATGACGCGAATCGTGCGGAAGAATCGCAAACCGTGAAAGAAAAAGACGCTGGGGATGGTCCTGATAATCCGCGGCAGCCGCAAATGGCATCCATAAGCGCCATCACAACGCAGGTTTTGCCACCAAGCTTTATTCCGACCGCAACCGGTCGTATTCGTCCCGTAACGGGCGCTTTTCCCGCAGTTCAGTCCGCTTCGCAGACGGAACAGGCGCAGCGCAGGCGATCCATCCGCTCGTTGGCCGCGGGGTCGTTGCGTAGAACCAACATCGGCAATGCTGAAAAGGCCGGCGGTGTGGGGAGCGCGGGTAGTACCGGACGGACGGCGGGGAATGGCGATACGCCGTCGCCGCGAATCGCCAGCAGTGCTCCCCATTATGCGAATTGACCAGTGGACTGATCAGAACGGCCAACGTAACAAATCAGTGGGAATACTGGACATACACGCGGTTCACGCACGGTACGCGCGCTTCGCGCTGCATTGTACGTCGCTGTACTACGTCATTCCAATTGAATCGCAACAATGCGTATAGCAGATGAAAAGCACATACGAAAAACGCGCATGAAAAAACGGTCCCGATATATTCGAGACCGTTTTTCATGAGTCGATGAAGCAAACGCTGTCCGGCAGCGAGCCGGCTCAGTCTTCGCTGGTTTCGCGCTTATACTGCACGAACGTCTTCATGGCGTAGGCAAGGCCGGCAAGCAGCAGAATGGCTGCGCAGGCAAGGGAAATGCCGATGCCGGTTTGTGCAAGCTGTCCATATTCCGACTTGGTCAGCGCGCCGGTGGACGCGGCGGTTTGATCGCCGGAAGCTGTGACGGATCCAGTTGCAGCACCATTCGCGCCAGTGTCGGCAGCCGTGCGCACAGTGCCAGTGGTGCCGTTGACTCCAGTAACGGTCGTACCGGCATTCGTTCCAGCCGTGATGCCATGCGTGCCGGTAGCAACGGATGAGCCGCCCTGCTGACCCGTCTTGGAGTTCGCGTCCTTCAGCGCCGCGATGAACGACTGATGCCACTGGTGGCTGCTCGCCGCAAACGCGTCATGCCTCGTCTTGAGTTCGTCGTGGGTCTCCTTCATATCGGCATGCATCTGGTTGAGGTGGGCCTGCGTGTCCTGCATATCCTGATGCAGACCGTCGTGACGCTCCTGACCGCGCTTGACCGCGCCGTCAATCGCATTCTTTATATCCTCGCGGTCCTCCTGGTAGTTCTTCCAGGCCTGCTCGCCGTACTGGCGAAGCGCGTCGGCGTCCTCGTGCGCGTTCTGATGCAGCTGCTCGGCGTGCTGCTTGGCGGTTTCCATATCCGACTTGATCTGCTGATTCGTCTTGTTCAAGTGCTGCACGGCCTCGCACGCCTGATCGGTGCACACGGCCATATCCTGGTCGATCTGCCCGCTGATGGTGGTGCTGCCGGCCAGTCCGTCCGTAGACGGGGCGACTTCACGAAGCCGCGGAAGGCAGGACTGCCATGCCGGTGGTTAATATTCCCGCCGCTGCAGCTGCTGCAATACGATTCCTCATGGTGATTCCTCTCCTGCGCATGTTTGCATTCGATCTGTGATTGTGCGCTCGCGTTCGTTCCGTATGCCATAGTAGGAGGGGAATGTGCCTAAATAAACCGGTGGAAAAATGACATTTGTCTAGTTTCTGTGATGCTGCAGCAGTCTTCATAGTTTAAGCGGGAAACCAGAATCCAAACCAGAAGCCGGAACAGCCTGCTCAAAACATGACCAAGCAGGCCCAGCAACGGCTCAGACCGCCCGTACTTATCCCGCCCGTATTGGTTTATCTAGCGGCGGCCCCCAACAAAGATCACTCAACAATAGTGATGAATGGGCTAGCCGGCAGATTAAAGTCGTTGTACAGGATGCTCGCGCACTTCGGATTGCCGCTGAACAGGTAACGCACCTGGGTTATACCGCTGAGATTGTCAAGTGGCGTTCCATTGGCCGCGCTGAGCACCACCTGGTTGCCTCTGATGATGGCGTTGGCCGGTACCCATTGCCCGGAAGAGTTGGCAACCTCGAATCCCTGCAATGCCGCAGTCGTTGGGATTACGATATTGCTGATACCGTCAAGAGGGGTCGCTTTCGAATTCTTCGTATAATCGGGTGCGCTCGCGCTTGCGCTCTTCGTATAGTTCGGCTGCATCGCTTTCAGTCCGCTTGCGGTGCCGATTTGGAAAGACAGGGCGATTTTGCCGTCCACAGTATGCCGTGCACGTTCAATAAGCGGTCCGTTAGGTACGCTGACAGCGTTTTTCGTACCGTTTTCCATGGCGAGGTACTGCGCGGCCATACGCGCGCCCAGAATATCCTTGCCGAGTGGATGAATCAGCGCGGATGTGCCTTTATCGGTGTCAAGGGAAACCGTCATCGCCACATTGGAACGGTCTTGCAGATTCGCGTTGTCAAGCGTGGTCCGCTGCGCTTCACGTACGTTCTGTGTGTACTGATAGTTCGTCCATCGCGCGAGTTGCACGTATAGGAACGGCAGATTCTTGCGTCCGAACACGTTACGGTACTGGTTGATGAGCGTGGTCATTTGCGATTCGTATTGCAAAGCAGTTCCGTAATTATTGGCATCGCTGCACCCTTGGTACCACAGCACGCCCGCCACATGGAATCCCTTCAACGGCGCGATATGGTTCGCATAAATATCGCCGCCTTGTACATGCCGGCGAATAGGCGTGCCACCCCACGCGGTCTGGATGATGCCAATCGGCACATTGGGGTGCTTGGCGCGCAACTGCATGGCGAATTGCTGAGCCAGATAGCTGAGGTGCAGTGAATTCGTGGAATCTGCAGTCAGCCATGCATCGGCGCTCTGATTAACAGCGGACAGTGGAAAATCAGTGTCTTCAACATCATGATTTGCGATGACAAATTTCACGTTGTCATCTACGAGCGGTTTCGGCAAATCGCCTGTCGTGATTAGTCCATTGCCAAAATTGTAAGTAGCGTTTTCGTAATACTGCACATAGTTGAGTTCCATATTCGACTGGCCAGCGGCTACGAAGACGTCTCCCACATACACTTTGGCCAGTTTCAGCACGGTTTTGCCGGCGTACTGCACTTGCAGCGAATACGGATTGAGACTTGCCTTTTGCGCGCTCAGCGTGCAGGTGAAACTGCCGTTTTTCGCTACCTTTGCCTTGACGCTCTCGGAGGTTTTGCCTTGCGTAAGTGTCGCTGACAGTTTCGAAACGTCGATGGGGTTGCTTTCCGTGGAGCTGACGTTGCCTTTGACTGCGATTGGCTGATCGCGCTGGAACACCATATTGTCCATGTAGTACGAGGGCAGCTGCACATCAACAGTGGCCGCAGTATGGGCGGTGGCGGTGGATTGCGATCCGGTTTTACCGGTTGCCGTTCCGTTGCCCCATTTGGGGCCGCACCCGACGATGATGGCAACGACTATTCCTACGGTTACGATAACGGCAAGTGCCGTTCTTGCCAATCGTTTCGTATTCAATTCTGATTTGCCTCGTTCTTTGTCAACGCCCGCTCGAAGGTTCTGGCCTGTTTGTCATATGCGGCTCGTTCGGTGTTGGCTTTGCTGGTGGTCCCGGACGGGTCGGCTTTGCAGTCAAGCGCCTTCGGCGATTTGACTTCTTCCTGATACAAGGTGCTGAGCTTTTCCAGATCATATGAGGAATCCATGCTGGAAAATGCGTCGACAATCTTTCCCTTGAGCTGGAAATCCTTGGAATATGAAGCGTTCATGGCGGCAACCGCGTCTCTGCAGTCGTTAATGGCATTCAGTTCGCGCATTTTCTGCGATGTTTTCACGCCCATGACGCCGAAGACCACAATGCATACCGCAACGACGATAACGGCTACGATGATGGAACGGCGAATCAAGTTCTTGACATGGTTATGTACCCAAGTGTCGCCATCTTGCACGCCTTGCGATATGGCGATTTGGAATGGATCTTCGGGAGCCGTTCGGTAGGAAGTCCCCGGTGCTTTTGTTCTAAGCTTTTCGTCACGATTGGTGGTATTGACGGAATTGTTGGATTTGCTGGTCCCGACGGTCGCGGTACTGCTGAACGTTCGGGGCTTGCGGACGTTACTTGCTTGACTGTCAGCTTTATTTGGCTGCCTTTCGTGCCGTGCCATGCTTCCCTCCAGGAGTCCGCGATACCGTTTTGATGTTGTCTATTGGAGGTGGTCCGACAAGGTCCTCTGTTCCCAAATGACAATACATAAGGTATGTTACCCGTTCCACTTCCGAATGCCAGCACTTCATGTTGTGGCATATTCGGTAAATGTGAAGTTTGGTCCGGAATCCAGCTGCTTTATTTTAAGTGGGGACATCTCAGAATACACTTAAGTTTTGCGTGTGCAATTGCGTCAACGAGTGAAAATGCGTTTTGTGAGAGAGGCTGACGATGATATCGCCGAAAAGCTTGATGAAGATTGCGACCACCGCTTCCGTGGTTGCAATGACGGTTTCCGTTGCCGTGGTGCCGGCTTACGCCATGCAGGATATTGCGATTGAGGATACGCCAAGTTCTTTTGCCGCAACTGTGGATGATGCGCAGAATTCGTCAAACAGCATGCCGGACAATCCGAACGCGACGCTGCCGGAAACGGTAAGCGAAAACATTTCGGACGATTCCACTGTGGTTTCGGAGAACCTTGCGGTTACGCCGGAAGGTGATGTACAGAACATTGAGACCGGCGAAACCGTGACGGACGCTCAGCTGGTCGGCACGCAATCGCAGCAACCTGATCCACTGGCCAAAACGGATGGCGAATCATTCATTCCGGTGAGTGCCTCGGATGTGAAAGATGCTGTGGAACAACCTGTGAAACAGTCTGCGGAGCAATCGTCCTCAAAAAACGGAGCCACCGTGAAGCTTGCCAAATTCGATGGCAACGATTACGGCGCGCATTGGGGAACCTACAACAACACGAAGGCCTTCTTCGACTACAAAAACAACCTGTTCGCCCAGCAGGCCAAGGGCGTGATTGATGTCTCTTCATGGCAGGGAGACATCGATTGGGCTAAGGCGAAAGCCGACGGCGTGGAAGGTGCGATTATACGTTTAGGCTTTGGATGGGACAATGACGCCGATGCCAAAGCGCAACGCAACATTGCCGAATGCAAGCGGCTGGGCATTCCGTTCGGCATCTACTGGTATTCATATGCGGAAGATGTGGACGGCGCGAAACATGAAGGCAATGATGTGGTGTCCAAGCTGCGTCAGATGGGTGTGAGTCCAAGCGATCTGAAATACCCTGTGTACTACGACCTTGAGCGGTGGACATGGACCGGGCACACGCCACCGACCAATCCGAACGTGTACAACGGTATAGTCAATGCCTGGTATGGTGCGTTGCAGTCTGGCGGCTACCAGAATCTCGGTGTGTACTCCTACACGAGCTACCTGCAAGGGCCGCTGAACAATGCGAACATTTATGCGAAGACGCGTTGGGTGGCGCAATACGGTGCGCGGATAGAATTCACGGCATTTGGCACTAATGATCGTGGTTGGCAGTACACCGAAAGCGGCCAGATTAACGGCATCAGCGGCAGTGTGGATATGAGCGCCTTTGGGAATAAAGAGTTTGAATCCAGCATTGATCTGACTTGGATTGTTCGATCTGAGGATATAGCAGTTGGTGCTGCTGTAAAAGATGTTACTCGAGCTTTGGAATACAAGTGGATGTCTTATGATGTGAACGCAGACCGATGGAAGACGATTTCGGATTGGTCAACTTCAAATTGGGCTGGGTGGTCTGACAATGAGGGTACTTATTGGCTTCATTGTGAGGTGAGAGATATTTATTCGAAAAAAGAAATTGGCGAACAGACCATTGCCTTTGCGTATGCTCCTGGCTATAGAAGAATTAATGGAACATATGCCGGATATGAGGGGAATGGTATATTGCTTGGGGTCAATTCAAATAATCCAAAGGGAAAATATGAAATCAAAATATATGATACTCAAAAAAAGACGTGGGTAGCAGGTTGGAATGGACAATGGGCTCATTGGTATCCCAGAAAGGGAATATATTGGACGCATTTTGAGCTGTACACTTCTGACGGGTTTTTGACTGAGACTAAGACGTATGCATTTGGTGTTTAGAGAATATTTGTGAGAAAAAGTGTTTTTAGGGAGACGAATGGCTGAACGTACCAAAATAAGAGAATCAGGAATTGAGCTATTGTGAATTATTGCAGTGGTCCTTATTGTTTCGCATCATTTGCTTTGTCATTCATCGCTTGATTTATTTGATGAGACTTTTTGTAGAAAAAGAGTGTTTTTTCAATTATTGTACCTTGCTCCAGGAAAGATAGGTATTGCTCTTTTTTACTTATCTCAGTTTGGTTCCTTGCAAATAAAGATATAACGGTACGAAGTGCATGTCGTAAAATTTGGCTTTTATGGAGAGAATTATTTTTTGGGAATATTGTGGGTATGTGTTGCCGGTTATTTATTCCTTCTTTTGAGCCTATGTCTGTGAATGATTGGTGGTCCAGTTGGCTGAATTTATTCTTCCCTTTGACTCGGAATGAATGGTGGTATGTAAGTAGTTATGCGGTTTTTTTGATTTTGCTCCCGTTTGTCTTTCCAGCTCTTAAAAGTATGGGGAAAATAACCATAAGAAGTGCTGTGTAGTGCTATTTGTGTTATGGGGCATTTTAGCCTTAGTTCCTGGCTCTAATTTGAATAATGGTCTCAATGTAGTGGGATTTGAATACGTATTTGTGCTTATTTCGTATTACAAGTGGTACATGAAGGAGATTCCAATTCATTATGCGGCTTGGATGGTTACTTTAGGTGCGATAGTGATTTTAATCTGGAATGTGGTTCTTCCCATGTTAATTCCTAATAATTCAAGACTTCTTATTGATCTTTTATGGCCGGTTGAAAAAGAATGGTCCATTCCAATTATGCTAATTAGTTTTGGCCTATTTGAAATATTTCGAAGGATGGTGTTCTATAGCAGGATAGTCAATATAATTGCGGCATCTTCTTTTGGAGTTTATCTTATTACTGAACAACCGTTTATTCGAGAACAATTATGGTCTAAATGGGTTGTGTTGTCAGGTTTTTACGATTCAAAATATGCAGTAGTACAGACTATTTCATATGTCATTATCATATGCGCAGTGGCGGGTGTTCTTGATTTATTAAGGGATTCACTTTTTAGAGTGACAATTGATCGGCATCGTGGAGTTTGGTTTGATAAAATATGGAATTTAGTTTTCTTTAAAAATAGAAGAAAAATACAACATCCTATTACTTCTGTAAATCCATAGATATTAGAAGCGGAATTCAGTTTTCAGACCGAATTCCGCTTCTAATATCCACATAGATAATATCCATGTGGATTATTTTAATGGATCATCATCAGGTTGTGAAATGATTTTATGATTGGCAACATCCTTAAGATGCTTTCCATATGGGGATTTTCCGTATTTGATAGCTGCTTCCATGAGCTGATCTGCAGTAATCCAGCCATTTTCGAAAGCAATTTCTTCAGCGACGGCAATTGGCAGCCCCTGAGCACGTTGAACGGTACGCACGAATTCTCCTGCTTCATATAAAGAATCCATGGTGCCTGTATCGAGCCAAGCATAGCCACGGCCTAAAGTTTGCACATGTAAACTGCCGTCTTTAAGATACAATTTGTTCAAATCCGTGATTTCTAATTCGCCGCGTGCGCTTGGTTTAACTTGTTTAGCGAATTCGGTAACACGAGCATCGTAAAAGTAGAGACCGGTAACAGCATAATTAGATGCTGGATGCTCGGGCTTTTCCACGATTGAGATAGCTTCATGGTTGCTGTCAAATTCGACGACACCGTAGCGTTCGGGATCATCGACATAATAGCCGAATACCGTAGCTCCATGTTCGACTGCTGCTGCACGGCGCAAAGTCTTTCCCAAACCATTGCCGTAAAAGATATTATCGCCTAGAACAAGCGCACATGGATCGTTATCGATGAAGTCTTCACCAATAACAAATGCTTGAGCAAGACCATCTGGCGAAGGCTGAATTTTGTAACTGAAATTCACACCATATTGGCTACCATCGCCAAGAAGACGCTCAAAATTGGGTAAATCCTGTGGTGTACTGATGATGAGTATATCTCGGATACCTGCCATCATCAGCACACTCAGCGGATAATAAATCATTGGCTTGTCGTAGACAGGCAATAATTGTTTAGAAGTTACAGTGGTCAGAGGGTACAGACGTGTACCTGATCCTCCTGCGAGAATGATGCCTTTCACTTGTTGAGTTCCTTTGCGAGATAGTTGTGAAGGGAGGTCTCCCAATCGGCTGGCCGATAACCGGTAGCTTCGATTTTGCTTAAATCGAGTGAGCAATTATGTGGGCGCAAAGCCGCGTTATTTTCCTTGGCATATTCTTCAACAGAATTCGCGACGATCTTTGAACTGTCAGCGCCTGCTGCATCAAAAACAATTTGGGCAAGATCGTACCAGCTCACGATGCGCCCCGAACCTGTCATGTTATAAGTTCCAAAAGAAGCGTTGCTATTCAAGAGATGGAAGATGGCCTTTGCCATGTCATCAGTGAAAGTCAATCGGCCGAACTGATCGTTCGGAGCTTCTGCCGTAGCTCCAGATTGAGCAAGATCCAGCATTCGGGTTACGAAATTACGACCTTCTCCAATAATCCAGCTAGAACGAATCAGATAATGCTGGGGAACGTTCTCTACTAATGCATCGCCAGCGGCTTTAGTTTGGCCATAAACGCTTAGTGGCGCGAAATTCTCATCTTCCTTGTGGAATTGGAGAGTGCCATCAAATACATAGTCACTGGAAATATGCACCAAAGTGATTCTGTGTTCTGTGGCAATCTTCGCAAGGTTCCTAACACCGCGAACGTTTATAGTCCAAGCAGCTTTGCGACCTTCAGGCGTTTCTGCCCCATCGACGGAAGTATAGGCTGCCGCATTGATAATGGTGCCATATAAATCCCAATCGATATTCTCATAAGAGGCGGTGTCCGAGATATCAAAGGTATCGGCATCGTGATATTCGAAATTCTCCAATGAATGGCTTTCAGCGTATTCACGAATTGCACGTCCCAATTTGCCTTTGCTGCCAAGCACCAAAGTCTTTTTTGGGGCCATCGGCTTCGCATCCTTCAGCATGGGATGGTGCAGGTCCGCCTCGGATCGTTCGGAGTCCTCCAGCGGGATCGGCCAGTCGATATGCAGGTCCGGGTCGGCGAGGTTCACGAACGTGTACGTCTTCTTCTGCTCCAGGCTCCAGTGCGCGTTCACGAGGTACGTGTACACGGTACCGTCCTCCAACGCTTGGAAGCTGTTGCCCACGCCACGCGGCACGTAAATCGCCTTCGACGGATCCAAAACCGTCGTGTACACCTGGCCGAAGCTCTCGCCCGGACGCAGGTCCACCCACGCGCCGAACACGCTGCCGGCCGCGATGCTGATGTACTTGTCCCACGGCTCCGCG
>ENA-OPSQ01002527-OPSQ01002527.1-human-gut-metagenome-genome-assembly--contig:-NODE-2527-length-10094-cov-4.456022_pt1 | contig 10094 bp, 6 predicted proteins | sample MGYA00241456_ERZ501904 | MGnify/ENA primary metagenome ERZ501904 (study PRJEB25962, sample SAMEA2042452) | human gut metagenome | biome: human gut; feature: human-associated habitat; material: faeces...
CCCCCCTGCCGTAAAACTTACGGCAGGGCAGGCGCTGTTTTTGATAAACTGGAATTTGCCCCCTCGGTCAAATTGAATTTACCCCTTATCAAATTCCAAAGGTTTCTGGTGGGATATCTATTCCAATCATTCGTCCAAATGCAAGTCCCCATTTCACAAAATTATATGATATGGATGTAATTATATTATCTGTAATAATATATCCCTCTTTAACTGGAGATTCTAAGTTGGCATCCCACCCTACCATCTTTTCTAAATCTTGTTCGGTAAAACCTTCTTCCATGATTTCTTCTTTATTTACACCTGCCATAAATGGTTTACCACTCAACAAACCTGCTTTAACAAGCATGAGCGGAGCAATAGAAATTGCTCCAATCGCTTTATTTTCAAACTTACGGATAAATTCTATAACTTCTTCATTTTCTATTGCTTCCCTAATATCCATAGCTCCTGGCAAGATTAAGCTATCATACTCATCAATATTTATTTCAGAAATTGTCTGGTTAGGCAAAACCATCAATCCATCTTCACTCTTAACAGCTTCCTTTGTATGTGCAAATATTACAACCTCTTTTTCTGCTAAAGCAAGTATTTCAAGAGCCACACTAAATTCAAAATTACAAAAAGAATTATAAATCAATACTGCTGTTTTCTTCATTATATCCTCCGTCATCTTCAAATTTTCATCTGTTCGACCTATTGAAATGCGCAAATTCCGATTTTCTGCCCTAAGTTTATCACACAAAAAACCGAGTTTCAACGCAGGAAAAGCAAATCCCCTGTCCTTTCGGGCAGGGGATTGCGGTTTAGCCATGCTGTTTGAGATATTCGGCGCTGAGTTGCAAACTCTTTATGGGGGAGTTATCCACCCAGTTGCGGTGGCTTTCCAAAATCACGGCATCTACGCCGATAGTAAGCGCCTGTGCCATCAGGCTGTCGAGATCCATATTGCCGGTACCCAGCTCCATGCTGTCGGTTTTCAGAATCGGCGTCACGGCGCTGCCCGAAATGCGGGTGCCGCGGTCGTTAATATGCCACAGCTTCATGCGGGTTCCCAGACGCTGCATCCACGCAAGGGCGTTGGCGCCGCCCTCGGTAAACCAGTAGCTGTCAAACTCAAAGTTGACGAACTGCGGGTCGGTTTCCTCCAGCAAAATGTCGTAGGCACGCTTTTCGGCGTTGACATGACGCAGCTCACAGTTGTGGTTGTGGTACAAAAGCTCCACGCCCTCGGCCTTCAGCGCCTCACCCGCCTTGTTCAGCCGTGCAGCAAGGTCGTGCATCGTGGCTTCATCGCCGTAATCAAAGCGATACATTCCGGTAATAACGACATACTTAGTGCCAAAGCTTTTGGCTTCGTCCGCCACCGCTTTGGCATCGCGCTCCAGACTGCCCAAATCGGTGTGCAGGCTGACGACCTGCAGCCCCGCTTCTTTGACCAAAGCGTGCCAGTCGAGGTTGCCGCCCTTGCCCACGGGCATACCCGCCGCCTTGGTCAGCAGCCGCACCATAAAGCCGATGGGGTGGATCATAAATCCGCACAGCTCAATGCCGTCATAGCCTGCGGCTTTCATGGCGGCCAGCGTCTGCCGTGCCTCGTTTTCGTTGCTTAAAACGGTTCCCAGCATAAATTGCTGGACTGCCTTTGTGGGCATGGTTCAGCCCTCCATCTTGATGATTTTTCCCGTTGTGATGCCGTTTTCGTTGAAGCTGTCCACGCAGACATAATAGGTCTGCCCGGCCATCAGCGTGGAAAGCGTGACCTCATCGGCATCATAGACAAGCCAGCTCTGGTACAGCTTATCCGGTGCAATGCCGTAGCGCACATTGCAGCCCTGCGCGTTCTCGATGTGCTGCCAGCTGATTTTGCCGTCCAGCGCATCCACGCGCACGGCTTTGGCGTTGGCTTGGGCAGGGCGGTCGCCCTCGACGTCGCCGAACACCCGCAGCCCGCTTACACGCAGCGTCTGGCCGTAGGGGAGGGCACCGCCCGTCACGCGAATATACCGCGCACGGATACCGCCGGCATACTCATAATAGCCGTTGGAGCATTCGCGGGCGACATCCTCGCGCAGCGTCCAGGTCTCGCCGTCAAGACTGGTTTCCACGGTATAGCAAGAAATCTGCAGGCGCGTCTCGATATGCCGCGTTTTGCGGTCATCGCCGTAGCTGTCGGCAGGGAAGTCCACGACGAGTTTTTCATCGGCCATGTTGACCTGAATCGCGCGGACATCGTAATCACGGCCTAAATCCACACACAGCCATTCGCCGGGCTGGTCGCTGCCCGCGCTCCACCAGCGGCGGCAGTCCTCGTCCACGGCATTCACCGGGTCGCTGCCCTCAGCGGTGGAGGATGCCGTCACGGCCTTGCGGTAGCTTAACAGCATCCACTTGGGCTGCTGGCTGGCGGCGTCGAATTTGCCTGCCGGAATTTCGTGCGGGTAGTCGGCAAAATTTTGGTTGCAGAACAGCACGCCGTCCTTGTCAAACCCGGCAGGAAACAGCCCCACGCGACGCTCAAAGTCGTGGTTGACCGAAATGCGCATCGTGGACGCGTGCCAGTAGTTGCCGTATTTGTCGGCAATCGTGCTGCCGTGGCCTGCGCCGGTCATAAACCCGCCCGGCTTGGAGGAAAACGGGTTGGACGCTTGCAGCGTGAACGGTCCCAGCGGGGACTTGGAGGTGTACACACCATCGGCGTAGGTGTTGTACTGGGTGCCGGGGCAGGCGTATTGCAGATAATACGTACCGTTGTGCTTTGTCATAAACGCGCCCTCAATGTAGGGCTTGCCGACGGCGTTGAACATAGCGGTCAGCGCCTCGGCGTTCAGCCCCGGCATCTGCACCATCTGGGGCGGCAGCTCCAGCTTGCCGGTTGCCTCGTTATAAAAAGGCTTCATGGCTTTGTAAAGCACGCTTGCCTCTTTATCCACAATCCCGTTGTTACCGGGGCGCTCATAGCCCAGTTCTTCTTCGCGCCCGAAAATCAGTTCTTTCTTTTCTCCGATGGGCGTCATGGTATCGGGGTCAAGCTCCACGCCCCAGATGGGCGAGGTGTTGGAGCAGCCCCAGTAAAAATATACACGCCCGTCATCATCGCAGAACATATCGGGATCCCAAAAGGCGAACGGGGCGCTGACCTCGGTAAACGGCTCGATCAGTGGGTCGGCGGTGCGCAGAATGGGACAGTTGCGCCCCTTGCGGCTGGCAGAAAAATACAGGTAGTCGCCGACTTGGCGCACATCGGGTGCGTAGTCGTAAATCAGCAGATCGGGGTCGGCGTGGAAGTCCCAGTGCAGCAGATCGTCCGAGTACCAGAACCCTGCCGACATAGAAACAAACAGGTAGTATTTGCCCTTGAAGTACACCAGCGTCGGGTCGGCGCCTTCGCGGAAGCCCGCGGCGCGCTCACCCTCCTTCATGTGCTGGTAGCGGTAGCCCAGATCCAAGGGGTTGCAGTAGGTTTTCACTGTATTACACATCCTTTTTGATGCCCTGCAAAACGCGGTTCAGCTGCTTGATGCTCTCGGCATCTGCGCCGGCCTGCTTGAGCATTCCCTCCACGGTCATGCGCTGCATGGCGCGTTCCATCATGGCAACCAGCGCCGGGTTATCCTTGACGGCGGCAGCTACATCACCGCGGGCGGCAGCCGCCTTGTCGGTGATGGCCTTCAAGACAGGCCCCACCTTGGCGTCCGCCATGGCAGCGGCCATATTGTCCTTGACGCTCCAGCAGGTTTCGTCCAGCTCGCCGTCAAACCAGTTGTTCACGACCTGACGGTTGGACATCGCGTAGGCGGGGTTCGGCTCTGTAGCCTTGTTGACCAGAATCACGCTGGAATACGCCCCCGCGCGGGCTTCAATGCTGTGCTTGCCGGTGATGGGCACATTGAAAACAAACACTTTGTCGCCTTTTTTTGTTTCGACAAGGTGCCCGTCCTTGTACAGAGAAACTTCCGGCAGGTTGGAGTATACTCTGACCTCGGTCACATCCTCCGTGCGGTCCACATAGCGGCTGCCGCAGGTATGTACAAAGGGCTGCTTGCTCCAGTAGGCCTTGTACAGGTAGAAGGCGTCCTTCTTGATTTTGCGGTCAAAGGTGACAAGTCCTTTCTGGTTCTCGCCGTTTTTGCCGCCCTCATCGCGGCCATCGGCAGCAAAGTCGAACATATTCCAGACATGGGTCGCCCACAGCCACGGGCGGTCGGCAATCATTTTTGCCATGTGCTCGTGGTAGACGCACTGGTAGGTTTCGGTATAGTCGCCCTTTTCGGGGTGGGCGCTCTGGTAGGCGGGGTTTGCGTCCGCGCCGTACTCCGAAAAACCGATGCAGCGGTCGGGATATTTGGCGTGGTAGGTATCAAAAAAGTCGTCGTTCTGGTCCAGTTCACCCAGATACCAGCCAAAATACAGGTTGTAGCTGTTCACATCGGGGATTTCCAGAATCGGGCTGGTAATCTCCAGCATAAAGACATTCGCCATCGTGGTCGGGCGGGTCGGGTCGAGCTTGTGCGCCAAATCATTCAGGGCGCGGTGGTTTTCCAGCAGCTCCTCATTGACAGGCGATGTGGCAGTAATTTCGTTGGACAGCCCCCAAACGGCAATACAGGGATGGTTGTAGTTCTGAATAATCAGTTCTTCCATCTGGGTCAGCGTGTTGGCGCGCCCGTTGTGCATATGCATCGTGATGTAGGGGATCTCGGCCCAGATGACAAGACCCTTTTCGTCGCACAGGTCATAGAATGCCTGCGCGTGCTGGTAGTGGGCAAGGCGGATGGTGTTGGCACCCATCTCCAGAATCAGCGCCATATCCTCTTCCATCATCTCTTTGGTGATGGCTACACCCGCACCCTTGCGGTCCTGATGGCGGGAGACACCGCGCAGGGGATAGGGGTGGCCGTTCAAAATGAAGCCCTTCTGCGGGTCAATCTCAAACTTGCGGCAGCCGAAGCGGGCGGTCTCGGTCTCGCCATTGTCCAGCCGCGCAGTTACGGTGTAGAGATACGGGTCATCAAGACCGTCCCACAGGCGGGCGTGCTCCAGCGTGAACACGGCTCTGGCGGTGCCGTCCTTGACGGCGGCGCTCGTCTGCTGGCCGTCAAGCGTGAAGTTGACGCTCTGCGCGCCGACAACGAACGCCTCAACAGTCACCTCACAGCGGCGCTCGGCAAGGTCAGTCACAGCAGGCGTGACCTTGACGGGCACAGCGCCGTTTTCGGCAAGGGCAAAGTGTGCAGCGGGCACAACATGCAGCGTTACATCGCGGTAAATGCCGCCGTAGAAGGTGAAGTCGGCCTTCTGGGGGTAGACGGTGTCGTTGTCGCTGTTGTCCACATTCACGCGTAGCAGGTTGCTGCCGTTGCGCAGCGCATCGGTAATGTCCACGCAAAATGCAGAATAGCCGCCCTTGTGCTCAGCCAGCTTTTGCTCGTTCAAATAGACCTCGGCGGTCATGGCAACGGCGTCAAACTGCAAAACGGCGCGTCCGCTTTCCGGCAGGACGATGTTAGGCAGCACGGTGGTGTAGCTGCAGGTGCCGCGGTAGTAGTCATTGCCGCCGTCCTGCCCGTCGATGGCGTTCCAGGTGTGGGGCAGGGTGACGGGTTCGTCGTATCCTTCTTTGGAAAAAATCCAGTTTTGGTTCAAAAAAATAGTTTTGCTCATAAAATGACTCCTTATGTGTGGTTTTAACCTCAAAGAGCCGAAAGAGCTGCAAACCCTTTCGGCTTTGGTTAATGGGCTTACTGAAGCTGTTTTTTATAGAACTCAGACTGCGCAGCAGCCTTTTTCTCGGCAATGCGCTTTTGGACGTTGACCATTTCCTCCTTGGTCAGCGGGCATTCGCGCATGGCAACCAGGGTGATGACCCAGCCGATGAGCGGCAGACCGAACTTTAGGCTCAGCGTCATCCAGAAAATCGCGCTTGTGCAAGGGTCGGTGGGCTGAGGCATCGTGGTGGTGTAGCCCAGCAGCGCCACAGCGCCGGTAGCAATTACAGCGGCAAAGGAGGTGATGAGCTTATCGACCAGGCTGTAGGTGCCGGAGACAACAGCAGGAACATAACGCCCGCTGCGGTCCAGCTCAAAGTCAATGGCATCCGCCATATACGAGGTGTTGGAGGTGGTGATGCACATATTGGAACCGTTCTGCAAAAGGGTCAGCACCACATAGAGAATCATGGAGGGACTGCCCATAACGCCGATCTGCGTGGGGTCGCCAAAGATAAAGAACAGAACCAGCGCGGCGGTGATGGTCATACTGACATAGGTCCAAGTGACGATGCCCTTTTTGCTGCCGTGCTTGCCGACATACTTGGCACCGAACGCCGCAAAGAAGATGGAGGGAACCATGCTGATGACGGTCAGAATGGTGGCCAGACCCATATTGCCGATCAAAATACCGTTGAACAGCGTGTTGATGATGGCTTGGCTGGCCACCTGCTGTGCCAGCTTGTCAGAAGCGTTGGAGGCAATGTAGCACTGCAAGGGTTTGTTGTGCTTGAGAACCTCGACAATGTCGGACATTTTCAGCGGTTCGGACTTTTTGGTGCCGACAAAGGTTTCCGGCTTATCGTAGGCAGAAACGCCCAGACAGACCAAAGCGGTGCCGATACCCGCGGCAAGCAGCGTCATATTGCAGGCAGCGGACAGGAAGGCCTGGTTGTAGGTGCCGCCGCATTTGGGCAGCAGCACAACATTGAAAATCATCGACATTGCCATCGGCACCAGATAGTTGAAGGCGGTTGTCCATACGCCGATGGTCGGGCGCTGGCGCGGATCATTCGTCATGATGGCGGGGATGGTCTGCGCAGTCATGTTGGTGATAGTGTAGCCGATGATGTAGACAATGTACAGCAGGGCAAACACCGGCAGGCCCAGACCCTTGGACGAGAAGCCGGTGAACATTCCGTACAGGGCGAGCGCCTCAATCAGATAGCCGGCAACCAGCAAAATGCGCAGCTTGCCGAACTTGGTGTTGACGCGGTCATAGACAAAGGCAAGCAAGGGATCGGTGATGCCGTCCAGAATACGGGAGCAGGTCAGAATAATGCCAACGGCAGCGGTCGTGATGCCGTAGCCGATGCTGGCGGAATAACTCGCCATGCCGATGAGGGAATAGACGCTCATACCGACAAGACCGTTGCAGGCATAGCAGATGATTTGCCATAATTTGGCGCGGCGGTATTGTACGCCGTCAACTTCTGAAGCAGTGGGTTTCTTTTTGAACATTTTGTTTTCCTCCTAAAAATTCCGCAGTGATTTTTCTCACTGACACCACTATACCAGAAGCAAAACGGCGGCAGGGGATAAAAATCAGCAGATGAGGAACAAAAATTCACGCATTATTTCAAATAACAAGAAATATTGTCCTGCTTTACTAAATAATGCCCTCATGGCTTGCGCTTGTTATGTTATGATACAGGTACAGAAGTTTCTTGATTTGCTTTAGACATCACAGGTAAGGAGAAAATTATGCAGAAATTTGAAAAAGGTTTCTTTGTCGGCGCGGCCACTGCCGCCCACCAGGTCGAGGGTAACAATATCCATTCCGACTACTGGGCGCAGGAGCAGCTGCCCCACACCAGCTTTACCGAGCCGAGCGGCATTGCCTGCGACCATTATAATAAGTATGAGGAAGATATTAAACTGCTGGCCGATGCGAGCCTGAACGCCTACCGCTTCTCCATCGAGTGGGCGCGCATCGAGCCGGAGGAGGGCAAGTTTGACCCTGCCGAGATCGAGCATTACCGCAAGGTCATTGCCTGCTGCAAGGCGCACGGTGTGGAACCCGTTGTGACGCTGCTGCATTTCACCAGCCCCAAATGGCTGATTGCCAAGGGCGGCTGGGAGGCTGAAAGCACGGTCGAATATTTCAAGCGCTATGTCAGCTATGTGATGGAGCAGTTGGGCAGTGAGCTCCACATCGTCTGCACCATCAATGAGGCGAATATGGGTCTGCAGCTGGCGGCTATCTCCAAGCGGTTCCGCCTGATGGCGGAGCAGGCCGCCAAGGCTGCTGCCAATGCAGGCAAATCCGCCGAGGGCAGCGTGCAGGTGGGCATGAACTTCCAGAAGATGATGGAGAATATGAAGTACGCTGCCGCTGAAAACGCCGCCGTGTTCGGTACGCCGCAGCCGAAAATTTTCGTCAGCGAGCGCACGCCGGAGGGCGATCTGCTGGTTCTACGCGCTCACGCCGCCGCGCGGGAGGCCATCAAGACAATCTGTCCTGAGGTTAAGGTCGGTCTGACCCTCTCGCTGCATGACCTGCAGGCCCAGCCGGGCGGTGAAGCCTTTGCCGCTGCTGCGTGGGAGGAAGAGTTCACCCACTATCTTCCTTATATTAAGGAGGATGACTTCCTCGGCGTGCAGAACTACACTCGCACGCTGTACGGTGCGCATGGGCAGTTGCCCGCACCGCAGGGGGCCGAGCTGACCCAGATGGACTACGAGTTTTATCCGCAGGCACTGGAAAATGTAATCCGCAAGGTGGCGCAGGATTTCCACGGTGATCTGATCGTGACCGAAAACGGCATTGCCACCGCCGATGATACCCGCCGCGTGGCGTTTATCGAGGCCGCATTGGCTGGTGTGCAAAACTGCATCGCTGATGGTATTCCGGTCAAGGGATACTTCCACTGGAGCCTGATGGATAACTTTGAGTGGCAGAAGGGCTATGCTATGAACTTTGGCCTGATTGCCGTAAACCGCGAAACGATGGGGCGCACCCCGAAGCCCAGCCTTGCGGCGCTGGGCGGATACGCCAACGCATAAAAACATCAGTGGTTGTCTGTACGGCAGCCACTTTTTTTGGTATACTGGTATAAAATGAGGGTAGTTCGATGGATGTTTTTCAAAATATGGAGCTGTTTTCTGAGCTGATCCAGTGCGGCGGCAACATTTATACATGGTGCTATAATGCCGATGGCAGTCTGCTGCAGAGCAACTGCCCGGAGGCGGGGTTCCTCTCCGGCGCATTTGAGATATTCGGCTGCAAGAAAAAAATGCTAGACTACGGCAGCCGGCACACAACGCCGGTCACGCTCGGCACGGCCATTGGCATGACATGGGCAGCTGCCTTTGAAAAGGACGGCAGTGTGCTGAAACGCGCCTGGGTCATCGGGCCGGTGTTTTATCAGGATGTTTCGCTGCGCGGGATTGAGCAGGGGCTGCAATACTATAACCGTCTGGAAACGAGCGTGGCATGGACCATGCAGCTGTACGAGACGTTGAAAACCGTCCCTGTGCTGCAATGCACGGTCTTGCACCGCTACGCGCTGATGATGCACTATTGTCTGACCGGCAACCACCTTACGATCAGCGACATCAACAGCGAGTTTTTGGCGCAGGTGCGCAATACAGTGCAGCAGCCCGCTCACGATCGCCACAAGGTCTGGATGGCAGAGCAGGGACTTCTGCAGATGGTGCGCACCGGTGATTTGAACTACAGGCAGGCCCTTTCTGCCAGTATGGGAATCAGCGCGGGTGTGCCGGTGCGCAGCGATGACGCTTTGCGCCAGAGCAAGACCAGCATCATCGTGTTTACCTCGCTGGTATGCCGTGCCGCCATCGAGGGCGGGCTTTCGCCGGAGGAAGCCTACGCGCTGGGGGACAGCTACATCCAATCCGCTGAAAATGCAAAAACATTGGAAGATCTTGAACCGCTCGGCCTTATGATGTATGACGACTTTGTCCGGCGCGTGCATAAATGCCGCACCAACCCGCATCTCAGCCAGCAGGTGCAAAAGTGCGTGGACTATATTGAGATGAATCTCGATAAAAAAATACGCGCTGCAGATATTGCAGCGCTGGTGGGCTATACGGAATATTATATGACCCACAAATTCAAGGAAGAAACGGGCTTGAGCGTGACAGATTACATAAAATTTGCCAAGATTGAGCGCGCCAAGGTTTTGCTGAAAAGCACCAACCAGACCGTGCAGGACATTGCCGCTGCACTTTCTTTTAGCACACGCAACTATTTCAGTCGGATTTTTCAGGAGGTCACTGGCCAAACCCCAATGGAGTACCGTGAAAAGTAAAGGCAATACCGCATAATTCTAAGTGCCGATACGGCGAGCGAGGTGCGGCAGA
>ENA-OPSQ01002540-OPSQ01002540.1-human-gut-metagenome-genome-assembly--contig:-NODE-2540-length-10049-cov-2.408545_pt1 | contig 10049 bp, 6 predicted proteins | sample MGYA00241456_ERZ501904 | MGnify/ENA primary metagenome ERZ501904 (study PRJEB25962, sample SAMEA2042452) | human gut metagenome | biome: human gut; feature: human-associated habitat; material: faeces...
CCGTCTTTCTTCGTAATAAGAACATTCCGTTCTACTTTAAATATGATAGATTTGAAAAAAAAGTTTTTCACATATAAAAAAGAGCCTAAATTAATAGGCCCTTATATTTTTATAAAATTGACATTCCACTCGAAATAAGGACTACCAGCTGCCGCCACCGCCACCGCCGCAGCCACCACCACTGCATCCTCCATCTCCAGAAGAAGATGATGAATCTGAAGGGCTAGATGTTAAACAACTTGTACATGTTCTATCTAATCCATCTCCCATATTTCTGTAAAAATGATCAACATGATCATAATAATCAGGATAACCAGGATATGTAGAATCACTTTCGTACCAGTCTGGGGATTGTAATGCCAGTATGTCAAGTTTCTTTGTGTATTCTTCATACTCGTTCATCGCCATCGCATATGGAAGGATATGATAAAAATTTTCTGGATTTGTATCCGCCATATTACTGAATTCTCCATGATCTGCTGCTTCCATAAAGTTATGAAACTCCATTAACTGATTCATAACAGCATTATTTTCTTTTGTTCGCCGCATCATAAAGAATAAATAAACCATCTCGATCAATGAAAAGATCAATATTACGCTGAATATATTTGTGTAATCGTAAGCTTCTCCTTTTTGCACGATCTCCGCATATTGGTATGCATATATCACATACATGAAGATCAAAAATAAATCGCCTGTTAAGAAGGATGTAAATTTTTCTGTTTCCGTTTTCGTCTTATATTTATCGAATCCATTATATGAATTTAAAAGTTTTCTTACAAATATGATCATAAAGATGATAAAAGAAAAAAGAAATCCATGCATACAGTATTTCGAATCGAGCAGATTAAAAAGAATCAATGGAATTGCAGACAATACTAGCGTAATAACTGATGCTATTTTAGATGTTCTTGTAAAAATTTTTTTTGAATATTCTTTTGTAATCTCACTCTTTACCCTTTTTATAGTATCTGCAAATTTGTATTTCAAAGAGGAAAGAACAACCCCATATGGATTTTCTTCAAAAAGTTTTTGAAACATGATCTTTTGATATTCAGGGGCATCGTTTGGAAGATCTTGCAGTTTCATCAATTCCATATCATCTCTTCCTAGTTCATATATCTTGATGTATCCCTTGTCTGCCCAGTAATAGATAAGAGAAAGCACATCTTTATCGGTTAATCGACCCTTCCATATATATCCTGCGATCGCACTGTCAATTCCATATGGAGGCTGATAAGTTGTTGTAGTTGCTTTGATTCTTTTTGATCTTCCAAAAAATACAAACATAAGACTGGTTAGGATAAATACAGCGACTGAAATATACAAAACAAATTGATATCTTGATTGGATCTGATTTGTTCTTGTGAAATAGCCACTACCCAAATTTCCATAACAAGTGATTCCTTCTCCAAGGTCAAGATCCTGCTTTAGCACACCGGCAACATAATTCTTTTTTTCATCATATTTCAAATCTAAGATTTTTGTTGCATCTTTGATCTCTCCATTTTCTCCATAGTAAAATTTCAGTTTTTTAAGATCTGTTTTCTTTGGAAATTGAATGGAAAAGCTGCTGTTTTGTGGAATTTCATTTTTCCATTCGCTTGGAAAAATATTGTAATACAAAAGATCATTTTTAGTATCTTGGTATTGCGGTGTTAATTTGTAGGTAAAGCTGTAAGTCCCATGATTTACTTCCTTATCTTCATCTCCAAATCTTAACTGTGCAACATAAGAGCTTTCATCATCCACTGCTAAATTACTATCGCTGTCATTGGATATTAATTTGAAATCTGTATAGTAATACGATTTTTTCTTATCTTTTCCAGTACTGATCCCTGTCAGTGGAATATTACGATAAATTCCATGCCTTGGATTCAAAAAGACAACACCAATACTCTCCGTTACAGTGTAACTACCATCTTTTCCAACTCTGACGTAAGTGTCATATCTTTGTGTCTGCATATTTGAGTCATAGGAATTTGCTGTATCTGCCCTTACATTCTGCTTTGATGGGGCAAACAAGATCACCGACATTATAAAAACAAACAACAAATATTTTTTCCATTTTTTCATAATGATTCTCCTTTCAAAAAAATTACTTCATATTAAATATGAAAGATTTAAAGACAAAAAAAATGACGGTAATCAGCCGCCATTCTTACATTATCACAAATCCCCGAAATCCCAAATCTCCGTTTCATCTTCCTCAGAAATTTCAGGCATGACTTCTATGTTTTTCTCCATCTCTTTTGCCATTTCTTTTTCAACCTCATCAATGTCATCATCATTCAAAGTAAGATCAATATGATCAGCCGAATCTTTCTTACATAATTTTGCAATCACAATTGTGATTCCTCCTACAATGGCAGCAGGGATTAAAATTTTCTTAATATGCTTCATTTTTTTACTTCCTTTCTTTTTGCTAAAAAAAACTCTTATATTTTAAATATGAGATATTTGCACAAAAAAAAGAGGCATGACATAAATCATGCCCCACTCTTATATAAGAGCAGCCTCGTCAGCCAAAAATTATTTAATTTTTACTTTTTTGGAATTGCTCCAACTTCCATAGATCTTTGCCTTTCCAACCTGTTTGTAAGCTCGGATCTTCACATATACTTGTTTTTTGCGTTTCAATCCTTTGATCTTATACGTTGTTTTCTTGGAACCCTTGTATTTGGAAGATTTAAAGTTTTTCTTATAAGAGTAACGAATCTGATATCCAGTAACGCCACCAGAACTTTTTCTGATATAAAGTGTTGCTGTTTTCTTACCAGATTTTATTTTCTTTAAAGAAGCTTTCTTTGGAGCGATCTTAAATGTTTTTGTAATTGTTCCCTGGTGATTGCCGATTCCGATAATCTTCATTGTGACGATTCCACAGTTTTTGTTATTACTATAAGTAATCTTGTAGTCTCTTCCTTCTGTTAAAACCTCATTACCAGATCTTACGATCACTTTTCGAGTGATATTCTTTCCATTATAAATCGCATTTTCTGGATCTGTTGCGATCGTAAGAGATTCCTTTTTAGTTTCTGTTGTAGAATCGTTATGAGAAGGGTTCGTATCTTCAGATGGTTTTACAGGAGTTTCTGTTTTATGGATCGTGTAAGTATAACTTAAGCTGCATCCTTTATAATCTCCTAATCCAGTGATCTCAACTTTTGCTGTCCCTGGATTGATATTGTTGGAATATGTAATCTTATAATCAGTATCTTCTTTTAAAACAGCATCCTGATGATCAGATACAACTTGTCCAATATCAAATTTTACTTCTTTTCCCGTCCATTCTAAAGTTCCTAAGTTTTGTCCATTTTCATATCGGTCGCTATGGAATGTTTTATTTTTGATCGTATAATGATATACTTTTTCAGTTCCTTCAAATTGTCCCATTCCAATTACTTTGACTGTTGCAGTTCCAGGATCTACATTATCAGAATATCTGATCATATAATCAGTTCCTTCTACTAATGTACGATTACAATGCTTACATTTTAGATTTTCTGGATGCTTTCGGATTTCTTCTCCTGTCCATTTAAATGCTCCAATGGAAGCCTCTTCATCTAACTTTTCATCATAAAATCCGCCATATCCACAGTCCTCTTCGATTTCAAAGGAAAACTCATAAGAATTATCTTTGTATTCTCCAAGTCCTGTAACTTTTACTGTAGCAGTACCTGGTTCTACATTGTTGCTGTAAGCAACCGTATAGTCTTTTTTCGCTTCCAGACGTTTTCCAGATGCATCTACAACAGTCCCAATATCATATTTTGATTCTTTTCCCGTCCATTTGACCTTTCCTAAAGAATCTCCATTTTTATGATTTTCTACTGTAAATGTTTTATGTCCAATCGTGTAAGTGAAGCTCTGTTCGTAACCTTTATATTTTCCAATTCCAGTAACTTTTATTGTCGCTTTTCCCGGATCAATGTTGTTGCTGTATTCAATGATATAATCATTACCAACTTCTAATTCTTTGTTACAATGTTTGCATAAGATTTTTCCAAGATAAGGCTGCACGTCAGATCCTGTCCAATCAAATTTTCCTAAATCTGTGCCATTTTGATGCATTTCTGCATAAAATCCGCCATATCCACAGTCTGGTTCGATCGTATAAGTGAAATTCAGCTCACATCCCTTGTAATCATTGATTCCGATTATTTTTATGGATGCTGTTCCTGGTTCAATATTATCTGTATATTCGACTTTATAATCTTTTTCTTTTTCTAAAACTGTTTCATTATGATCGGACACAATATTTTCTGGAAGATAATTTACTTCTTTTCCAGTCCATTTCACAGTTCCAATATTATCATGGTTTTGATAATGATCTAGATGAAATGTTCGATGTTCGATCGTGTAAGTAAAACTCTGCTCATATCCTTTGTATTTTCCAATACCTTTTACTGTAACAGTTGCTGTTCCTGGATCTACATTATTCTCATATTCCAGTTCATAATCTGTTCCTTCAGTTAATTCCTTTTTACAATGTGAACAACGAATTGTTCCAGGCTTCTTTCTGATTGGATCACCTGTCCATTTTACAGAACCTAAGTCACTTTTGTCACTTGCATTTTCCACAAAAAACCCATTATAACCGCAGCTTTCTGCGATCTTATAAACGAACGTTAGATTACATCCTTCATAATCTCCCATTCCGACCACTTTTACTGTAGCTGTTCCAACATTGATATTATCAGAATAAACAAGTTTATAGTCAGTGCCTTCTTCCAATACTCGGTTGTCATAATCAGATAATACATTTCCAACACTAGGTTTTATTTCTTCTCCTGTCCAATCTTTATCGTCTAACGAATCGCCATCTTTTTTTCCATTAATATGGAATGTTTTGTTTTCAATGGTATATGTGAAAGTAAGCGAACACTTTGCATATTTTCCAAGTCCTGTGATTTTTACAGTAGCAGTTCCGGGATTCGTGTTATTTTCATATTCCAGTTCATAATCTGTTCCCTGTTTTAAAACACTACCGTCATCTTCAGAAACGATATCTCCAATGGAAGGCTTTACAGAACGACCCGTCCATCGAAAACTTCCAAGATCTGTACTGTTTTTGTGATCTTTTGCATAAAAGGCAGAATCTGCCTTTTCGGTCACTAGCTTAATAGACCAGTTTCCAAAATTAGTCCCCATGTCATAGAGATCGCCTAATTCTCCATTGGCATAAATATAGCTTTGTCCTTTTTCTAATGTCGGGATATAAAGTTTTTTTCTGCCATCAGAAATGGATCCCTCAGCTCCAAGGCCGGCACTGTCTTCATTACTATCGATCATTACCATGATCGCAGCTTTTTTTACATTGATCTCTTTCGTGATCTTTTCTGTATGATACCCCGGAAAATCTAAGGTCTTTTTCTCTGTGATCGCCTGTTTGTTCCCGATATCTAATGATCCATCATCTTTGACCGGAACATAAAACAACTGATATTGTGCTCCTGTTTCTGCTTCATAAAATGTTACTTCTTTTAATTTCTCTCGTTTCTTCAAAGAAAAAGAGTTGATAAATCCGACTTGTGAAGTTCCATCATAAGTTACCTGAGGATAAAGCGCTCCGCTTTCATCCAGGTTGTAGATTGTATCATCATCACTGACTTCTTCATAGCTTCTGATCGTACAGGAAGGGATCAAGGATTTATCCTGATAAGATACCCAGAAATACCCGTTATCTCCAATATTATTTCCCCAACTATTTCGAACCAACCATGCTCCATTTTTCGTCACACCTTCAAAATGATCCGCACTGTAATCATCATCCCATCCTACGATCAGAACTTCGTGATTCGAATCATTTCGTGCATTATCGTCATTATTGTAATAAGACACCTTGTCTTCCTGGATCATACTACTGTCCCATGTGATTCCACAGGTAACACTTCCATTATTATAAACTGCCTGTTTTACTGTATTGACGGTCTCACTGTTTAAAGCGCCATTTGCATCATCTGTTGTTTTAAAAAACTGTACATCTGTTGCACGATAATTTCCTTTTGCATTTAAAATAGATGGAATGATCTGCAGAGTTGATTTTGTTGTATCATATGGGAAAAGGCTATCTGATACTGGACCGTATCCAGATGTAAAATATCCTGAATACATATATTCATTTCCACCAGTATCTTTACTTGTGATCTGATATCCTGTATCTCCATTTTTCGATAATCTCTGAATCATATGTTCTTCTGAATAATCTGTATTGCTCCCTGTTTTTTTATCCACTGCATATTCAAAGCTTCCTGTCCCTGCAAATGCCCAACAGGTTCCAAATGGGTTTTGATCACGAACGTCTTTTTCCATTGATCCATAATGTGCTGGCAACTGTGCTGCTTTCTTCAATTTTGACTTAGGATTTGTCGCATAAGATTGTCCAGCAGGTTTAATATATCCATATTTTGAAGCTTTTGAATTTTTTACTTCTACTTCAAATTTTGAATTGCTGTTTGTATTTTGTGATGCTTTCACTAAGACTGTTGGCGGCATCTGATTGAGACACATGCTCATTGCTAATCCTGTTACTAATAATCGCTTTCGTATCATTTACTTTTACTCCTCCTGTTATTTTCTATTTTACGAAAAATCACAATTTTTGTCCATCTTTCTTCTATCTTAAATATGAAAGATTTATTCATTTATTTTTTTCACATATAAGATTTTTGTCCAAAAGAAAAAAGAGCCTGTTACGACTCTTTTTTCTCCAAAATGTTTTGCAATTCATAATAATAGTCAGAAGGGACTGTATCTTTTCCTCTAAACTGATCTGTTGAAATGATAAAAAGACGTTCTTTTGCTCTCGTCATACCAACATAAAACATTCTCCGTTCTTCTTCTAATTCTGGGACTGTTTCTGCTTTTTCGTATGGCGTAATTCCTTCATTAACATCAATCATGAAAACGACTTGATATTCCAATCCTTTGCTCCCATGCATGGTTGTCAGATTTACGGCATCTTTTTCTTCATCAATAGAAACAGTTCTTTTGATGGTTGCAGTGTATTCTTTCGCACGTTGCTGCCATTCTTTCATGGAATTACATTCTTTTGAATCTTCTTCTAAGTCATCTAAGATTTCTAATAAAAGAGTTTCATCTTCTCCTTTATATTCTGCATAAGAGATCAATCCTTCTTCATAATTTAATGTTCTTTTGATATATCCAACCTGTTTTTTGAAATCTAACACCTTTAATTTTCGGATTTTTCTTTCTACAGCTTCAATATTCTTTTTAATATATGGTTTTCCATGATCAAATCCCCACTGCTTCAGATCATCTAAAGATTTGCATTCTTTAAAAGCATCATTTGGAATATAAGCAGTTGGACGTTTTAATGCTCTGGTCCATCGTGCCATGCTTTTGGATCCTTTGGCTAGTTCCATAAAGTTAAGAATATCATTGAAGATAAAATGATTATAAATATTGATCACATCTTCAATCTTGGCCTGAAATGGAATGTCTTTTTTTACTAATTGATCAATCACTGTTTTACTTTCTCGGTTTGTCCGATAGATCACAGCCATTTCAGAGTATGGAACACCTTTTTTGTATAATTCATTGATCTTTTTTATGATCCATGTGTTCTGTTCTTTGTCATTTGGCAGCTGGAGTAATTGGATTTTGTACCTTCTTTTATGAAAACTCTTAATATCCTTTGGAAATCTTGTTTTGTTGTACTCAATAAACTTCTTTGATGCGGCAACAATATTACGATCAGAACGATAATTGATATTCAAGACTACTTTTTTTGTCTTTGGATATGTTTTTTCAAAATCAAGCATGATCTCTGGTTTTGCTCCTCGGAAACGATATAAAGACTGATCATCATCTCCGACAACACAGATATTTTTTCTCTTTTCAGCGATCATGTTAAAAATTTCAGCCTGTACATTATTTGTATCCTGAAATTCATCGATCATGATATAATGAAATGTCTCCTGTACATCTGCTAATACATCTTCATGTTTTTTTAAGTTATCTCGACAACGAAGTAACATATCATCAAAATCAATCTTATGTTCTTTTTCTAAAACTTCTTGATATCCTTTCATCATTTTTTTGACCTGATATTCAGATACATCAAATTTTGAATAATTGATATCTTTCCCATCACAGTTTTTAATGTACCCAATCGCCTTTGCAATATCTGCGATAAATTTATTATAATCTAAAGATGCAAAATCGTATTGTTTTGCCAATGCATATAGAATGCGATATTTTTCATTTTCCTGTATTAATTGGGAATAATCATATCCAAAATAACTTACTAAAATCTGAAAACAGATAGAGTGGATCGTGCCAAAATGAACGCCAGTATATTGATCTGGATCCTCTTCTTCCAGGCATAATTTTTGGAAACGGATACCCATTTCTTCTGCTGCAGATTTTGTAAATGTTACAACAAGAATCTTTCTAGGATCTATATGATGTTCCTCAATTAGATTTTTTGTACGATTTACGATCACTGTTGTTTTTCCCGATCCGGGACCAGCAATGATCAATAATGGACCTTCTTTATGATGAATTGCTTCTGTTTGTGCTTCATTAAAACTCATTAAATTTCTCCTTTCATCTCATGTTTCAATACAAATATGAGATTTTTAGAGAAAATTAAAATTCACATATAAAAAAACATCTTATGTAATTTTTCAACTAAAGTTTAGGAGGAAAATTAATTTATGTTAAATAAATTTAAATACATCATATGTTATTATTCAACAGTGCGGGATCATGGATTCCGTATTCTCCTTCTAATTTAAATACATCGTATGTTCCTATTCAACCAACGAAAAAAAACGCCATTCTTATATCTTCTTGATTCTTAAAAAAAACGATTTTAAGCCATTTTCTCAACATTTTACCAAGCATCTCTTGAAATTCGTCTATTTCTAAGAAACCATGCATTTACGTCATTTTTCAGACTTTTTCAAAAAAAACACTTGGTAAAAATTCTTCTTTCATTATAAATATGAGAGATTTTTGTTAGAAAGTTTTTCATATATAAGATTTTTAATACATACAAAAAAAAGAGCAGCCTAAGCCACTCCTTTTCCTATGAATCATAATGTCATTTCTTCAAAACTCTCAAAGTAAGCTTTTCCGTTATTGATTGTAACGGTTTGATTTTGCTCTTTTAAAGCTTTTTTGATTGCCTCATTTTCGGCTTTCAATTCTGAAAATCCTTTTTCCATATCTCTGTATTTCGTGAAAAGTTTATCTGCTGATTCTTTAAAATTAGTAAATTCAGTTAATAACGCTTGTATCATTTCCATATCAGTTGCTTCTTCAGTTACAACATTAACTGGAGTTTCTTTGATTGGATCGATAACTTCTCCTGAAAGATCAGAAAATGTTTCTTGTGGAGTAAAGTAAATAATTTTCTGGATCATATAATACTCTACATTCTGTGCAATCTACTTTCATGCGATCAAAAAACTCTTTACTTACAAAGATATCTTTATTTTTAGTTTCAATTACATAAGATAGTTCATTTCCATAGAAATGATGAAATCCTTTTCCATACATTTTCTTAAGATCCTGAATAGAAAACAGTTTTTCTGCATCTTCATCATTGGTTTCCTTTATGGAAATATACTGCTGCCCATTATTACAATAAGTAACAATATATTTTCCCTCAGATTCCATTTTAATTGTTCGACTGGAAAGGGAATCATTAAGCATAACTAAATTATCAAAATCAATTTCTTGATAAATAGTTTTTTCTTTCTTAGGAACTTTTGGTGGTTCGAATTCACTTCGTTCTGTAGCATTAAGTCTTCCTTTTAAAAAGAATGTATTTTCATTTATTTGAAAAATCTGACTTGATTTTGTTTTTCCGAGATGATATGTATTGAATAACACGTTAGGAATCTTATATTTTCCATTGTAATCGCCATTCGCATAAAATTTATCATCTTCAGGATGATTTGTTAAACGAATCACCATTCCTTTTGGCAGACATGTGAATTCTGCGTACTCATATTCATCAGATTTTAAGAATATCCATCCGTTATAATAACTTCTTGGATCTTTCTTTAAGCAGT
>ENA-OPSQ01002551-OPSQ01002551.1-human-gut-metagenome-genome-assembly--contig:-NODE-2551-length-10012-cov-2.775937_pt1 | contig 10012 bp, 9 predicted proteins | sample MGYA00241456_ERZ501904 | MGnify/ENA primary metagenome ERZ501904 (study PRJEB25962, sample SAMEA2042452) | human gut metagenome | biome: human gut; feature: human-associated habitat; material: faeces...
TATGAATACCCAAATGGATTATTTTACCGTTACAGTTTTTGTACCAGACCATTTGCTGAATACTTTGCTTCGGAGAGACATTGGGGTCTGACCTCAATGTGGTCAATTTACCGTCAACTTAAGGAAAATCGTCAGATTTTATCCTAATTATATACTATGGTTTACCGCAAAAATGTAGGATTAATCCTCAACCAGTTAGAAAATTCACCAAAAAGGCGCACTTAAATAAAGCTTAAATGTAACAGTGTTTTTATTTACAAGGCAGCTTTCTTATTTCTAAAATGTGAACGTCCTTTTGACTTTAATTTTTTTCTTGGAAATGATCTTCCGGGAAGGATCTGTGAACGGCACCGGACAGCTTCTTTGTACAGCTTCTCAATAACTGAGAGTTCAGACAGATCACAGAGGATCTTTGGAAAGATGATCTTGATCCGTCCGATGATAAATGCGCGATTAGTCTGATAACGAAATTTATTGGAACTTTTGGAAGTGATGTCTATTTCTTCATCTGCGTCATTCTTGATAAGGGAAACAAGATTTGAAAGAAGTATATTGATATAAAATTCCTGAATGATAGAAGTTGCAGTAGCACTGGAAAACTCTTCCATAGCAAAGCGTCCGGAGAATCCGGAAGATTTTATGAAGGGGAATTTCGGGTTTGCTTCACAGCTTCTGGACACATTGAAGAAGTATCAGAATCCGGCACCGATCATGCTTTCTTTTTCTATCCAGGCAACTCTGGCGGGACGTTTCGGCAATTCAGAGTATGGACGTTCAAAGAAGGCAGGGGAAGAGCTGTTTTTCGCATATGGAAAGGAAACAGGGGCGAAGGTTGCAGTATACCGTTTCCCGAATCTGATGGGACATTCCAGACCGAAGTATAATTCTGCGGTTTCTACTTTCTGTTGGGCTGTGGCAAATGACGAGTCTTTTACCGTAAATGACCGTTCCACAGAGCTGGAGCTGCTGTACATTGATGATCTGGTGGAGGGGATGTTTGACCTTCTGGAAGGGAAGGAGCAGCACTGTGAATTTGACGGAGTGGAAGCGGTTGCTGATCCTGCAGGATGTTACTGCTATGTTCCGGTTACACATAAGGTTACCCTGGGTGAGATCGTGGATCTGCTCCAGCAGTTTAAGGAGCAGCCGTTAACCCTGATGATGCCGAAGATGCCTGCTGGTTCTTTTGCAAAGAAGCTGTACAGTCTATATCTTACCTATCTGCCGACAGAGAAGTTTAAATATGCGTTGAATATGAATGTAGATAACAGAGGTTCTTTTACAGAACTGGTACATACAGAGGACTGTGGACAGGTTTCCATCAATATCAGCAGACCGGGAATCACCAAAGGCCAGCACTGGCATAACTCCAAGTGGGAGCTTTTCATCGTTGTGGCAGGCCACGGACTGATTCAGGAGAGGAATATTAATACGGGTGAGACTGTAGAGTTTGAGATCTCCGGGGATAAGATCGAGGCAGTACATATGATCCCGGGATGGACACATAATATCATCAACCTGAGTGAGACAGAGAACCTCGTTACGGTCATGACCTGCAATGAGATCTTTGACCCGGGACATCCAGATACGTTCGGGGAGCCGGTATGAGGGATGCGTAAAAAGGACTGGTGATTAGTAGACAAAAGAAATAAAATAAGATAGAATAAAAAGTAGCAGGGAATAGAACATTGAGTATCTGAGAAAATATCCTGCTGCTTTTTTGATACGGAGGTATTGCAACATGAAAATAAAAAAAATAAAATTTCAGAATTATACAGTTTTTGAAGAACAGCAGATTGAATTTTCTCCTGGAGTTAATATTATTATTGGCGAAAATGGAACAGGGAAGACTCATTTGATGAAAGCTTTATATTCTGCGTGCCAGAGTACGGATCAGAAAATTTCTTTTGCACATAAGCTTGTTATGACAATGCTTCCGGATGATTATAAAATATCCCGATTAATAACCAGAAAAACTGGAAACAGAACAGCGGTTATACGCATAACAGCGGGGGAATCGGATGTTAGTGGTGATAGAATATTGAATGCTTCTTTTCATGGGAAAACTAAAAAATGGGATGCAGAAGTGACTGGCGAAGATGGATGGGAAACGTCGTTTGGTGGAATGAGCAGTATTTTCATTCCGGCAAAGGAAATATTATCTCATAGTTATAATTTGAATGCTGCAACAGAGAAAAATAATGTAAGGTTTGATGACACATATTTGGACATTATCAATGCGGCTAAAATTAACATTTCTGTAGGAAGAAACAATACTTCCAAAGAAGCTATGCTGAAATCTATCGAACAGATGACGCATGGTACTGTAGTATATGATGAAAAAAAAGATGAATTTTACCTGAAAAGTGGAAATTCTAAACAAGAGTTTAATTTAGTTGCAGAGGGTATTCGTAAGATGGCATTATTATGGCAGTTAGTAAAAAACGGTACTCTGGAAAAAGGCTCTGTACTTTTTTGGGATGAACCAGAAGCCAACATTAATCCATTGTATATCAGTATTATTGTGGATATGCTTTTGGAGTTGCAGCGTAAAGAAGTACAGATTTTTATTGCAACACATGATTATATGTTGGCAAGCTATTTTGAAGTGAGAAAAAAGGAAAGGGATGATATATTATATCATTCCCTGTCGCACAACAAAGAAAATATGTTGCTTGAATATGAGAAATCCGACAGATTTTCAAACTTGAAGAATAATAGGATTATAGATGCATTTAATAACTTGCTGAACGAGATTTATAATATGGAAGTGTGATACGATAAATGACAGTAAAATATGCAGAAGAGAATGGGATTTATTCTATAAATTGTACGGAAGCAGTATGGTCAACTGACCAGATACATGCTTATTATCAGGACGCAGAGCATAAATATGGAGAAATTGGTTTTTTAAAAGATACGGACTTTGTAATCGAGAGCAATACCACAATTTATCTTGTAGAATATAAGAATGCTAATATTCCGGGTGCTGTTAATCCAGAAGCTTTTAGACCGGAAAGTGTTAACATTTTAAATAAAGTAGCTGAAAAGTATTATGATACATTGCATTGTTTGTATTTGATGGGAAAGAATAAGCCTAAAAAGTATATTTATGTTTTAGAATATCCAGCTGGAAATTCTACATCCCGCTTATTTATTCGTAACAAATTGAAGGAAAAATTACCGTTTAGATTACAGGCACAGTTGACAGATGGTACGCTAAAATTAATAGATGAAGTGAAAGTGGTAGATATAGCGGAATGGAATGCAGATCCAGAACTGGGACAATTTCCAATTGAGATGATTAATGGTAACGCATAAAAAGTTACTGTTCAGGGGTTAGCTGGACTTGAGAGAACAGATGGCTTTGACTGTTATCGGTCTACACCATCGGTTCTTCTAAGTCCAGCTAACCTTTGAACAGTAACAAATTTAGGTATAACAAAAAGACAAAATCAATATTTAACATTGAAATTTGGTAATTCTACCGTTTACTATGTTGGCGTCCGAAAAGATGGAGCAGTTTTGGGTATTAATGATCCGGATGGTGTGATGCTCCAAATTGTGAATTTTTTAATTCAAGATGTATAGAAAATTTATTGCTCTCAAACGAGGTATCAAATGACAAGAACACATGCAGATAAAGATAGTTTGGCTTCAATATTGGCTTATATTAATACATATTTAAAGTATAATGGGAAGCAAGGATTATTAGACGAGAATAAAGCGTTAGAAGATGTTATGTGTGAAGTTTTAAATCGCATATATGGATGGAAGTTGGAGAACCTAAATCACGTTGAGAAAAATTTCCCTGGGATTGATCTGGGTGATTGGGAACGGGGGATTGGTTCAGGTAACGGTAGAGAAAACCAGCAGCAAGATAAATAATACGATTGCTAAAATTGTTAAAAATGAAGTATACAATAAATTTCCTCATTTAAAGATCTTGATTCTGGGCGATAAGCAAGCCAGTTATTCGATTCGGAATGACGAAAAAATTGTATTTGATGATGAAAAAGATATTATAGATTTTGTGGATTTATTAGATGTCAGTTCACGAATGGATTTCCAGGGAAGACATAAGTTAGTTGTTTTTTTGAAACAGGAATTAGGCTGGGAGGCAGAAAACACACAGTTACGCATATTGACTTATGAGAAAGTACAGAAATATCAGGAAGAACAACATAAAGAGAATTCATATATCACGATTTTAGGTTTGCATAAAAACTGCCTATCCAGGATGCCTGGATAAAGCTGAATATTTTGACCGAAGAAGAACTTAAACGGAAACAGACAGAAACACAATGGGATTTTTTGAATCAGTATGATGAATATTCAGGCAGGAGATCGGGTAAGACCTATGATGCGGAAACGTTAGTAATTGAACCGGGAAATAAGGTGGTTTTGGCGGGCCCTGGAATGGGGAAAAGTACTTTATGTAAGAAACTGTTTTTACAGGCAGGAGCAATGAATAAATTTGCCATAAAGGTGCGTTTATGGGATGTGGCAGGATATATGCGGGAAGGTGTTGCATTTGAAATTGCTTTATGTAAAGCTATGTGTCAGTCTCTGGCAGTTGAATTTACGAAAGCAGAGTTGGCTCATTTTTTTTCAATTATAATTTTGGATGGACTTGATGAGTGTGGAGATTATAGACGTACAGTAGCGAAATCTATTGCTGCATGGGGATATGGCCATCCTTATCAAATGATTATTGTAACAAGCAGACCAATTGGATATGATTTGACAGAATTGGCTGACTATAATCATTATCAGATTCTTCCTATGGATGAGTGGCAGATGGAGTCTTCTTCGCAGAAATTAATGGAACTGGTTCAGCAAGATTGTGAGAAACAGTATCAATGGTTTAGGAAGAGGCTTCAAAATTATGAATTGCATAAATTAGCATGCAGAAGTCCGTTGGTGCTGGGCTTTATGGTGCAATTGTCGCTGCAAAAAAAGGATTTTGGCAATAGTAAGATCAGTCTTTATCAGGAAATTGTCAATGAATGGCTGCAAGGTTCCAGTCGAGATAACGAAAAAATTATTTCAGAAGTTGAATTGCTCTACGGGATTGAAGCAATTGCGTTTTACATGATGAGTCATGTGAGCGATGAAGCCAGAGAAGTATATACAAAAAATAATATTATTACCTATGTGGGGGAACGTTTTACAGAAGAGATGGAATATCCTTTATTAAAGGCAAAAAAAATTGCGGAGCAGTGTCTGGAGTTTTGGCTGGAACGTGGAATATTAGATAAAGGATTTTATAAAGGACAGGAGTGCTTTTTGTTTCTGCATTTGAATGTGGGTGAGTATTTGGCCGCTTGTTATCTCACTAAAATGTCATTAAAAATGAAAAAAGAATGGGTTCATAACCATTATCGGGAAAATATCTGGCAGGAGACATTGCGAATGGCAATTGCCTGTGATTACCAGGGGATTTTTGTAGAGGAATTGATTGTTATAGAGTCAAAATGTCAGTTGCCCGAGGGCGCAGTTTTTTTAGCGGCACAGGGAATTAGTGAAAGCAATCGAAAAAATGTTCCCCAGGAATTGTATGACAAAATGTTTGAGTATTGCTTTGGGGATAATAAATACTTAAGCCAGAAAACAGCTATGACCATAAACTGTCTTAAGGGAGCAAAAATAAACTGGCACATAAGAGAGCTGGAAAGTTATGCGTCGTCCGAAGATATATGGAAGAAAATGATTGCATATCATGTCATTTTAATTGCTTTATCTGATGAAAATGATAAATTACAGATATGGGCAAGAAAATATGTGATCGATTATAGGAAAGTATTTGAGAGAAATTCGTTCAGACCTAGAGTAAATGATCTACCTATGGCAGTGGGATTTTTGCAGACGCAGGGAAATGATAAAGAACTGACAGAGGCAATTAAAAAAATATCATTTGAGGATATTAGTGTTCATGAAATTGAAATAATCGGAAAATATATGGAAGCTATTGGTGAGGGTGAATGGTTTAATAAACGTTATGAAGGGCTTATGGCAGGTGCCAGAGAATTTCAACATGCGCTGGTCAGTAAGGAACTGGGACAAAGTGAAGAGCGGTTAATTGCGTTATTGATCGCTATATTTGGAGTGGAAACATCAGAAAAGGTGGAAATCTGTCGCGAATATTCGAAGATCATTGCTGTGCTGAATTATATGGAGTCTGGTATATCCGATATCAGATGGCTTGGAAGAGATCTGCAGCGTAAGCATTCACAGGAATTCGTGAAGCTCATTTGTATCACAGTTGACCTTGATCTGGAACAGCTTAAAAAGGAATTATATAGTTTGTCCCATTTTGGGGATAAGAATAGCTCATTTGTTTCATATGATCATACGGTTCATTTACATTTGAAGGGGGAATGGTCAAGATGCAGAGGAGAGGTTTCTGCTGAGTTATTGGAGGAGGCACTAAGCAGTCATTCCGGTATATTGGGAGTCTGTGCCTGTTATATGGCATATTATAATATAGATAAACCGGATATAGTAGAACTTTTAGTGAAGCTGTTTCGAGCCAGTGCAGAAGATAGAATCGTGAAACGGGTGGGTATTGTACTTAAAGCAGGTGGATACAAAGAATTAGAAGTGGATGCGGAAGAAAGATTAATTGATGATTCAATTCTCTCTTTTCCCTGCTTATTTGATTATTTGTCAAAGATACCAGACATTGAGAATGGACATGCGGACAGATGGTTATCCTGTATAGAACATGGACTGGCCGGCAATCGGTATTTGGTGATTTCTGCTTTAAAATATGTTTTATCTCTGAGAAAGGAAAGTATTTCTGAGAACATTCGGACACAGTTGGAAAGTATGATAAAAGGATCGTACAATAAGTGGAAAAAGAAAAAAATAAGATGTTTGCATTGCAAAGAAGAGGTATTTATAAAACCAAATGGTTTTTGTCCCAAATGTTCTGTTGGTACAGAGTTACCAACAAAATATTTTATAGAAGCTCTTGTAAGTTTTTCATCTTTCACTATGGAGGAATATATTCATTTATGTAGTCACCCTATGTCAGATGTTTCTGCCATTGCGAAAAGAGAATTGCAAAAAATATGGATAGCAGCTCCGAATAAGCTTGAATATGTGATAGATAATTTTGAAAAACTTGAATATGACGGTTGCATATTTGAACTGATTTTGCAACTGCCTTCACAAATTACGTGTCCTTATGGAATGGCATTAAAAAGACTTGGGATGGAGATTAGTGAAGAAATGCAGCTAATTTGGCTGGGAAATTTACGCTCTTTGGAGTGGATTTCAGCAGAATGTATGAAAACAATGGTATGCGAGAGCCTGTCTGATGAGAGTGATGCAATCAGGAATAAAGCTATGAAATGCTGGCTAGGGGAGAAAGACTTCTGGTGGGAGAATTTTGCATAGTAAGAATAAAAAAACTCCCTGCGTGGTCAGAAGCTAGAAGAAAAATTGACAAGTTATTTTGAAAGAAGATGCCAGAACAAAATTTGGTGGTTCTAATCCTATGCAGCCAACTGTAATTGAAGGTGAAAAAACTTGCACAGGGATTAGGGATGCAATTAAAGCTGGAATTTGTTCCGATGCCAACAAAAAATAAAATGTAAATGGATATGAAATGACTATTCCACATATTTCGTTACTGTGATAAAATGTGAGAAAATATATATCAACATATGAAAAACGGAGGCGAGAGAGTTATGTTCGATACCATTCATCATATTGCAATCATTGGAAGCGATTATGAAAAATCAAAACATTTTTATGTGGATCTGCTTGGGCTTAAAGTAATCAGAGAAAATTATCGAAAAGAACGTGATGATTACAAGATTGATCTGGCATGTGGAACGCAGGAAATAGAACTTTTTATAATAAAAAATGCTCCAGCTCGTGTGAATTATCCGGAAGCATTGGGATTACGCCATCTGGCATTTAAAGTTAAGAGTGTAGATGATACAGTAAAAGAATTGAATGGGAAAGGAATTGAAACAGAACCGGTACGCCTGGATGATTATACCGGAAAGAAAATGACATTTTTCCATGATCCAGATGGACTTCCATTGGAAATTCATGAGTAGAAAATAGCATAGAATAGAAAGAGACAGATGCAGGTAATGAAATACTCCCACATCTGTCTTTTTTGCGCAAAGATTTATTTATCGGAATGTCGCAGACAGCTTTTTATAAAGGCAGCAGCTTTTATCATTTGTTCTTTTTCTTCATTTCTTTTAAAATCGGGTCTGTAAAATTCCTAATTTTACCATCAATGCTTCCTGCAAGATCTGAGAAAAGTTAATGTTTTCACGGATTGCAGCTTCATTAAGCCATTCTGGGATGAGAGCCATTCTGATTTACAGTTTCGAAACCATTTTCTTTCAGGAGAGTTAACATCTCCTTAGGACTCATTGGCATCTTTTGTATCTCCTTTCCTTATCATACTTATATTGTAATACGTATTTATACGTATGTCAATTGCTTCGTATGTTTTGTGTATTGTATATTGTAGTCTGGCGGAAAGGCAATATGTGGGTTTATCGATACGGTGAGATTTCATACAGCTCTGCGGTGTCGGAAGGAACTATTCATGCTATACAAGGATTGTACGTCAACTGGAGAGAGCCTATACTTTGGCTTCCAGCTCTTTCCGTTCTCCCTGGCATTTGGACAACCTGTATGCATAACTGGAGAAAGCAGCATAAGAAAAGAAGAGATCCTGTCAGCGGTTGTAAAAAATGGGCGGTTATATGAGGAGATCATGAACTTTTTGAATGCAGAATCAGATGGAGAAAAGACGGAAAAATAGAATTATTTTGAAGCACAGATATAGGGACTCTCGAGTTAGGCGGAAAAAGACTGGAAGTTCACATAAAACAGCAGTTATTGCAGGATCAGGAGTTCATGCAACAGCTAAAAGGGTGTATAGACGCTGAAAATGTGGTAGAGAATACACGAGAAGAAAATAATAGTGAGCTGGATATGGACGAAGATATGATGCTTGCAGGGTTGTCAATGTTTGAAACAGATTTTTAGAAGGAATAAAATATATTGAAGATTGTTTTGAAATGCGTGATAGAAGAAAGCGATTGATGAGTCAAGAATAAAATATTATAATTGTTTTATAGAACAGTAACAGGGACGAATGATAGTGATTTGTCCCTGATATTTATATAGTAAAAGTTGAGGAGAAAGTTAATATGGGATTGCAAGCAACAAATGCAGGAATTGATTTCCAGCAAAGGGTATCTGCATATATGATGATATTGATGGAGTTTGATATGGATATTTCACTAGCGTTGCAAGTGAATAAGAGTAATACAATAAAAGAAATAAACTTTGAAGACTGCGAAAGCATTGATGATTTGGTTATTACATTAGATTCTGGTAAGAAAATATATTTTCAGATGAAGAGAACGATATCTTTGAGTGATGATAGTGAGTCGGAGTTTTTTGGTGTTTGTGAACAGTTTGTGAATCAATTCTTAAAACAAAATGAGAATGATTTGGCATATATATTGGTTACACGGACAGAGTCATCGAAAGCAATTTCGGTAAAATTGAAAAGAATTTTAGAAGGAATACGTTTGGCTAATAGCTTAAATGTAATAGAAAAATTATACCAAGAAGAAAGAAAAATATTTGATAAAGTTAGTAGCAATATTAAAACGATTTATAAAAATAGTACACACGAAGATATTTCTGATGATGTTTTGCTTAAGATTTTTCTACGTATGTATGTCGAATTATTTGACATAGAGAATGGGGAAGAATACGAAAAAACAATCAAATTGATTTTATGGAAGTTGATTGATGTTGAGCTATTTTGGAGAACGTTTATATCAAAAGCAATTGAATATGGTGCAAATAGAAGATGTTTGTCCCGGGAAAATCTAAAAGAACAGTGTAAATCATATTTTAAAGAAAATCAAACAAAAGAAGAGCTACTTGCGTCTCCTTTTTTTAACAGGTCGTGGAAAGAAAACAATAAAGATATTCCAGTTCAAATTGATTATGTGGT
>ENA-OPSQ01002570-OPSQ01002570.1-human-gut-metagenome-genome-assembly--contig:-NODE-2570-length-9949-cov-18.185466_pt1 | contig 9949 bp, 9 predicted proteins | sample MGYA00241456_ERZ501904 | MGnify/ENA primary metagenome ERZ501904 (study PRJEB25962, sample SAMEA2042452) | human gut metagenome | biome: human gut; feature: human-associated habitat; material: faeces...
AGACTTACAACATCGGCGGTTTCAACGAGTGGAAGAACATCGATATCATCAAGGTTGTTATCAAGACCGTTGACCGTCTGCTCGGCAGAAAGGAAGACGAGGATATGGATCTCATCACTTATGTAACAGACAGAAGGGGTCACGATATGCGTTACGCCATCGATTCTCGTAAGCTCCAGAAGGAATTGGGTTGGGAGCCATCTCTCCAGTTTGAGGAGGGTATCGAAGAGACCGTGAAGTGGTATCTCGAGAACCAGGAATGGATGGACAACGTAACTTCTGGCGACTATCAGAAATACTATGAAAATATGTATAAGGACAGATAATAAGATAAAGTCTGGACTGGTAATAAGCCTGATTTTTTGATAAATGATCGCAATGAAAAGAATTATTTCAAATTGTCGAATCCAGAAAACTTATCTATTTGTTGACAAATAAGTGAAAAAACTCAATATATAGACACTTGCAAAAGTGCCTATACAACGGGATATTCCCTAAATTGAGTACTAACAAATAAAATATGATGAAAATTTTAATTGATGGTAGAAGTATAACACCACAAATAAGTGGAATATCGCGTTATACCTATGAGCTGATAAAAGGATATATACATGCATATGGCAAAGAAAATGTGTATGTTATTTTAAACACTCAGATTGAGAACTTTCAATACAACTATATATTATGCAAATATCAACGACATGAGATAATCGATAATATCAAGTTCTCAAAATGGTTGTCACATCAAGAATATAATGTTTATCATTCAGGTGATTTGACAGGTCCTTTTTGGCATAAGAAAGGGGTAAAGCATATTATAACGTGCCATGATCTTATGTTTATAATTTTGAAAGACTTTTTCCGTCAGCACAACTTTAAGCAAAGTGTAAAGAATATTAAGAACAAGTTATTCTTTAAATACATTGTTAAAGACGCAGATGAAATAATTTCCGTTTCAGAAACGACCTGTAAAGATCTAAAACGTGTATATGGATGCAATTCTATAGTTGTACCAGAAGGAGTAAATAAGATAGAACACAAAGCAACTATATCTTCATTCAGAGGTTTGACCAAAGATTCGTTTTTTCTTTATGTTGGTTTAGGAGCGCCTCATAAAAATATTGATTTTTTAGTAAAGACCTTCCTTGATTCCAAATCTGACAAGAAACTAGTACTTTGTGGAAAAGGACATAAAGTTATCGATTCAGACCGTATAATCTATCCGGGGTGGATAAGTGAAGACACTTTGGATTTTCTGTATCGCAATTGCGCAGCCTTTATATTTCCTTCAAAATATGAGGGCTTCGGTTTACCTATACTTGAAGCATTATCATATCATTGTAAAGTGCTTTCATCCAATGCTGGTAGCTTAGGGGAATTTTCTGATAAATATGTGCATTTCTTTAATCCGTTTAAAGAAGATGAACTTAAAAGATTAATAGAAAATTGTGATAATTTTTCTATAGATAACACAGGTATAGACATGTATCTTCAGAAATTCTGTTGGAATAATATTTGGAATAACTATCACCACAAACATCTAATTAATGAGTAGAAATTTATCTTTAGACTTGTTAAGAATCATGGCAATGTTCATGATCTTAGTTCTGCATAGTATTGTCTTTATGGACATGTCAGATATATCATTTCCTAAATGCTTGTTATATGATATGGAAATAGCTCTATGTAGAAGTGGTGTTAATGTCTTTGTACTGTTGACTGGTTACTTTCTTTGTAAGGATAACCAAAATTTCAGAAAGATTTACATGCTTGTGGCAAGCATACTATTTTTCAATATTCTCTTACTTTCTATAAAACCAATCTCCTCCCACATTTCAATTCTCAATAGTTCGGGAATGTTCAGGCTCGGCTCTTATATAGGGAAGAATAGTTTAACAATATTCATGAGTCATATGTTATTTTATTATATGTATAAATTTGTCTTTGACAACAATGTATTTAACGGCTTTTACATTTTTCATAAACATCATTTTCTGCTACAGGGGGTGGTATTTTTAACCGTTAGCTCTACCATCTTAACATGTAAGTGGCAAAGTCTGCAATTGTAAAATATTAAAGCATTTATCTCTAAATATGGAAGTTCAAACAAGTAACAAAACTTTAATTAAAAATTCTTTGTTCCTTTATCTTAGAATGTTTTTCACAATGCTTGTATCAGTATATACAAGTCGTGTTATTCTGCAAGTATTAGGAATTGAAGATTATGGGTTATATAATGTTGTAGGAGGCGTTATTGTTATGTTCAGTTTTATGAACATGTCAATGACCACTGCTACTTCACGATACCTTAATTATGAACTAGGTCTAAAGACATCATCGTCTGACAGTCTTAGAAGAGTATTTTCCACATGCCTTGCTGTTCACTTAACAGACGCTTTGATTGTGTTTGCTTTATGTGAAACTGCTGGATTATATCTGTTGTACAATTCAATGCAAATACCAGCAGATAGGTTTGATGCCTGTTTGGTTGTCTTCCATACCTCGTTGGTAGCTTTGTTTTTGGGTATACTTTTCACTCCTTTCAATGCCGCAATTGTTGCACATGAACGCATGAATGCTTTTGCATATATAAGCATTATAGAGGTGATATTAAAATTAGTCATTGTTTACTTGCTTTGTGTTATTAAAGCTGATAGATTAATAGTATATTCATGGCTATACCTTATCGTTTCAATCTCTCTCTCATTTGTTTATGTTATATATTGTTGGCGTAAATTTCCGGAAACGCAGAAATTGGTAAAAATAACAAAAGATAAATACATTTCAATTTTCTGTTTTGGAGGTTGGAATCTGTTTGGAGACGGTGCTTATGCGCTTTTTAGCAATGGTATAAATATTTTATTGAATATGTTTTTCGGTGCAACCGTAAATGCTGCAAGAGGAATAATGGTTCAAGTAAATGGCATCGCTATTAAGTTTACGCAAAGTTTTCAAACTGCGATTAATCCACAAATTATAAAAAGTTATTCAAGCAATAATGTTGAACGCATGCGGGATCTTTTAATGTTAAGTTCAAGGTTTACGATGTTTGTTCTCTTAATAGTCATTATACCTTTATTTGCTTATATTGATGAAATTCTTGTCTTTTGGTTGAAAAATGTGCCTCCATATACAGCCATATTTGTACGACTCATGTTGATAATAACAATTTTTGATGCTCTCGGTAATCCTTTGACGAATGCTGTAAATGCAACTGGTAATAATAAAATATATCAAATTTTAATAGGAGGCTCAATGTTAATGATATGCCCTATGGCATATGTTTGTCTAAAATTTGGATGCCAACCTTATGTTGTATTCATTGTCCATTTGGTTATTGGATGCATAGCCCATTTCCTTCGTTTGATCATCGTAAGAAAAAAAATAGGCTTTCATATTATGGCATATATATCAGAAGTAATGGTTAAGAATATTATTATCCTGTTCGTTGTTTTAGGACTTTTCTTATTCTTTAAATCACATATTAATATTTTATTAGGCATTCCTTTGTTGCTTATTATTACCATTGTCTGTATTTTTTTCATAGGATTAGTTCCAAGAGAAAGAAATAAAGTTTTATCATATATAAAAAAAATAGATGAAAAATAGTATTCTTTTTTTAATGTCGGTTATTTTATTAGGATATCGAATAAACTTAGTCGGTTCAATATCTATAACTGAATTGTTTGTTATTACGCAGATTCCAAGACTTTGGAAATTATGCGCAAAATACAAGTTTAAAGAATTATTAGACGTAAGATCTTTATTCTTGTTCCTTATATTATCGCAAGCAGTTTCCGAGTTTTTGCTAGGAAATTCTTTTGTTAATGCAATTAAAGGCATAATGGTTACGGTAATGTCTTTCTTCTTGATGTGTTTTTTTTTAGAAAAATTGATTAATGATACATCTCTTGTAAAATGGATTCCATTAGGAAATGTTATTTCCCTGCTAATATTTGGAGATCAGTTTGGATTTGCAGAGCAAGGAGATATTACTTTTTTTAAATTTTATATAGCCCCTATCGTTTGTAACTTAGCTTGCCTTTTGACTGTTTTTTCTAAGTGGAAATGGATAAAAGCAAATGTGGTTTTATTCTTGACATGTGTTTCTCTGTTTGTTATTGTTGGCGGTGCTCGTTCTTTAGGTTTCACTTTGCTCTTTACGGCTTTAGTTGTCCAAATAGTTAATTTGCAAAAAAGAATATCATTGCGAAAATTTCTATTATGGTGTATACCATTTTTGTTGGTTTTTCAGATATTTTATGCTTTTGTATATGTGCCTAAAGTGAAAAGTGGCGAATGGGGTAGCGAACAAAATAGAGCGCAGCTTGCCAATATTGATTATTCCAAGAATTCTCTGATGATGATTGTTGCAGCAAGGTCCGATTTTTTTGTTACAACTCAGGCTTTCTTAGATGCTCCCATTTTGGGACATGGCAATCTTACAGAAGATACCACATTAAAATATACATACATGGCTATGAAAATTGCGGGTGATGAAGGCATACCCAATTGTGATGAGGGCTATCCACAAATTCCCACTCATTCCATCTTGATGGGATATGGTTCAAGATATGGTATTATTGCACTTGTAATATTTATAATATTATTTTTCAAAATAATAGAATTTGCTTTTAAAACTTTTAGTCCAAAATCTGTTTTTTTACCAATACTTGTCTACTCTATGATATTCTCAATACAGACTATTCTATTTTCTCCGCCTGCAATATTAAAGAATAGCGCAGCATTGTATTGGGCTTTGATAATGGCTTTGTTTTATCTAAAAAAATATAATCGAAATAAGAATGACAAAAATGAAATTGCTTGTAGTAACTGTAACTTATAAGTCGGACATCAATGAATTTACACAATTCATCAATTCTTTTGAGAAATACAATGATATTGGAGAAGATGCAAAAATGGTTGTTGTAGACAATTCTCCAATTGCTTACCGTTCAATTGAGAATTGTATTAAACATGAATATCCGCATATCTTTTATATAGAGAATTCCTCTAATCCTGGATTTGGTACATCAAATAACATAGGTTTTGAAAAATTTGATTCAGAGTTTGTACTGTTTATAAATAACGATGTTGAATTTACAGAACCTGTGTTCAAAAAAATCTTATCAACATTTAACAAAGAAGAAACCATTGGTTGTGTTGGTATACATCAGTTTGGAGGCGCACCGTCTTTCTTCAGAAAGTTTACCATAAATCAAAAAGTTGATGATAGTATCTTTAACGATGAATTTCATCATATTTCTGGCGCATTTATGTTCTTTAAATCCTCCGTATTTAGAGAAATAGGTGAGTTTGACAATCATCTTTTCATGTATTTGGAGGAGTTTGATTTATCAACTAGATTACGTGCCCATAATTACAAGACTTCATATCTTCCCAATTTATCCTTTTTGCATAAAGTAGGAAATAGAAACAAAACATCTTTCAATGAAAAACTTTGGAAAATAGGTGCAGATTCTCATTTCTATATTTGCAAGAAATATGGTCTGCCTCCAACTATAGGTTTTTATAGAGTGAACCTTATGCTGGTGAAATTCATACTTTATTTCTTTGTAAAACTAAAATTTCATGAGGCTCATTCCGCCCTTAACGTATTAATTTATAGAATAAATAAACTAAAAAACATCAATGGATAAAAACAAAATTTGTATAATCTTGCCATATTTTGGAAAATTCAATTCTTATTTCCGATTATGGCTAAATTCTTGTTGCATAAACAAGAATATAGATTGGTATATCTTTACCAATGACCGTACTGCTTATGAATTCCCGCAGAATGTAAAAGTCGCTTATTGTGAGTTTGCGGATTTGAGAAATCGTATAATATCATTGTTTGGCGAAAACGTAACAATAGACAAACCTTATGATTTGTGTAAATATAAGGTGGTTTATCATAAAATTTTCCCTGATGAAGTAAAGGGGTATACTTATTGGGGGTATTGTGATTGTGACTTGATTTGGGGCAATATATCTAAATTGGTTACTTCTGCAATTGATAAGAATTATGATAAGATTTCATGGAAAGGACATTTCACGCTTTTTAGGAATGTTGCCGATATTAATGAATTATATGATAAAGTTATAGTTGGAAACACGACCTTTAGAAATTGTATTTCTCGCGAGAAGGAGAAAACGTATAATTTGTTTGATGAGGTTGGCATAAATCGAGTATTTGATGCTTGTGGAAAAAGCATTTATAAGGACTTGTTATTGGCAGACCTAAAAGTAAAACCATATAATTTTGTTTGTAATCATTTCTCTCAGCAAGAAGAGTATAAAAACAAGAACCAGATATTTGAATGGGATCATGGTACCTTGTATAGGGTTTATGTCTTTGATGGAAAAATCTTTAAAGAAGAATTTGGCTATGTTCATTTCCTAAGGAGAATTATTGAAAATGAATTATCTTCAAATATGGAAAATCATTTCCTTATAATACCGAATAGACTAATAGATTATGAGGAACTGACTGTTGAAAAAATATTAAAGTGGAGTTCGCCTCATTTTTATTGGAATTATTATAAAAAGAGACTTAAATGGGGATATTTAAAGAATAAAATATTTGGAGATAAAAAGCTCCTTCCCGATGAGTATTTACATACGATTAGATAATTCGCACAAATGATTTTAATCTTCTTTCAAAACTGCCTTTCCCCTCATCAGATTCCCTATATCCGGGAGTGTGCCAAGGACGAAAGGGTGGATAAAGTGTATTTTGTTATGCCTCGTATTGACTATGAAGAACGGTCGGATATGGGGTGGAGCAATGACAAGCTTATGGATGAATCGACAGTCGAGTTTATTCTAAAACCAACGGATAACATGGTTAGAGAGCTACTCGATATTGGTAACAAAGATGTTAGGTGCATGTTCTCTGGTATTAGGGCGGATGCTGATGTGTTCAGATGGCTGAATATCAGTATCGGCTTTGATGTGAAGAGATATATTATAACCGAACCGCCTTATACTTTCGACAAGCCTTTATGGATGCATTATGTCAAATTCTTTTTACAGGACCATAAGTATGTGAAGCATATTGATGGTGTGTTTGCCATAGGGGAGTCTTGCGAGAAGTATTATCGTTCAATCTCCAAGCGGTGGAAGGTATTCCCTTTTATATATGTTACAGAGAGCTTTAACAAGGAACCATTATCGTTGCATGATGACATGAAGGTATTGTATGTCGGTAGCCTTTCTGAAAGAAAAAATGTGAAGGTGCTTATCGAGGCAATGAAAGGTCTGCATAATGTTCAGTTGAATATTGTAGGAGATGGAGAGAAACGTCATGAGTTGGAAGCTCTGTCAAAGGAGTATGCAGTTAATGCTGATTTCCTTGGCACTATTCAAATGAAGGATATACCAAATGAGATGCATAAGAATGATGTTCTGGTGTTGCCTTCGCTATATGATGGTTGGGGAGCTGTGGTAAACGAGGCGTTGACCCAGGGACTTTATGTTGTATGTAGTGATAGGTGTGGAGCAAAGGATTTGCTGCATGAAGATTATCGGGGAGCTACATTCCGTAATAATGAGGCCGTGAACTTACATACAAGATTGGCTGCATTGACTGACAATATCTGTATGATAAGGCAAAACAGAAAAGAACGGATAGATTGGGCGAAGGCTTCTATCTCGGGTAAAGTGATATCCAAATATATGATTGATTGTTTAATGATAGGGTATGGTAAATGCCCCTGGAAATAGAATAGAAAGTATGACTCAATATCTTAGTGACAAGCTGCGGGTATTGTCTTTGATTTCTATTATCCTCGTTCTCTATATACATTCAGGTTTTCATGCTGATGAGATAGAGGGGATGATGTGGAACGACATTGTGCAGACTTTCGTTTCGGGGATGATAGGGCGGTGTGCCGTCCCGTTGTTCTATGTGATTTCTGGCTATCTGTTCTTCTTGAAAGTGCCGGAGGGGATGATGTCCATCTATGGTAAGATGAGGAAGAGGGTGGAATCGTTGGTCGTGCCTTATATTATCGGGTGTCTGTTCTTTGTTGGCTTTGGCGTGCTTATGGCTGTATCGCCGGGTGTGTCGAAGTATATGAACAGTTCGATGATGCCTCTTTTTTCAAAACCGGTGGAAGAAATTCTTGGTTCTATATTCTATGATGCAGGAAATGGAACTCCTTGCGCTTTCCAATTGTGGTTTTTGCGCGATTTGATAATTATAGTTGCCACGTCGCCAATGTGGTATCTGTGCCTGAAGCGGATGAGGTGGGCTTTTGTTGTCGTGACGTTTGGCCTGACGTATTTACAGATACCTCATGTGCCGTTTTACGCTTTGTTCTGGTTTGGCCTTGGAGGGCAAATGGTCAATGTTAAATCTTTATTCGGGTGGGGGCGTTCTGTTATTGTAACTACAGTGCTGTTTCTTGCGGTATCAGGAATACAAATGTTTATTGCTGATATGATAGATTGGGAAGTAGTAAAGATACCGGTTATTCTGTTAGGGATATATTCCGCATGGGGATTGTATGATATGGTTGTTGGTGAGAATTTCGTATTGTCAGAGCATCGATGGCTGGTTACTGCTTGCCAGTTTACTTTTTTCATCTATCTATTCCATGAGCCAACCCTTAATATTGTAAGAAAGTTGATTGTTGTAGTCATTGGAAAAAATGAGTATGGCTATTTGATATCATATCTCATATCTCCTTGGATATTTACTATCTGTTTTGTATTTATTGGATTACAGTTTAGAAAATACCTTCCTAAAGTATATCATATATGCACTGGCGGAAGATAAATAAGAATTGAAAAATGAAAATCATTCATTATATACCAAGTATTGACCGTATAGCTGGAGGTACTTCTACTTATATGCAGGTTCTTGGCAAAGAATTAGGTAAATTGGCAGAAGTGCACATCATCACTCATTCTTCTGATAATCCATTGCCTATTAGTAATTGTGAGATACATAATGTATCTGTTTACAATCCTATCAATAGTAGATTTAAAAATGAGGTTAGCAAGCTTTTTGATGTAATAAAGCCAGACTTAGTTCATGTTAACTGCTGCTGGATGCCAGCTTGTGCTTTTATTCAACAAATGGCACAGAAGCGTAACATTAAAGTGGTGCTCACTCCTCATGGTATGTTGGAACCATGGATTCTTAAGCGTCATTACTGGACTCGTAAATTGCCAGCGTTGTTACTGTATCAGAAAGCAGCTATCCAAAATGCAGATTGCTTGCAGGCTACTGCAGAAAGCGAAAAAGAAAATCTCTTGAAGCTTGGTTATAACTCCAATATCAAGATAGTAAAACTCGGTATTGATGCAGAAAGTATTAACATGAAAACTTCCTGGAAGAAGAACAAACAACTGTTGTTTCTTTCAAGAGTGCATGTGAAGAAAGGCATTAATTATCTGATAGACGCTGTTGATGATCTAAAGAAAGAATTACAAGGTTATAAGATTCTTGTTGCAGGTGAAGGAGATGCTGATTATTTTGCAATTCTTAAGCAGCAGATAGCAGATAAAGGGCTTCAAGATATAATACAACTGATAGGTGGTGTCTATGGCGACAAGAAATGGGAGTTGTTCCAAACATCTGATTTCTTTGTCTTACCAACCCATTCAGAGAATTTTGGTTTAGCCATTGCAGAATCTCTTGCTTCTGGTACGCCAGTTATAACAACTGTTGGTACTCCATGGAATGATCTCAATTCATCAAATTCCGGTGCTTGGATAGAGATAGGTACTCAACCATTGGTTGATACATTGAGAAGATTCCTCTCATTAACTGATGAGGATTTAGAGGCAATGGGCAAAAATGGTCGCAAACTCATCGAAACCAAATACTCTGCTAAGGTTATGGCAGAAGAAATGATGGAGGTGTATGATTCTCTAAAATAACACTAGTGTCCCGTTAAAACGAGACGATTATTAAATAAGTTATTAATACTCAAAA
>ENA-OPSQ01002577-OPSQ01002577.1-human-gut-metagenome-genome-assembly--contig:-NODE-2577-length-9921-cov-2.494831_pt1 | contig 9921 bp, 10 predicted proteins | sample MGYA00241456_ERZ501904 | MGnify/ENA primary metagenome ERZ501904 (study PRJEB25962, sample SAMEA2042452) | human gut metagenome | biome: human gut; feature: human-associated habitat; material: faeces...
CTTCACAGTGCTGCTGACGGGCCACCGGCTCCTTGCGGAACATGCCCTCGCCGGAACAGGGCGCGTCCACCAGCACCCGGTCAAAGAAACCGGCAAACCGCTGCGCCAGCGTGGCCGGATGCTCGTTGGTCACCAGTGCGTTAGAAACGGCCATACGCTCAATGTTCCGGGATAGAATTTTCGCCCGCTTGGGGTTGATCTCATTGCAGAGCAAAAAGCCCCGCCCCATCATCCGTCCGGCGATCTGGGTGGTCTTGCCGCCGGGAGCGGCGCACAGGTCGCAGACCCGCTCGCCGGGTTGGGGATCGAGCAAGGCCACCGGCGCCATGGCGCTGGCTTCCTGAAGGTAGTAGACTCCCGCCTCATGAAAAACGTGCAGGCCGGGTCGGGCGTCAGGGTCGTAATAGTACCCCATCGGCTCCCATGGCACCGGCTGTCCCACGAAGGGCAGCTGTGGAATCTCCCCTTTCAGGGGATTGAACCGCAGCGCCACCGCCCGGGAGCGGTTCAGGCTGTCAAGGTAGCTCTCATATTCATCTCCAAGCTGGCGCTTCATGCGCTCCAAAAAGGCTTCCGGCAGCATACGTTACCTCCAAAATCATGACTGCGCCCTATTATAGCACATCCCAAGGTATTTTTCCACCACCGGGAAAGCGCAAAATGCCGGCGCGGCAGAATTGCCGCGCCGGTCAATGTATTTTGCGTTAAAAGTGCCGGTTGTCGTTGTGGGTGTTGAACGCGCCTTCAAAGCCGATGATCAGGCCGCCCACCTCCGCATAGTAGCTGCACAGAGCCGTCGTCGGCTCCAGCATGAAGCGGGCATGGGGGAACTCGGCCAGCAGCGCTTCCCGGAAATCCGCCGCCGCTTCCTCGGCGAAGCAGTGGGCGACGCGGATATATCCGCCGTCCCGGAAGCCCCGCTCTTTTACCATATCCACCAGCATCTGAGTGGTCTTCTTCGCCCCTCTGGGCTTATGCACCGGGGCGACCTGGCCGCCCTTGGCCTCTCCCGCCACCCGGATGCCCAGCATTCCGGCGATCTTCGCCACGGCGATATTCACCCGCCCGTTTCTGGCGAGGTTGTTCATGGATTCCAGACAGAACATGGTGTGCAGATGGTTGTGATAATCCAGCACCTTTTCCTTCGTGGTCTCGAAATCGTCACCCGCGTCCTCACACTGACGGATCTTCTGCGCCAGCATCATCATTTCCGGCCCCGTGGCCAGAGAATCAAAGATGAACACCTTTCTCTCCGGATGCTCGGCCATGTACGTATCGGCGGCGTGCCTCGCCGCGTTGTAGCTGCCCGACAGGTGCTTGGAAATGGTGATGCCGAAAACTTCCTCAGCGTCACCGAAGGCTTCCAGCCACTCCCCCACGTTGGGGCAGGAGGAGCCGGACTTTCCCTTATATTGCTTCAGATCCTCCACCATCTGTGCCACGTCCAGATTTGCGTCGTCCACATACTCCCGTTCCGCCACGATCTTCATGGGAACGGAGGCAAACGTGCTGTCTTCCCCGGAGACGATGTTGCAGGCAGAATCCGCTACGATTTTATATTTCATAATAATCCCTCGATCAAACCTTGTTATCGGTTTTTTAAGAACCGATGTTATTGTATCAGCAACCGATGAAGATGTCAAGATAATCTTAAGATAAGATTTTGAGATTGACTTTTTCTTAGCTTTACGGTATAATACCACCGGTGATATGGATGAAACAGGAAATCAAACAGCAGATCGGTCAGTCCGTTCAGGGCTTCCGTCTTCCCCGTTACCAGGAGATCCCCGACGTGGGTCTGTATCTGGAACAGGCCACCAAATATATCTGCCGCTACCTGTCCCCCATTCTGGAAACGCCCCTTACGGCGTCCATGATCAGCAACTACGTCAAACGGGGACTGCTGTCCAGCCCGGTAAAGAAGCAGTACAGCCGGGATCAGGTGGCATATCTTTTCTTCATCGCCGTGGCAAAGAACGTCCTGTCGCTGGACGCGCTGGCCTGCTTTCTGCGGCTTCAGGAGCGCACCTATCCGCTGGAAAAAGCCTATGATTACTTCTGCCGGGAGCTGGAAAACCTCCTGCTGTTCCAGTTTGAGGTCAGGGAGACCATTGAATCCTCCGACGAGGATTCCTCCGACGAAAAGCGGCTGCTCTACAGCTGCACGGCGGCGGTGGTGCAGAAGGTGTACATGGAAAAATGGCTGGAAGCCATCGCGGCGGAAGAAGTATGATAAATACGGAAGCGGTATCCCGGCGCATGAAGGGATACCGCTTTTTCGTTTCTCTGAGTGCAAATTCCTTTCCGGAAAGATTGACTTTTCCGGTTGTTTGTGGGATAATAGGACAGCTAAATCAGAAAACACCAGATATAAGAGAGGTTTTCATCCATGATGCAATCCAGAACCCATAACTGCGGCGAGCTGCGTCTTTCCGACGCGGGCAAGTCCGTAACCATCGTTGGCTGGCTGGAGAATGTCCGGGAGGTTGGCGCGAATTTTGCGTTCTGCGTCCTGCGGGACTTCTACGGCACCACCCAGGTGGTCATTGAAAATGAAGAGATGATGAAGCTCATCAAGCCCATCAACAAGGAGTCCACCATCTCCGTCACAGGCCTCGTCCGGGAGCGGGAGAGCAAGAACCCCAAGCTCCCCACCGGCGAGATCGAGGTCGTCCCCGAGAAGATCGAGGTGCTGGGCAAGTGCGTTCACAATCAGCTGCCCTTTGAGATCAACAAGAGCAAGGACGCCGACGAGAACACCCGGCTCAAATACCGCTTCCTCGACCTGCGCAACCCCGCCGTGAAGTCCAACATCGTCCTGCGCTGTCAGGTGGTGGCCGAGCTGCGGCGGCTGATGACCGAGAAGGGCTTTTTGGAGATCACCACCCCCATCCTCACCGCTTCCTCCCCTGAGGGCGCCCGGGACTATCTGGTTCCCGCCCGGAACCACCCCGGCAAGTTCTACGCTCTGCCTCAGGCGCCTCAGCAGTTCAAGCAGCTGCTGATGACCTCCGGCTTTGACCGTTACTTCCAGATTGCCCCCTGCTTCCGGGACGAGGACGCCCGTGCCGACCGCACCCCCGGTGAATTCTATCAGCTGGATATGGAAATGGCCTTTGCCAGTCAGGCGGACGTGCTGAGCGTGCTGGAAGATGTGCTGGTGCCCGTGTTCCACAAGTTCGGCAAGTACAAGCGGGTCTCCACTGCCCCCTTCCGCCACATTCCCTATAATGAGGCCATGGAGCGCTACGGTTCCGACAAGCCCGACCTGCGTATCGATCTGGAAATTCAGGACATCACCGCTGAGGTGCAGGGCTGCGGCTTCACCCCCTTCGAGGGCGCGACCGTCAAGGCTGTCGCCGTGGACAACTTCACCCAGGCGAGGAAGTGGATCGACAAGCTGCTGGCCGACGTGGAAGTCCAGACCGGCAGCAAAGCCTGCTGGGTGAAGGTGGACGAAAACGGAAATCTCACCGGCGGCGTTTCCAAGTTCCTGACGGACTGCAAGGACGCTTTGACCGCCAAGCTGAACCTGAAGCCCGGCAGCTTCGTATGCATGGCGGCGGGCAAGAAAGCCGTCGCCCAGAAGACCGCCGGTGTCATTCGTACCATGCTGGGCAAGCGGATTCCCGGTCACTTTGACGAGGAGCAATACGCTCTGTGCTGGATCGTGGACTTCCCCATGTACGAGATCGGCGAGGAGTCCGGCGAGCTGGAGTTCTGCCACAACCCGTTCTCTATGCCCAGCGGCGGCATGGACACCCTGCTCAAGGCCGAGCGGGGCGAGATGGATCCCCTGGACATCATGGCCAATCAGTACGATCTGGTGTGCAACGGCGTGGAGCTGTCCTCCGGCGCCGTGCGGAACCACGACCCCGAGATCATGGTCAAGGCTTTCGAGATGGTGGGTCTGGGCGAGGCCGACGTCAAGGCCAAGTTCCCCGCCATGTACAACGCCTTCACCTACGGCGCGCCCCCGCACGCGGGCGCCGCTCCCGGTGTTGATCGTCTCATTATGCTGCTCACCGGCGAAGAGTCCATCCGGGAGGTCATCACCTTCCCCATGAACAAGAACGCCCAGGACCTGATGATGGGCGCACCCACCACCGTGGACAAGAGCCAGCTGGAGACCGTTCACATCGCGGTATTGGAAGAGGAATAAATTGCTGCGCCCCGCCGTGGTTTCCCGGCGGGGCGCGTATTCTTACAAAGTTTTTTGAATTTTGCAACCAAGCGAAAAATTCGTCGAGTATTTATGTTAATAGGAAGGAGTGACGCAAATGGAAGACGAACAGATCGTCACACTGTACTGGGATCGGGATGAGACCGCCATTCAGGAGACCCAGACCAAATATGACCGCTACCTGACCAAGATCGCCTGCAACATCCTCGCGGACATGGAGGACAGCCGGGAGAGCGTCAACGATACATACCTCGCCGCATGGAATTCCATACCGCCCCAGCGGCCGTCGGTGCTTTCCGCGTATCTTGCCAAGCTCACCCGGCGCATTTCCATCGACCGCTTCCGCTACCGTACCCGGGACAAGCGGCGGGATTCCCAATATGCCCTGTCCCTGTCCGAGCTGGACGACTGCGTGTCCGGGGGCAACACCACCGAGGATATCATCAACGTCAAGCTGCTGGCCGACACCATCGGCATTTACCTGCGGCTGCAAAGCGAGGAAGCCCGGAACGCCTTCATCGGGCGGTACTATTTCCTCGACTCTCTGAAAGAGGTCGCGGCCTACTGCGGCATGTCGGAAAGCAAGTGCAAGAGCCTGCTCTACCGCACCCGGGTAGGGCTGAAGGAATACTTGGAAAAGGAGGGCTTTAGCGTATGACTTCCGAAAAACTTCATGACGCGCTGAGTCTGCTTCCCGCCGATCTGGTCGCCGAAACGGACGTCCTGCGCACTCAGGCCAAGAAGCCTCAGGTGCATTGGCAGCGCTGGGCGGCAATGGCTGCTTGTCTCGCGGTAGTGCTGCTGGCGGGCACCATGTTCTCCTATTTCTTCGGCCACATGGGTTCCTCCAAGACCGCCGCGGCCGTAGATAAAGCCCCGATGTCCATTGCCGAAGCGGCCGACCAGAAGAACGCCGCCCCCAATTTCGATGCCATTGAGGAAGCCGCTCCTGCGGACGGCGGTCACACCCACGCCCCCGCGGGCGAACCCGAAACCACCGGCGGCACAGAGGACGGTTACTGTGGGAACATCTCCGTCACCGTAACGCTGGACGGAAGCGCCTACACGCTCTCCGGCAGCGACGCCGTTACGCTGACGGCCATTCTGGAAAATCTGGACTATACCAGCGACGACATTTGCAGCTGTTCCGCGGAGTTCACGGTGGAGACCGAGATCGGCACCGAATACGAAGTGAACCTGACGGAATACTTCGCCCGCTGCGACGCCGGACAGGCGGCGCTGACCCAAAAGCGGGCGGACGCCATCCGGGAGATCGTCGAACGGCTGGGAGAATAATCCCGAAATATTTCGTTCTTTATGTTTAACCTCCGGAGATCCCGGCAATAATCAGCTTCGGAGGTGCTTAACAAATGAGCGACAACAAACATGCCGGCCGCGGCGGAAAGGGCTACTACATAGCCCTGATCCTGTGCGCAGCCGCCATCGGGATCACCAGCTATGTATACTATCGAAACGCCAACCGTGCGGAGGAAGTCTCCATTCAGGAATCCGTGGGGGAGGACATCCTCGTAGGAACCATGGAAGCCGAGGACGTCCCGGCGCTGGCTACCCAGCCACAGACCCAGTCCACGCCCCCCGCGACGCAGGGTACAACCCCCGCTCCCACCGCGAAGAAGCCGTTCAAGACCACGTCTCCGGTTTCCGGCGAGGAGATCTCCGCCTACTCCATGGAAGCGCTGAGCTACAATGAGACCACCCGGGACTGGCGCGTCCACAACGGCGTGGACATCGCCGCGGACGCGGGGACTGAGGTCTGCGCCGCCGCGGACGGTGAGGTTTACACCGTCTACGAGGACGACTCCATGGGCTACACCGTGGTCATCCGCCACGACGGCGGCTACCTCACCCGGTACGCCAGCCTGAGTCAGGACATCCCGGTGAAGTCCGGGGACACAGTGAGCGCAGGGCAGGTCATCGGCTACGTGGGCGACAGCGCTCTGGTTGAGACCACGCTGGGCAGCCACATCCATTTCAGCGTCACCCATCAGGACGAACCTATGAACCCAGCGGATTTCCTCGCGCTGGGCGAATAACACCCTTCTTCCTCTTTGAAGCAAACGAGCCGCCGGATAACCGGCGGCTCAACTTTATTCATGGGAAACCTGGTCTTAAGAAGCGAAAGGAACCAGCGTTCCATCAACATATCCGACAAAATACATAAGAAAGCCTACAATAATCAGGCTGCAAACCCATACCGCGCCGGATATGATTTTGTCCTTTGTCAGTTTATTTAAGGCCGCAAAATACTTACTCAGCAGCCAGATCTCCGAAGCAAAGAACAGGACAAACAGCCAATCTGTTCTGAAAAGAAAGGTCATGCAGCTGAGTGCATAGCTTATGATGATGTAGTTTACAGATTCAATGACTATCTCAGCCCAGCTTTTTAAGGTCGTTTTCATTTCATCACCTGAAATCCTGATTTACTGAAACAGCCACGGCAGACCCGCCGTGGCTGTTGACTGTTTTTTATTCTTCCGTCTTTTCCGCTGCGGGAAGAGCGTTCTTGTCCGCATTGACGTAGGCCATCAGCTCGTCGCCGGTGATGGTCTCCTTTACCAGAAGGAACTCGGAAATTTCGTCCAGCAGTCCCCGGTTCTCCGTCAGGATGCGCTTCGCGTCGGCGTAGGCCTTCTGCAAGATCTCCATGACCTCCTTGTCCACCTCGGCGGCGGTCTCCTGAGAGCAGTCCATATACGCCTGCCCGTCCAGATACTGGTTCTCCACCGAAGCCGTGGACATCAGCCCGAACTTTTCGCTCATGCCGTACTGGGTCACCATGTTCCGCGCCAGAGCGGTGGCACGCTGGATATCGTTGGCAGCGCCGGTGGTCTGGACGCCGAACACCACCTGCTCGGCAGCACGTCCGCCCACCAGAGTACGCAGTTCCGTGCGCAGTTCTTCAGCAGTGGACAGATACTTTTCTTCCTCGGGCATCTGCATGGTATAGCCCAGCGCGCCGGAGGTGTGGGGAACAATGGTGATCTTGGACACGGGCTGGGAATGCTTTTCCAGCGCCGCCACCAGTGCGTGACCCACCTCGTGATAGGCGACCAGCCGCTTTTCCATGTCTGTCAGAACGGTGTTCTTCTTCTCCGTACCGGCAATGACCGTCTCGAAGGACACCAGCAGGTCTTCCTGATTCACCAGCTGACGGCCCTTGCGCACAGCCCGGAGAGCAGCCTCATTGACCAGATTGGCAAGGTCAGCGCCCACCGCGCCGGCCGTGGCCTGAGCAATCTTCCGCAGGTCCACATCGTCGGACAGCCTGATCTTCCGGGTGTGTACCTTCAACGTATCCAGCCGTCCCTGAAGGTTGGGCTTGTCCACGATAATCCGGCGGTCGAACCGGCCGGGACGGAGCAGCGCCTTGTCCAGAATCTCGGGACGGTTGGTGGCCGCCAGACACACGATGCCCTTGGACGGCTCAAAGCCGTCGATCTCGCTGAGCAGCTGGTTGAGCGTCTGCTCCTGCTCGGAATTGTTCCCGTAGCGGTTGTCCCGGGCGCGGCCCACGGCGTCGATCTCATCAATAAAGATGATGCAGGGCGCGACCTTCGCCGCCTGCTGGAACAGGTCACGGACACGGCTTGCGCCCATGCCCACGAACATCTCCACAAAGTCCGAACCGGAAATGGAGAAGAAGGGGACGTTAGCCTCGCCCGCCACAGCCTTGGCCAGCAGCGTCTTGCCGGTGCCGGGGGAACCCACCAGCAGCGCACCCTTTGGCAGTTTCGCGCCGATGGCGGTGTACTTCTGGGGATTGTGGAGGAAATCAATGATCTCCTGTAAGGACTCCTTGGCCTCGTCCTGACCGGCCACGTCCTTGAAAGTGACGCCGGTCTGCTTTTCCATGTAGACCCTGGCCTTGGATTTCCCAAAGCCGCCCATCATGCCGTCGCCGCCCATGCGCTTGGTGAGCAGATTCATCACTAAGAACAGTCCGCCGATCATCAGGGCGTAGGACAGGATCATCATGATCAGGGAATTGTCTTCCACGATCTTTTTGTCCACCTTCACCCCCATGGCGTCCAGCTCCTCGGACAGGGCAATCAGATCGCCGCCGCCGGGAAGGCCGGTGTAGCATGCCTTCTGCATTGCTGCGGGCTTGCCTGCCTCTTCCTTGGTCATGTAGATGATGCGGTCGGACTGAATTTCCACCTCAGACAGCTGCCCCGCGTCCTTCGCCGCGAGAAAGTCCGAAAAGGAAGTCTGTGTATATTGGCTCTTGGAGATACTGCCGTAAATCCAGTTGACCAGCAGAACGATCGCCAGCGTGATCAGCAGCGCGGTGCCGATGCTGCCTTTCGGGCGGTTTCCGCCGGGTTTTCTCCCGTCGTTGTTATTGTTATTGTTGTTGGGGGAGTCATTGCGATTCAAGTCCATTCCCTCGCCTCCTTCATTACACTGGCGTTATCATAACACATTTTTCCGTGGTAGGCAATCGGCGATTCTCCTTCCCGCGGTAAATTTTCTGTTAATTTCCGCCAGAAACAGCCATTTCTCCCGTCCTGAGCGAAAAATAAGAGTTGTGAAACCGGAAGAAATCTGATATAATAGTATGGCTTGTATGTATTTGTATGTATACGAAGGCACTTTCTCAGGAAAGGATTTTGGATTTATGAACGAAAAGCGCCGCCCCCAAGGGCGGAATTTCCCGCCCCGTCCCGCGCAGGCAGCGCCTGCGGAGGAGACTGAGGGGCAGCTGGAAGGGCGCAACGCCCTTCAGGAAGCGCTCAGAAGCGGGCGCACCATTGACAAGGTATTCATCGCCGACGGCGACACCGACCGTGGCTTACAGCGTCTGGCCGCAGAGGCAAAGGACGCGGGGGCTGTGGTGGTCAGCGTTGACCGGCGGAAGCTGGACGCCATGTCCTTCACCCATGCCCATCAGGGCGTGATCGCTCTGGCCGCCGCCCACGCCTATTTTACCGTTGACGACATTCTGGAGGAAGCCGCGTCCCGTGGGGAAGCGCCCCTGATCGTCATCTGCGACGAGCTGTCCGACCCCCACAATCTGGGTGCCATCCTCAGGAGCGCCGAATGCGCGGGCGCCCACGGCGTCATCATCCCCAAGCGCCGCAGCGCGGGGCTGACCAGCATTGTGGCCTGGTGCCGTGGAGTACATGAAGGTCGCCCGGGTGACCAATATCAACACCGCCATCGCCGAGCTGAAGGGCAAGGGCGTCTGGGTGTTCGGCACCGCCGCCGAAGGCTCCATCCCCATGTATAAGGCCGACCTGACCGTCCCCGCCGCCATTGTCATCGGCAATGAGGGTGAGGGCTTAAGCCAGCTTGTTCGGAAGAACTGTGATGTGATGGTCAGCATCCCCATGAAGGGAAAGATCAGCTCTCTCAACGCGTCCGCCGCCGCATCCATTCTGCTCTACGAGGCGGTACGCCAGCGCATCGGCTGACAGCAGCCGAATTTCACCAGGAGGAAACCCATATGGACAATACCAACGAATCTCAGGAATTTGATCTTGACGATATCCTGCGGGAATTTCACGAAGATCCCGACGATGACGTCAAGGATACCGCGTCGGAGGAGGAACTGGACGTAGACGTGCTGCTGGTGGAGGAAGTTAGTTCCCCGGCACCGGAGCAGCCCGAAGCCCCCGAGACTGCCGAAGCCCCCGAGGAAACCCCCGACCCGGTTTCCAGCGGCGACACCGTCCGCTTTGACCCCGAAGCACTTTCCAAAGAAGCGGAGGAAGCCG
>ENA-OPSQ01002585-OPSQ01002585.1-human-gut-metagenome-genome-assembly--contig:-NODE-2585-length-9882-cov-1.989417_pt1 | contig 9882 bp, 8 predicted proteins | sample MGYA00241456_ERZ501904 | MGnify/ENA primary metagenome ERZ501904 (study PRJEB25962, sample SAMEA2042452) | human gut metagenome | biome: human gut; feature: human-associated habitat; material: faeces...
AATTACTGTACAAAATGGGGAATAAAATATAGTAAATGGAAAAATGATTTTGAGTATGGAATTAAAGATGAAAAAGACAAACAAGATGTCCAGAGATTAAATGAGATAAGAAAAGAAATTATAAATCCAATAATAAAGCTTAAAAATGATTTAAATAATAAATTGTATTTAATAGATGTTAATTTGTTAGAAGATGCAACTATTAAAAGAGGACAGGGAACTGTAATGGACAAAAATGTTTTTGTAGTTGCAGAAAATACAAACAACGTTTACTACATAAAAGGATTTAAATATAAAGGTAAAGTATATTTTGGACTTAAATCAGAGGTATATGAATCAAAATCAAAGGAACTTGGATATGTGTGACGGATGGAATAGTTTTACATTATGATGGAGTACTTAATACGAAAATGGGGCATAATGCAAATTCAAGTGTATGGAATGATTTATCCGGAAATGAAAATGATGGAATATTAAAAAACTTTAATTTAAATAATACCAATAATTGGAAATCAAATTCGTCATATATAAATGGAAAAAATCTGGATTCTATATTCAGTTTAGGGAAAATGATAATATGGCAATGAATGTAAATCAAAGTGGCGATTTACAAGGATTATGGCTTACAAACTAGATAATTACGTCGAATACTCAAAGTTTAACTTATGTTAGAAGTGGAAATAAATTAAGATCATATTATAATAATAAAAATATATCTAATAGTACTAATGTGGTAGACTTGGAGGAAGCACAATATCCATTAAGAATTAATATGAATGCAAGTGATATTAAAGTGGAAATTATGAGTGTAAAGGTATATAATGTAGCGTTAACAACAGAGGAACTGACAAAAAATTATAAAATAGACAAATCAAGATTTAATATAGTAGACTAATATTGGAGATTATAAGTAATATGAAAAATAAATACATAAAAGAAATACAAATAGGAAATGTAAAAGTAAAAAATAATGTCTTTTTAGCACCAATGGCAGGTTGGACTGATATTGCATTTAGAAAAATATGTAGAAAATATGGACCAGGTCTTACATTCACAGAGATGGCAAGTTCAGAGGCAATGAAATTTGGAAGCGCTAGGACAGAGAAAATTCTTAAAATAACAGATGGAGAACATCCATCTGTTGTTCAAATATTTGGGCATAGTAAAGAAGTAATATGTCAGATGATTGAATATCTTAATGAAAATGATGATATAGATATTATTGATATAAATATGGGGTGTCCAGCTCCTAAAATAGTAAAAAATGGGGATGGCTCAGGGTTACTGCTAAATCTTGAAAACATAGATGAAATATTAGAAGCAGCTGTAAAGCTGTCAAAAAAACCAATTACTGTAAAAACAAGAAAAGGTTTTTATGATAGTAAAAATACTGCTGTGGAAGTGGCAAAAATTTGTGAGAAAAGAGGAGTCTCCGCCATAACTATACATGGCAGAAGTAGAGCACAGTATTATTCAGGCGCGTGTGACCTTGATATAATAAAGGAAGTAAAAGAAAGCGTTAGTATTCCTGTGTTTGGTAATGGAGATATAGTAGATTTAGAATCTGCAAATAGAATGTTTGAATATACTGGATGTGATGGAATATTAATTGGAAGAGGAGCAACATATTCTCCATGGATATTTAAAAGCATTTTAGGAAATAAAGAATATGTCCCAACATTAGATGAAAGATTTGGACTTATAATGGAACATATATCGTACATAAGAGAGTATGAAACTGAAAAGAATGCTAATTTAAAAATGAGAAAGTATATTGCCTCTTACCTTAAAGGATTAAAAGACAGCGCAAGTACCAGATGTAAAATAAACGAGGCAAATAATTTAGATGAGGTTATAGATATATTAAAGCAATATTTTAAAAAGTTAAAAGGGATGGAAGATGAAGTTTAAAAAGAATTTACAAGGAAGAAAGGTGGCTTTTGTAACACTCGGTTGCAAAGTAAATCAATATGAAACAGATAAAATAATGGAAGAGTTTATACAAAATGGGTGGAGAGTAGTAGATTTTACTGAGATTGCAGATGTGTATATTGTAAACTCTTGCAGTGTTACCAACCTTGCTACAAGAAAAACTAGAAACTATTTAAGTAGGGCAAAAAAACTTGGTGGAGTGGTAGTACTTATTGGATGCTATGCACAAGAACTTAGTACTAAAGAGGAAGCAGAAAAAATATTAAATGTAGATATTATTCTTGGAAATTATGAAAAAACTAAAGTGTTTGATATAGTTAATAATTATTTAAAGGAAAATAAGTCATTATTTGAAGTATCTAATATAGGAGAGTATAGAGAGTATAACGAAAGTAGCATAAAAAATGAAGCATTTAATATAAGAGAATCTGTAAAAATAGAAGATGGTTGCAACAACTTCTGCTCATATTGTATTATCCCATATGTTAGAGGAAGAGTAAGGAGTAGAAAATTAGAAAATATTATCTCAGAAATAGAAAAGTTAGTTGAAACTGGTGTTAAGGAAGTTGTATTAGTTGGTATAGAAATAGCATCTTATGGAAAAGACTTAGATTATAGTATTAATTTAATTGATGTAATTGAGGAAGTTAATAAAATTGAGGGATTGGAGAGAATTAGACTTGGATCTATAGAGCCTAGAATACTTACAGATGATAATATTAAAAGGCTTTCAAAAATTCCTAAATTATGCCACCATTTTCATATATCTGTACAAAGTATGGATGATAGTGTTCTTAAAAATATGAATAGAAAATATGATAGTTATTTTGTTATCGATGTAATAAATAAAATACGTCAATATTTTGATGATGCTGCGATAACGTGCGACATTATTGTAGGTTTTCCAAAAGAAAGCGACAAGCAGTTTGAAAATACTTTAAATAATGTTCAAAAAGTAGGATTTTACGAGGTACATGCATTTAAATATTCTAAAAGGAAATGGACGGTTGCATCAAAGATGGATGGACAAGTTGATCCAAAAATATCTGACCTTAGGAGTAAAAAACTAGTAGAAATTGCAAATTGTCTAAAGAAAAAGTACATGGAAAAGTTCCTAGGAAAGAGTTATCCAGTGCTATTTGAATCATATAAGGATGGATATTTAGAAGGATATACAAGTAATTATGTAAAAGTAAAAGCAAAAGGTGATAATTTCTTATGGGGAAAAATTCAAGAAGTAGAATTATATTCAATAGAAAAAGATTATATGTTAGGAAATATATTACAATAAGAAATATTATATTTTTAATATCTTTTATTATTCTAGCTATATCTTGTATAATTATAGTTTGCAATCTCATATTAATAAATAAAGCAAACAAGTATACAAAGAAATATAGGGAAGAAAAAAATATAGAATTAGATATTTATAACAATAATCAAAAAAACGAGGTAAACATAGAAAATAACGATACATCTGTTCCAAGTAACGGAAATAAAAACAATGTAGCTTTTGAGAGCGAACTTGTAAAAAATGATGTTGAAGATTTGTCTAAGATGAGTGTGAGTATTTTAGGCGAGATAAATATGGGAGGAAATATAACTAAAAATTTAAATTATATCTATAGCGCAGCATTTAAAGATATTTATTTTTATACTAAAGACTCAGACTTTACTTATACTACTCTTGGAACCAATATAACAAATGAAGAAAAAATTAATACTGATAAAAATAAAAATCTAGTGACAAAAGAAATAATAAATGGACTTTCAGCACTTGGGGTAGACTGTGTTAATATAGCAACAGAACATATTATTCAAAGGAAGGAGTATCCCTTACAGAATCTATATTAGATAAATATAAATTTTTAGTCGCAGGTAAAGCTAACATTCCAGTTTATTTTGAAAAAGGTAATCAAAAGATTGCTGTAGTTTCTACAAATTCTATTACAAATTCTAATAAATCTAAATATACAGAGTCTGAGATATCACTGTATGATGAAAAAGAATTAAAAAAGAATATTAAAGAGGCAAAAAAAATAGCAGATATTGTTATTGTTGATTTCCATTATGGCAATGAATATGAATATGGTGTAACAGATAGTATGACGAGCATGGCATATAAGGCAATTGATAGTGGAGCTGACTTAGTAATTGGGTCACACGCACTTGGTGTATATCCTATAATAAAGTATAAAGGAAAACCGATAATTTTTAGTACAGGATATTTTATTGGAGATACTGATATGTATGTTGGTAATCAGTCATTTATTTTTAATTTAAATATTGAGAATAAAAAGATAAATACCATAGAAATGATACCTATTTATATAGATAACAAAAAGCAGGTTTTACTGTATAGTGAGTTTAACATAAATAAGAGCAATGAAATTTTAAAAATGTATAATAATTGGCAGCTAGAGAATGGATTAAATTCAAAAGTAGAAGATAATAAAATAATAGTAGAGTTATAGTTTTTATATAACTTTACTTTTTTTTAATAATTGATTCATATTTTTTCTAACATTTAATATATTTGTAGTAACAAATGTAAACTTGGAGGTTAATATGAAAAACGATAGTATTTATAAGGATATATCACAAAGAACAAATGGTGATATATATATTGGAGTTGTGGGACCGGTAAGAACGGGTAAATCTACTTTTATAAAAAATTTTATGGAAAAATTTGTAATTCCTAATATTCAGAATGAATATAGACAAGAAAGAGCCAAAGATGAATTGCCACAGAGCGCTTCAGGAAAAATGATAATGACAACGGAGCCTAAATTTGTGCCAAATGAATCTGTTGAGATTACATTAGACAAAAATGTGAAAATGAAAACACGACTAGTAGATTGCGTTGGATATTTAGTAGATTCTGCTACAGGCCATTTGGATGGCGATATGCCAAGAATGGTAAGAACACCATGGTCAGATGAAGCTATTCCGTTTTGTGATGCTGCTGAAATAGGAACGAGAAAAGTTATAAAGGATCATTCTACTATTGGGCTTGTTGTAACGACTGATGGAAGTATAACTGATATTCCAAGAGAAGATTATGTTGATGCAGAAACAAGAGTAATAACAGAATTAAAAGAAATAAATAAACCATTTGTTGTCTTGCTAAACTCAAAAGAACCAGCAAGTCAGAGTACTTTAAGGCTTGCACATGAAATGGAAGAAAAATATGATGCTTCTGTTTTACCAATAGATATAGCAAATATGACTGAAGAAGATCTTACTAACGTTTTCCTAAGAACACTTGAAGAATTTCCAGTAAGTGAAATGGGGTTTAAATTACCAAGTTGGTTCTCATCTCTTCCATATGAACACTGGTTAAAGCAGGATGTGATCTCCATAGTAAAGAATAATTTTGAAAAAGATTATTCTCTAAGAGAGATAAATGAGTTAATAGATAAAATTAATTCAGAAAACGATATATTTGAGAAGGTATCTGTTGATAAAACAAATATGGAAGACGGAACAGTTAAAATTAAAATGGATATAGTACCAAGTGTATTTTATAGAATACTTAGTGAAGAATCAGGCTTTGAAATTTCTGCAGATAGTGATATTTTTGACCTTATGAGAGACTACTCTAAAACGAAATGTGAGTATGATAAAATAGCTATGGCACTTGAAGAAGTAAGAGTAAAAGGATATGGAATAGTAACTCCTCAAATGGAAGAATTAAAACTTGAGGAACCAGAAATTGTAAGGCAAGGAAACAAATATGGCGTAAAATTAAAAGCATCAGCTCCTTCTATTCATATGATTAGAGCAGATATAGAAACAGAGGTATCTCCAATTGTTGGAAGTGAAAAACAATCTGAAGATTTAGTTAAATATTTACTTTCTGAATTTGAGAATGATCCTAAAAAGATATGGGAATCTAATATATTTGGAAAATCACTTCATGAACTTGTAAATGAAGGACTTCATAATAAGCTCTATAGAATGCCAGATGAGGCACAGATAAAATTACAAGAAACACTTCAAAGAATAATAAATGAAGGAAGTGGTGGTCTAATTTGCATAATATTATAATAAATATTTGTATCCGACTTTTTATATAGAAGTTGGATATTTTTTGTTGAAAAAGATATATATATGTGTTAATATATTTTTGTGATGAATTTATGCAAAAAAACGAAGTGATAAAAGGGTTATTAATATATTCTCCAATAATATTTTGTACAATATTGATTGGAATTTCATTATATTTTGGAGTTAGTATAGTAGATGAGAATGTATCATACACTATATCAAAAAACATAGGATATAACACGGTAGAACTAATGAAAGTTATAACAACATCGTGTTCTGCTATTGCAATTATGCTCGTTGTTTTACTTGTTATTTTAACAGCGAAGGACAAAAATATTGGCATAATTTTTGCTATAAATATAGTCTTATGTTATGTACTTAATTTTATAATAAAGTTTCTAGTAAAAAGAGAAAGACCATTAGAGTATATGTTAATTTCTGAAAATGGATATAGTTTTCCAAGTGCACATAGTATGATATCAGTAACATTTTATGGGTTTCTAGCATATATGGCTATACGTTTCGTTAAAAATAAATATCTGAAAGTATCTTTTTTAGTACTTTCTATTTTGGGAACGTTACTTGTTGGATTTTCTAGGATATGTCTTGGAGTTCATTATTTTTCAGATGTTGTTTGTGGTTTTTTGTTTGGATACATTTATTTATTATTATTTTTAAAAGTTACTGGCAAATATATATTAAAATGAGGAGGCTAAGAAATATTTCTTAAGCCTTTTCTTTTATTATATTTGTCAAATTTTCTTTATTTTTTGGTTAATATGTAGTAAAATATAAAATGTAAAGATTATATTATAGAAAGGAAATAAGATGCAAAAGAAATGGAATGTAAAAAAATATGATATCGAAAAAGTAGAAGAAATATCAAATAAATTTAATATTTCAAACAACCTTGCAAAACTATTAATATCAAGAAATATTGGCGAGGACGAAATAGAGAATTTTTTAAATGGAACACTTAAAGATTTAAAAGACCCTTATGAAATTAAAGATATGGAAAAAATTGTTACAAGAATTATGAATGCCATAGACAGAAAAGAAAAGATATGTATATATGGCGATTATGATGTTGATGGAATTACTAGTATAACGATAATGTATAAATTTTTAAGGGAACTTTCAGCAGATGTATCATATTATTTGCCGGATAGACTAATAGAAGGATATGGGGTAAATAAAGATGCTATAAAAATGATAGCAGATACTGGCGTTAAACTCATAATAACTGTGGATTGCGGAATAACAGCAGTTGGTGAAATAGAATTTGCAAAAGAACTTGGAATTGATGTGTGCATAACCGATCATCATGAATGCGGTGATGTTTTACCAGATGCATTTTGTATAGTAAATCCAAAACAGAAGGATGATATATTTAAATTTAAATTTCATGCTGGAGTTGGAGTAGCATTTAAATGCTTACAGGCTATTTCAAACAGACTTAATATGGATGAGAGTAGTTATTTAAAATATTTAGATATAGTAGCTATCGGTACAGTATCAGATATAGTACCTTTGCTTGATGAAAATAGAATAATATCAAAATATGGCATTAAAATGATAGAAAATACTGATAATGTAGGACTTAGAGCTTTACTTAATATAGTTAATTTTAAAAATCTGGATAGTACTATGATATCATTTGGACTTGCTCCAAGAATTAATGCTTGTGGTAGAATGGGAAATGCTTCACTTGCTGTTAAGTTATTCTTAGAAGAAAATGAGGAAGTTGCAAGGGAACTTGCAATAACTCTTGATAAATTAAACTCAAAAAGACAACAAATTGAAAAAGAAATATATGAGAGTGCAATGAAAGTTATAGAAGAAAAAAAGCTTTATAATAAATCAAGTATAGTCTTGTATAACGAAGGTTGGCATAGTGGCGTTATTGGAATTGTAGCTTCAAGAATAGTTAATATGTATAATAAACCAGTAATCTTACTTATTAAAGAAAATGGAATGATTAGAGGATCTGGAAGATGTGCTAAGGGAATATCGCTTTATGAGTCACTAGATAAATGTAAGGAGGACTTAATACAATTTGGTGGTCATGAACTTGCAGCAGGGCTTAGCATGGAAGAAGAGAATATAGAAAAATTTATTTATGACTTTGAAAATGTTATATGTGAAAAATTAGGTGGAGAAGAATTAAGCCAAGTAGTAGATATAGATTTCGAAATTTCTCTTTCTGATTTGAATGTAGAGTTGTTAAAAGATATTTATACCTTAAAACCATATGGCCAATCTAATAGAGCACCACTATTTTTATATAGAAATTTAAGAGTACAAGCGGTAAGAACTATTGGAGATGGAAAACATCTAAAACTTGTTTTAAAAGATAAAAATAAATATATAGATGTTGTAGGATTCTCACAAGGTGAAAAAAGAGATGCTATAACAATTGGAGATAAAATTGATGTTGTTTGTGAAGTAGAATTAAATGAATATAATGGTAAAAGAACAATTCAACTTATACTGCAGGATTTTAAAAAGAGTATTTAATCTTATAGCTAAGGAAGTGAGTGATAATGCAAGATATTTTTGAAAAATTAAAATCATGCCTTCAACTGCAAAAAATAAAATATAGCGATAAAAAACTAAAAAAGGTTTGTGAGTATGCATTTTTAAAATATGCTGATAAAAAAAGATATAGTAATATTACTATTATGGAGCATACTTTAGGCGTAGCTCTTGAAGTTATTGAAATGAAGCTTGATGAAGATTCAGTTTATGCAGCTATACTTCATGAAGTTGTAAAACTAGATGATTATAATAAAAAAGAAGTAAGCGAATTGTTTGGAGTAGATATATCGCAGATGATAGAAACTATATCGAAACTTTCATGTCTAAATTATGGATTTAAGGAAAACCTTGATAGTGAAACATTTAGAAAAATGTTTTTAGCAATTGGTAGAGATATTAGAACTGTAATTATAAAATTGATAGACAGACTATATAACATGAGAAATATAAAAGAGTTTGAAAACAAGACATATAGGCAGAATATGGCAAAAGAATCACTATATATTTACGCTCCGATAGCTCATAGACTCGGTATGTCACAATTAAAATCGGAACTTGAAGATATATCTTTTAGGGAACTATACCCTGCAGAATATAATGAAATAAAACAAGAAATTGATGAGAAGAAGAAGATAAGAGAACAATATATAAAAGATAGAATAAGTGAAATTGAATCTGTTTTAAGAAAAGAAAAAATAGAAGCAACTGTTTATGGAAGACCAAAGCACTTTTATAGCATATATAAAAAAATGAAGCAAAAAAAGTGCAGGGCCGAAGATTTATTTGATCTTCTTGCTATAAGGATAATTGTGGGCTCTGTAAAGGATTGTTATAGTGCCTTAGGACTAATTCATGATATGTATAAACCTTTACCAGGAAGATTTAAAGACTATATAGCAGTACCTAAAACTAATATGTATCAATCCCTTCACACTACAGTGTTTGGAGAAAATTCAAGACCATTTGAGGTTCAAATTAGAACTTGGGATATGCATAAAATAGCAGAATATGGTATAGCAGCACACTTTTCATATAAAGAAAAAAAACAAGGCCAAGATGAACTGGATAAAAAAATTGTTTGGCTAAGACAAATGATAGAATTGCAACAGGGAGTAGAACAAAAAGAAGATGATATAGAGAGATTAAAATCAGAATTATTTGGACAAGAAGTTTTTGTATTTACGCCTAAAGGTGATATTTTCTCGCTTCCAAAAGGTTCTTCTACTATTGATTTTGCGTATAGAATTCATCAAAAAGTAGGAGAAAAAATGGTTGGGGCAAAAATAAATTCCAAAATGGTTCCAATTTCTACAAAACTTCAAAACACTGATATTGTTGAGATAGTTACCCAAGATTCCTCAA
>ENA-OPSQ01002600-OPSQ01002600.1-human-gut-metagenome-genome-assembly--contig:-NODE-2600-length-9851-cov-2.125766_pt1 | contig 9851 bp, 8 predicted proteins | sample MGYA00241456_ERZ501904 | MGnify/ENA primary metagenome ERZ501904 (study PRJEB25962, sample SAMEA2042452) | human gut metagenome | biome: human gut; feature: human-associated habitat; material: faeces...
TTTTTTGAGATCCTTTTCTTTCATCGTTCACCACACCGTTTCTTTTCTACAACGCATAAGTTTATCACTGCTCCCCGTCTCTGTCAAGGAACGGGAAATAGCCGCAGCATCTTGAAAAAAAGCCGTTTTCATGGTATTATTTAGGGTATTATATACCATTATAGAATGCAATATAAAACAAGAGGAGAATAGCATGTCAAAGCTTTTGAAGTATTTGAAAAAATACAAAATTGAAAGTATTCTCGCGCCGTTTTTCAAGCTCATTGAAGTGGCGTTCGAGCTGATTGTTCCGCTGATAGTCTCAACTATAATCGACATCGGCATAGAGAACGGCGACAAGGTTTATATTATCAAACGCTGCCTGCTGCTCGGTCTGCTCGGCATACTGGGTCTTTGCAGCACGCTTGTGGCGCAGTATTTCTCGGCGAAAGCGTCGGTCGGCTTCGCTACCGATATCCGCCACGCGCTTTTCAAGCATATCGGTAAGCTCTCTTATTCCCAGCTCGATTCGCTCGGCGCGCCGACACTTATAACCCGCCTGACGGGCGACATAAACCAGGTGCAGACCGGAACGAACCTGACTCTGCGCCTCGTCCTGCGCTCGCCGTTCGTCGTATTCGGCGCGGTGATAATGGCGTTCACGGTCGATGTAAAATCGTCGCTCGTGTTCGTCGTTGCGGTGCCCGCTCTAGCTGCGGTCGTGTTCGCGATAATGCTCGTGTGCATACCGATGTACCGCAAGGTTCAGCAGAAATTAGACGGGCTTTTGAGCAAGACCCGCGAAAACCTGCTCGGCACCCGCGTTGTCAGGGCGTTTTGCAAAGAGGATGAAGAAATCGAGGACTTTGACGCAAAAAACAAGGCTCTGACCGAGATGCAGACGGCGGTCGGCAGGATATCGGCGTTCATGAATCCCGCCACCTTCGTGCTCATCAATCTTGCGATAATCGCGCTGATATATGTCGGCGCAATACGCGTTGATTCCGGCGCCATTTCGCGCGGCGCGGTCGTTGCGCTCTATAACTACATGTCACAGATCCTCGTTGAGCTGATAAAGCTCGCGAATCTCATAATCAGCGTCACAAAGGCGATCGCCTGCGGCAACCGCATACAGTCGGTGCTCGACATAGAGCCCGCCACAGTCCCCGGAACAGTTACCGAGGGCGACAAAAAATGCGAATACTCCGTTGAGTTTGACGGGGCGTGTCTCTCCTACAACGGGAGTGAGGAGTCCCTGCACAATATTGACCTCAAAATCCCGCGCGGCAGCTCGATAGGCGTTATCGGCTCGACCGGATCGGGCAAAACCTCGCTCGTCAATCTTATTCCGCGATTCTACGATGTCACCGGCGGGTGCGTGCTCGTTGACGGCGTTGACGTGCGCGACTATGACACAAAGGCTCTGCGCTCGAAAATAGGCGTCGTCTCGCAGAAAAAAGCCCTGTTCGCCGGCACTGTCAGGGACAATATCCGCTTCGGCAAGCAGGACGCCACAGACGAAGAAATCTGGCAGGCGCTCGAAACGGCGCAGGCAAAGCAGATGATAGAAGAAAAGAGCGGGCAGCTCGACTTTGTCCTCGAACAGGAGGGCAAGAACCTCTCGGGCGGTCAGCGTCAAAGAATGACAATAGCCCGCGCCCTCGTCAGAAAGCCCGAGGTGCTCATCCTCGACGACGCAGCGAGCGCACTCGACTACGCCACCGGTGCGGCACTGAACAAGGCGCTGAGAAACACCGACTTTGCCCCGACCGTCATAACCGTGTCCCAGCGCGTTGCGGCGATAAGAAACGCCGATACCATAGTAGTCCTCGACGAGGGCGAGATAGTCGGCGTGGGCACGAACGACGAGCTTCTGCGCTCGTGCGAGGTCTACAAAGAAATTTTCGATTCCCAGCTTGAAAAGGAGGATGCGTAACCGTGAAGAACAAAACCGTTTTCAAGCGAGTTATCGCGGTCATCGGCCGCTCGAAGCTTCTGCTGTTCCTTTCGCTCATCCTCTCCGTCGCAAGCGTCATTCTCTCGCTCTATATCCCCGTCCTCGCCGGACGCGCGATAGACGGAATAAAGCTGCACGGCAACGTTGATTTTGAAGTCATAAAGAAGTGTCTTTTCGGCATTCTGATCTGCGCCATCGCCGGCGGAGTGCTCCAGTGGGTGATGAACATCATCAACAACCGCATAGCCTATAACACCGTGCGCGATATACGTTCAAAGGCGTTTTCGCATATGCAGACCCTGCCTGTGGCGTTCGCCGACTCCCACCCCTACGGCGACATTGTCAGCCGCATAACGGCGGACGCGGAGCAGTTTGCCGACGGACTGATTCTCGGCTTTTCTCAGCTGTTCACGGGCGTTGTCACGATAGCCGTGACGCTCGTTTTCATGCTCACTATATCGCCGCTCATCACTCTCGCGGTCGTAGTGCTGACCCCGATATCGCTGTTCACGGCGCGTTTTATAGCACGCCGTACTTATTCGATGTTCAAAAAGCAGTCCGAGACCCGCGGCGAGCAGACCGCGCTCATCAACGAGATGATACAGAATCAAAAGACCGTTCAGGCGTTTTCATATGAAGACAGAGCGGTTGAAAGATTTGACGAGAGCAATGAAAAATTACGCAAATATTCGCTCAAATCCATATTCTTCTCGTCGCTTACCAATCCGACGACCCGCTTTATCAACAATCTGATATACGCTGTAGTCGGGCTCATGGGAGGAATATTCGCCATCGGCGGCATGGTGACCGTCGGCGGATTCGTCAGCTTCCTCGCCTACTCGAACCAATACACAAAGCCGTTCAACGAGATTTCCGGCGTCGTGACAGAGCTTCAGAATGCCCTCGCCTGCGCGGCAAGAATATTCGAGCTCATAGACGAAAAGCCCGAGGAGTCGGACGAAAATTGCTCGGCGCTCAGCGACCCCGAGGGAAGCGTGGAGTTCGACAATGTCCGCTTCTCATATGACAAGAGCAAAAAGCTCATCGACGGCTTCGATTTCTTCGCCCCGTCCGGCAAGACAATAGCCGTTGTCGGTCCGACAGGCTGCGGCAAGACTACGCTTATCAATCTCCTGCTCCGCTTCTACGACTTTGACGGCGGCAGCATAAAGGTTGACCAATCGCCGCTCAACGGCGGAGGTTGACGGCGAGAATATAAATGACATCACACGCCACAGCCTCAGGCACCATTTCGGCATGGTGCTCCAGGATACCTGGATAAAAAACGGCACCGTCCGCGAGAATATAGCGTTCGGCAAGCCCGACGCCACGGACGAAGAGATAATCGCCGCCGCCAAGGCAGCACGCGCTCACAGCTTTATAAAGCGCCTCAAAAACGGTTACGACACCGTCATCGGCGACGACGACGGACTCTCCGAGGGTGAAAGACAGCTGCTCTGCATCGCGCGCGTCATGCTCATGAAGCCGCCGATGCTAATCCTCGACGAGGCAACTTCATCGATAGACACCAGAACGGAATTGAAAGTTCAGGATGCGTTCAATACACTCATGCAGGGGCGCACCTCGTTCGTCGTGGCGCACAGACTCTCGACCATCCGCCATGCCGACTGCATTCTCGTCATGAAAGACGGCAAGGTCGCCGAGCAGGGCACGCACGAAGAGCTGCTCGCGAAGAACGGATTCTATACGAAGCTCTACAACAGCCAGTTTGCGCAGTGAAATATATGCCATGGAACAACGGAGAAGAAAGCCTAACAGGCTGAAAGATTACGACTATTCGCAAAACGGAGCATATTTTATCACAATTTGCATAGATGACAGAAAGCCCATATTGTCACGCATTGCCGTAGGGGCGACCGCATAATACAACAGTTCAAAGGTTCCGTAACTAAGCAAGTCAAAAAATCGATTTGGCAAAAAGGTTTTTATGACCATATAATCCGTGACGAATACGATTATCAAATCAAACGGCAATATATTGACGACAACCCGATCAAATGGGCTGAGGACGAATTGCATCAGGATTGAAAAACAGCCGAATAACCGCCGCAGTATCTTTCATTTGAAAGTTCGCGGCGGTTATTTTTATTCAGTGTAAAATGGCGGTTCAGAGCGAAAATATAAAGCTCAATTCGACAAATATCATTTTTAGTCCCGCCTTGTTGACATCGGCAAAAAGTGTGATATAATTATAACAGTTGTTATAAAACAAGCGTTTTATAATTGTTATTGGAGGACGCTATGGACTACATTCGCCTGTCACACGAAAATCTTGAGAGCGAGCACATATGCTGTGCAATATCAAACGCCAAGGATCCGCAGGTCGTTGCAAAAAAGCAGTGGCTCGCCGAAAGGCTCGGCGAGGGTCTGGTATTTTTAAAAGCCGACGCGCGCGGGAAGTGCTTTATTGAGTATATCCCCGCCGAAAACGCATGGGCGCCGATAGACGCGCCCGGCTATATGTTCATCGACTGTCTCTGGGTCTCCGGCTCTTTCAAGGGGCACGGATATTCAAACGACCTGCTCAACGAATGTATCCGCGACAGCCGCAAAAAGGGCAAATCGGGGCTGTGCATACTCTCATCGGCGAAGAAGCGCGGTTTTCTTGCCGACCCGAAGTATCTGAAATATAAGGGCTTCATAAAAGCTGATTCGGCAGAGCCGTATTTTGAGCTGATGTATCTGCCGTTTAACCCATCCGCGCCCGCTCCGTGCTTTCGCGAACAGGCAAAGAGCGCTCAGACTGACGGCAGCGGGTTCGAGATATTTTATACAAGCCAGTGCCCGTTCACGGCGAAATATGTTCCGCTCATTGAAGATATGGCAAATAATATGAATCTGCCGCTGAGCGCCGTGCATATCTCATCGCGCGAGCAGGCTCAAAACGCGCCCTGCGCCTACACCGCATTTTCGCTGTTCTATAACGGAAAGTTCATAACGCACGAGATTCCGAGCGAAAAGAAATTCGCGGCGATTTGTGAAGAGTTCGTAAAATAAAACACCGCCGGATTGACCGGCAGCGTAAAATATACTAATATAGAAAAGGGAAAAGATATCTGTCCGCCCCGGCGGACGAAAAGGAGACACTATGCTTAACATCAAAAACCTGACCAAAACCTACGGCGAGAAAAAGGCTGTTGACGACCTGACGCTGCATATCGCGCCCGGCGAGATATACGGCTTCATCGGCCACAACGGCGCGGGCAAGACCACAACGCTAAAATCCGTTGTCGGCATTTTGCAGTTCGACGAGGGCGAGATAACGATAAACGACATCTCGATAAAAGATGACCCGCTCGCCTGCAAAAAAATCATAGCCTATATCCCCGACAATCCCGACCTCTACGAATACATGACGGGAATAAAATATCTGAACTTCATCGCGGATATTTTCGGCGTCAGCGCTGACGACCGTCGCGAGCGCATACATAAATATGCCGATATGTTCGGGCTGACTGCCGACCTCGCGCAGCCTATCTCGGCGTATTCCCACGGCATGAAGCAGAAGCTCGCGATAATCTCCGCATGGATCCACGAGCCCAAGTTAATCATCATGGACGAGCCCTTCGTCGGTCTCGATCCCGCCGCATCGCATCTGTTAAAGGGCATGATGCGCGAGGTCTGCAACTCCGGCGGCGCAATATTCTTCTCGACCCATGTGCTCGAAGTTGCCGAAAAGCTCTGCGACAAGGTCGCGATAATAAAAAGCGGAAAGCTCATCCGCTCCGGCACAATGGAAGAGGTCAAGGGCGACTCCAGCCTTGAGAACGTGTTCCTCGAACTGGAGGGAGAAGAATGCTGAAAACACTGATAAAAAAACAGCTTCTCGAACTCAATAAAAGTTTCTTCGTTGACCGCAAGACGGGCAAGGGCAAATCTGCACGCTCGGCGACGTTCTCGATAGTGCTGTTCATATTGCTCATGATTTTTGCCATCGGCGGAATGTTCTGCTATATGTCATATTCGATGCGCCCGCTGATAACCTACGGCATGAGCTGGCTCTATTTTGCCATTATGGGCGCTACCGCTGCGCTTTTCGGCGTTTTCGGCAGCGTGTTCAACACATATTCGAGCCTCTATGACGCAAAGGACAACGACCTTCTGCTCTCGATGCCCATTCCCGTGCGCGATATCATGGCGGCGCGCCTCATCGGAGTCTATCTCATGGGGCTGATGTATTCGGGCGTTGTGGTAATACCCGCCGTCGGCGTGTATTTCATAACCGCGCACCCCGGAATATCCGGCATAACAGCCGTTATAATGGCCGTTATGGTGACTGTTCTTGTGCTTATACTGTCGTGCATACTCGGCTGGGTCGTTGCAAAAATCGCAGTTAAATTGAAAAACAAGAGCATTATAACAGTTATAGTTTCAATAGCGTTTCTCGGCGGCTACTACTATGTCTACTTCAGAGCGAACGAGATAATCACCGGCATCGTTGCGACCAGCGCGGCTGTTGCCGCAAAGGTGCGCACGTCCGCCTATCCGCTCTATATTTTCGGCAAGGCGTTCGCGGGCGATGTTCTGCCGACAATTATAATTTCACTCATCATTCTCGCTCTGCTCGCCGCGACATGGCTCATAATGTCGCGCACATTCTTAAAGCTCGTCACGAGCAGCGGAAAGACCGCAAAGACAGTCTACAAAGAGAAGACGGTCAAGCAGCAGGGCACCGACCGCGCGCTTCTGCGCCGCGAGATAAACCACTTCCTCTCGAGCCCGTCTTATATGCTCAACTGCTCGCTCGGGGCGCTGTTTATGATAGCCGTCGCTGTTTTCTCGCTGATAAAAAGCGACTGGTTTATCGGCGTTGTCACCCGAATGGATGAGGATTTGCTGGAATATGCCCCGACCTTCGCGTGCTTACTTTTATGCCTGCTCTCTTCGATGAATATACTCACCGCGCCCGCGATATCCCTCGAGGGCAAGAGTCTCTGGATAGCCCGTTCGCTCCCCGTCACCTCGTGGCAGATTCTCAGAGCGAAGCTGAAGCTCCATATGCTCTTCACCGCCGTCCCCGCACTGATATGCAGCATATGCTTCTGTATTGCCCTCAAGCCGGAGCTTCTCACCGCGACGGTCATGATTATACTGCCGCAGATATTCACGCTCCTATGCGCCGTTTCGGGGCTCAGAGTAAATATCAGGATGCCCAACCTCACCTGGAGCAGTGAGAGCGGAGCAGTCAAGCAGAGTCTCGGCATCATGCTCGCGATGTGCCTCGGCTGGGCGTATATCATCGTGCTCATCGCGGTCTATCTGTTCGCGGTGCAGGTGCTGCCGAATGTGTTCGCGCTGATGATCGCGACGGCGGTCATAGCAATAATAACCGTGATATCCTTTTCAAGGCTCAAGCGCAAGGGCGTAAAGAGATTTGAGACACTGTAAGCAAAATTAAATATCAGCAGCCGTGGTTCGTTGAGAATCACGGCTGTTGTTTTTTGCGATAAATTAAAATATTGAAGTAAATAAATATAACAAACTACGCCGACAGCGCACAAAAAATTATCTGACATTCAGCGACTTGAGTTATCGCGGCTTCGTATCGGCTGCGCCGATATCGGACAGCCGCAAGGGCTGTCCCTACAATTTGCGCTGCAATTCCCGGGTAAAAGCGCGGTTCGAAATAAAAAAGCGGCAGACAAGCACAAAACCTGTCTGCCGCAATTTTATTTAATTATTTCTCAAGATTAGCCTTGAGGGTGTTGAGCTCGTCACTCAGAGCCTTGGGAAGTCTGTCGCCGAACTTAGCGTAGAACTCCTCGATGCCCTTTGCCTCGTCCTCCCAGAGGGAGTTGTCAACGCTCAGGATTTCCTTGAGCTGATCCTCGCTGACCTCGTCCTCGATGCCCTCAAGGTTGATGTCCTCAGCCTTGGGCACGAAGCCGATAGCGGTCTCCTCTGCGTCGACCTTGCCCTCGCAGCGCTTGATTATCCACTCAAGCACGCGCATGTTGTCGCCGAAGCCGGGCCACAGGAAGTTGCCGTCGTCGTCCTTACGGAACCAGTTGACGTTGAAGATCTTCGGAGCCTTATCCTCGTCGAGGCCTGCGCCGATGTCAATCCAGTGCTGCCAGTAATCAGCCATGTTGTAGCCGCAGAACGGGAGCATAGCCATCGGGTCACGACGGACAACGCTGCTGCTGCGGTGGTCTCGGAAGCCATTATCGAGCCGACGAACACGCCGTGATTCCAGCTTCTTGACTGATAGACCAGCGGAGCGAGCTTAGCTCTTCTGCCGCCGAAGACGATAGCGGAGATCGGAACGCCTGCCGGATTCTCAAACTCGGAGCTGATGCACGGGCAGTTGACAGCGGGAGCGGTGAAGCGGCTGTTCGGATGAGCGCCCTTTTCCTCGCTCGTCTTGCCGTTCCACGGTCTGCCCTGCCAGTCGATGGCGTTCTCGGGCGGATTCTTGTCGAGGCCTTCCCACCAGACGGTGTTGTTGTCAAGGTTAAGCGCAACGTTTGTGAAAATGGTATTCTTTCTTGTCGCGGCAAGCGCGTTGGGATTGGACTTCTCGTTCGTGCCGGGGGCAACGCCGAAGAAACCGTTCTCGGGGTTGATAGCATAAAGTCTGCCGTCGGGACCCTTTCTGATCCAGGAGATGTCGTCGCCGACGCACCAGATCTTGTAGCCCTTGTTTCTGTATCCCTCGGGCGGGATAAGCATGGCAAGGTTGGTCTTGCCGCAGGCGGACGGGAATGCCGCGCAGATATATTTGACTTCGCCCTTCGGATTCTCGAGGCCGAGGATAAGCATATGCTCAGCCTGCCAGCTCTCTTTCCAGCCCTGATAAGAGGCTATACGAAGAGCAAAGCACTTCTTGCCGAGGAGGACGTTTCCGCCGTAAGCGGAGTTGACGGAGATGATGGTGTTATCCTGCGGGAACTGGCAGATATAACGCTTCTCGGGGTCGATGTCGCAGCTGCAGTGCAGTCCGCGAACCCAGTCGTTGCTGTCGCCGAGAACGTCCATGACCTTCTGACCGACTCTGGTCATGATGGACATGTTGAGAACAACATAGATGGAGTCTGTCAGCTCAACGCCGATCTTAGCGAGCGGGGAACCGACCGGGCCCATGGAGTACGGGATAACGTACATGGTACGGCCCTTGTAGCTGCCACGAGCAATATCGTACAGCATCTTGTATGCTTCCTGCGGCTCTTTCCAATGGTTGGTCGGGCCTGCGTCCTCTTCTTTTCTGGAGCAGATGAGGGTTCTGTCCTCAACACGGGCAACATCATTCGGAGCTGTTCTGTGATAGTAGCAGCCCGGGAGCTTTTCCTGATTCAGCTTGATCATTTCGCCGGACTCAACTGCTTCCTTGCGGAGCTCTTCGAGCTGCTCTTCGGAGCCGTCGATCCAAACAACCTGATCCGGATTGACAAGAGCTTTCATCTCGTCGATCCAAGCAAGAATTGTCTTGTTGTTAGTCATTGTTATTTCTCCTTTCGCCAAAAAGGCAAATAAAATGTAAAATAACCCATTTGTCTTTATTCTACCACAAGTTCCCCGCATAATCAATTACAAAATCATGAATTACCCCCATCTTTTTTCGATATAGCGGTATTGATTTAGCGCATATCAGAGGAAATTTGCGGAGTTTTTTAATAATCGAGCTGTAAAAGCGTTACGCGTCCGTTTCGGCGGGTGGCGTTCATATCGATAAGACGCTGGTTTTCGCTGCCGCGAAAGAGCAGCTCAAGATTGCGCTGCTGTTCGATATACGGCCCGTCCACCAGAACGTCGCACGCGTTTAAAAGCGCGTCCACATCGGGGTTGTGCATAGAAACAAGCTGCTCATACGTCCAGCCGGAATAGGCGGTGACGTCTTTATGCAGGGCGTGCACCTGCTTTGCGAGCGCTAAAAGCGGCTTTGGCTGGCAGAACG
>ENA-OPSQ01002602-OPSQ01002602.1-human-gut-metagenome-genome-assembly--contig:-NODE-2602-length-9843-cov-2.813241_pt1 | contig 9843 bp, 6 predicted proteins | sample MGYA00241456_ERZ501904 | MGnify/ENA primary metagenome ERZ501904 (study PRJEB25962, sample SAMEA2042452) | human gut metagenome | biome: human gut; feature: human-associated habitat; material: faeces...
CACTGCTTATTGCTTTTCGCAATTGAAGCAGGGGACTTACTTGATTTGGTTAAAACTACAGGGAAAAAAATCAGGAGGCAAAAAATGCAGGAAGCGATCAAGAACAGAAGAAGTATCCGAAAATACAAAGACATGCCAGTTTCCAGACAGCAGCCCATATATAACCGGTGCGGAGCATACTCTTCAGATCATGAGACAGGCTCCGGTGGTTATTTTTGTTGTAAATGAAATTGCGGCATCCTTTGATAAGATACTGACTATGGATGAACGTGTATCGGAAATCTGCAATGCACAGTCCATAGGTGCTGCCATTGAAAATATGACACTTACCGCTACAGAACTTGGTCTTGGAAGCCTGTGGATCTGTGATACATTTTTTGCACAGAAAGAGCTGAGCGAATGGCTGAATGGAGAACTTTATGCGGCACTGGCCGTGGGCTATGCAGAGGAAAAAACCTGCGCCAGACCAAGGAAAAAACCGGAAAATACTATAGAATGGCGGTTATAAAAATATTTTCACTGAAACCAGATAAAAATATCCATGTTGAAAAATAAAAATCAAGATAGCTGGTCAGGAAATATGGAGCTGACATCAATACTTCACAGAGCATGGCAGGCGGTGGGAGCCTTTTTACAGAGAAATACTTACTTAATCCTACAACACCTCCCTTGCAGTACAGATAAAATCCCTGGCATACTGAGGAAGATAGGTACCTCTTCGGTATGCAATAGTCAGTGTGCTGAAAACGCCATCTTCACCAACGGAAAAGCAGGCTGGTTTTACAGGGAGGTCCATATTTCGGACATAGGTTTCTGGAGTGAAGCACATACCAAGTCCCTGCATGCAGAGCTTGACACAGGTTTCTGTGTTGCGGCTCTGGATGGGTACGTAGGGTTTGATATGGGCAGCTTTCAAAGCTTCCAGTGAAAGCTGTCCGGTGGTCTGTTCCGGAAAATGCAGGATAAAAGGCTCTTCTGCCAGAAGGGAGAGATCAAGTTTCGGGTATGTGCTGTGAGTGGATGCCTTGCCGGCAGATGCAAGGGGATGATCCGGCGGCATGATCAGAAGGATCTCTTCCTTTTTCAGAAGCTCATATTCCAGCTTGGGGTGTTCATGAACCTCGTTAAAAATGCCGAAATCAAGCTGATCGTTAAGAAGAAGTTTTTCCTGGATGGAATAGGCTTCTTCCAGGATATTAACCTTTACTTTGGGATATTTTTGAAAAAAAGAGGTCATGATCTGAGGAACCATACAGGTACTCCTCATCAGAGGGAAAGCTACGTTCAGTTCCCCTTCATTATTTTCTGTAAGATCTTTCAGTTCTTTTTCCCAGTCCTGCCGTATCTGCAGGATCTTTCGGGCATATTCCATGTATTTGCGGCCTGCGAAGGTAGGCGTATAGCTGTTTCCACTTCGGCTGAACAGTTTGGTTCCCATTTCCCGCTCCAGTTTCTGGAGATGTTTGGTTAAGGTTGGCTGAGAAATATAAAGCTCCTGAGCAGCTTTTGTAAGGTTCTGATGTTTTGCGATGCAGAGAATATACTGCAGTTCATGGTAATTCATAGACTCCTCCGACTATTCCATTTTGGCATAATTTTTATGTATAATATGAATTTGACTTCCTGATATGGGTATTTTACAATATTTTCTATCATCATATCAAGGGGGAAAAACAAATGAAAAACTGGCTGGAAAAACAGTTCAGACTGTCTGAGTTCAATACAGATATAAAAACAGAACTTCTGGCAGGTCTGACAACCTTTGTAACTATGGCATACGTACTTGCCACGATTCCCAACATTCTGGCAGGTGCCGGCTATGACAAACATACGACGCTGACGGTTATGATCCTTCTGATCATTGTGACCAGCTGTGCAATGGCATTGTTTACCAATCGTCCATTTGCTCTGGCACCGGGACTTGGAAGCGTTGGGATCATTGCATCTATGATCACCAATGAAGGGGTAAGCATGCCCATCGCAGCAGGGGTGATCTTCTGGAGCGGTGTTCTTTTTATCATTATCTCTTTCTTTGGTCTGAGAGAAGCAGTGGTACGTGTGATCCCGGTAAGCCTGAAACAATCGGTCAGTGCCGGAATCGGACTGTTTATCGCACTTCTTGGAGCAAAAAACTGTGGACTGATCGTGGCAAACGATGCAAAAAACTGTCTTTCTTTTGGAGATCTTGCCTCTCCATCGGTGATCGTAGCAGTGATCGGTTTTCTGATCCTTCTGGTGATCAAGGTACGAAATATTCCGGGAGGAATGATTCTTACGATCCTTCTGACTACTCTGGCAGGAATTCCTTTTGGCGTTACCCATGCTCCGGAATCCATTTTTGCACTTCCGGCAGGTATTGGCCATCAGTTCCTGAAAGTTGATTTTCTGGGTGCTCTGGATTTTGCCTATATTCCATTTCTGATCGCTTTGTTTGTACCGGATTTCTTTTCTACATTCGGAACAGTTCTGGGTGTCGGCGCAAAGGCCGGATATCTGGATAAGGATGGAAACCTTCCGGGTATTGATAAATGTTTCAAGGTAGATGCAGTTGCAACAAGCTTTGGAGCACTGTTTGGAATGCCAAGCCTTACAACCTATCTGGAGTCATCTGCAGGCGTAGAGGCAGGCGGAAAAACAGGACTTACCGTTATTTTTACAAGTATTTTCTTCGGGCTTTCCCTGTTTCTGGCACCGCTGGCTCTGGTGATCCCGTCTGCGGCAACCGGACCGGTGCTGATCTATATCGGTATCAATATGCTTGGTGCGATGAGAAATATTGATTATTCAGATATCACAGAGTATATTCCGGCATTTTTATGTGTAACCTTTACGATCTTTGCAAATAATATCGCAAATGGTATCTGTGTGGCACTTCCGGCTTATCTCGTCATGAAGATCGCAGCAGGAAAGATCAAAAAGATCGAACCGGTCATGTATGTACTGGTGGCAGTCTGTCTGCTGTATTTTTATTCAATTATCTAGGGATGGTGAAGGGATATGGAGCAGGTTCATCTGCTGATCAAAAACGCAAAAGTATTTAATTCCTATCTTAAGAAATTTATATCTGCAAATGTTGCGGTGAAAGAAGGAAAATTTTATTACATAGACAGAAAACAGGATACGGATTTTCAAGCTGACAATGTGATTGATGCAAAAGGATCCTATATGATCCCCGGACTGACAGATATTCATATGCATATTGAAAGTTCTATGACCACACCTGGCTTTTTTGGCAAATGTGCAGGAGAAAATGGTGTGACAACGGTGGTTTCTGAGCCTCACGAAATGGCCAATGTCAAAGGCATTCGGGGAATTCTGGAAATGATCTCCGCAGCAAAGGACGCACCAATCGATATTTTTTACGGGATTCCAAGCAGCGTTCCCTCAACCAGCGAAAAGCTGGAAACAACAGGCGGAGTCATTGACTGCAGCGCCATGAAGCATCTGCTGGAAGAAAAAGATGTAGTATGTGTGGGAGAAATCATGAATTACCGGCAGATCATCCGGGAAAACGATCTGGAGATCAGCAGGTTTCTGGAATATCTGAGAAAAGAACATCCGGGATATGTGATCGAAGGGCACTGTCCGTCACTTCTGGATCTGGATCTTGCAAAATTCCTGTATCTGGGTATTAACGGTGATCATACGGAACACACTCTGGAGGAAGTGAAGCAGCGGATTGAAAACGGAATGTTTTTTGAAATCCAGGATAAAATGCTGAAGCCCGAAATCCTGGAATATATCTGTCAGAACCAGCTTTACGAATATTGCTCTTTTGTAACGGATGATACGATGGCAGACGTTTTGTATGAGCAGGGACCGCTGAATGCAGTGGTGCAGAAAGCGATGGAGATGGGATTTCCTGTAGAACAGGCAATCTACTGTGCCACCTATACACCCTGTCAGCGTATGCATTTTTATGACAGAGGAGCGATCGCACCGGGAAAACTTGCAGATTTTATACTTCTTGAAAATCCTTCCCTTCTGAAACCGGAGGCTGTATTTAAAAACGGTATTCAGATTTATGCGAAGGATGAGCAGCAATTGCCGCCTCCTGTTTTCAGATATGAATTTCCGGCAGATTTTTACCGGAGTGTACAGATCCCGGAAGTTTTTCCAAAGGATTTTCAGGTGAAAGTTCCTTTTCAGGAAGGGCACGTAACGGTCCGCGCCATAGAGATCCATCCGGACCGCACCCAGACTACCGAGAAAATAGTGGAAATGCCGGTAAAGGACGGGAAAATCTGCTGGGAAAACAGTGGCTGCCTGCTGGCCATGGTGCTGGAACGTCACGGAAAAAACGGGAACATCGGGTATGGATTTCTTACAGGTTCCTGCCTGAGAGAAGGAACTGTGGCAACAACATATTTTCATGATCATCACAACCTCTTTGTGGCAGGAAACTGCCCGGAAGATATGCTGCTCGCAGTAAAGAGGATACAGGAACTGCAGGGGGGATTTCTGACAGTGAAAGACGGAGAGATCCTTTCTGAGCTTGCACTTCCGGTATGTGGGCTTCTTTCTGAGAAATCCATCGAGGAAAACGGCCTTGCACTGAAAGCGGTAAGAAAAAGCCTTGTGGATCTGGGCTATGTGCATAATAATCCGATCATGTCTGTGGGCACTCTGGGCTTACCGGTAAGTCCGGCACTGAAACTGACAGACCGGGGCCTGGTGGATGTGAAAAAAGGGGAAATTGTTCCGCTGATTGTAAGTGAAAAGAGAAATAAATAAAATATCGTTGTTTTTACAGTCGGATCATGTTATAATGAGTCGTCAATGAAGACACTGCGACGGGAGCAGTGTCTTTTTTTGTATAAAAAACAGGGGGAAGATCAAATGAAAGAAAAGAAAAAACTGTCTCTGGCCATGCAGATCTTTATTGCGCTTGTACTGGCCATCATTGCTGGTCTGCTTATGCAGAGCCATGCGGATTTTGCCGAATCTTATATTAAACCATTCGGTACCATATTTTTGAATCTCGTTAAATTTATTGTTGTTCCAATCGTGCTTTTTTCCATTATGTGTGGAATCATCTCCATGAGTGATATCAAAAAGGTTGGTGCGATCGGTCTGAAAACCGTTATCTTTTATCTTTGTACCACTGCTTTTGCGGTTACCATAGGACTTACTGGCGGAAATCTTTTTAAAGGGCTTTTTCCGGTGGTAGCGACTACGGATCTGACATATGAAGCAGCAGAGGCTACTTCTTTTATGGATACAATTGTAAATATTTTCCCGTCAAACTTTGTATCTCCCATGGTAGAAGCAAATATGCTGCAGATCATTGTGATGGCCATTCTTCTTGGTTTTGCCATTATCCTGGTAGGAGAAAAAAATATCCGGGTAGTAAATGCGTTTAATGATCTTAATGAGATTTTTATGAAATGCATGGAAATGATCCTGAAGCTGTCACCCATCGGTGTGTTCTGCCTGCTGTGCCCGGTCATTGCGGCAAACGGTCCGACGATCATCGGATCTCTTGCAATGGTACTTCTGGCCGCATATATCTGTTATATTGTCCATATGCTTGTTGTGTATTCTCTTATTGTTAAGACCATGGGCGGATTAAGCCCTGCAAAATTTCTCAAGGGAATGCTTCCTGCCATTATGTTTGCGTTTTCCAGTGCTTCTTCTGTGGGAACCCTTCCGATCAACCTGGAATGTACAGAAAAGCTTGGAGCAAAAAGAGAAGTTGCATCTTTTGTACTTCCACTGGGCGCAACGATCAATATGGATGGAACTGCGATCTACCAGGGTGTCTGTGCAATCTTTATTGCATCCTGCTATGGTATTTCCCTTACACTTCCGCAGATGCTGACTATTGTTCTTACATCTGTGGGACTTCCGGTGGATGGTATTGCACTTGTTGCAGGTGTTGACCGTATCTTTGACATGGGACGTACTACCGTCAACATTACAGGAGATGCAGCTTGTACTATTGTAGTCTCCAATATGGAATCCAGGCGTGAGGCCAGAAAAGGGGCAAAACAGTAATCAGATACTGCTGAAAAAAATCTGCATTTTTTAATCTCAGGATTGGAAGATGCAGTTTTTTTGTTATAATTTCCAAAGAGCAGATCAGTGAGCTCCTGCATGCGGCACGGTCAGTTGGGTATGCATAGGAAAATCCCTTGCACCAGGCCAAGGAAAAAGCCGAAAATACTATAGAATAGACAGAGTAACTTTGAAGGCTATTGGTCTGACCTTTAAATAATAGATGAGAAAAATAAAAATTCATGGTAAAATAAAAGCATGCAATATAAAAAGGCAAAAACAGGAGAAAACGTATGAAAAAGAGTCACTTTGAACTGAAGAATTATGTTACTGCAACCAGTGTTTTTGTCCTGGCGGTTGTGGCAGGAATTTTGATTTTCTTTGGGTGCGTGCAGAGATCTGTGCAGGTGAATTCTCAGAAAACTTTAAAGACCAATGTGGAAAGACAGAGAGAGCATCTGTGGACGATTCTGGATATCAATTATCAGTATCTGAATGAAATTGCCTCTGCAGTAGGAAAGTCAGAAGAACTTTTTTCCGAAGAAAATAAAGAACGTCTGGTGTCCATCTATGAGAAAACAGATCTGGAACGGGTAGCGCTCATCGACAAAAATGGGGATGCGTATTATGATAATGGAGCTACCAAGAATGTTTCGCACAGAAGATATTTCAAAGAGGCAATAAGCGGAAAACAGACTCTCAGTGATCCGCTGGAAAGCAGTGTTGACTACGAAGTGAGAGTTGTGCTTGGAGTGCCTGTATACAAAAATGATAAGGTGATTGGTGTTCTTGGCGGTTCCTGTAATGTTACCGCACTGAGCCATATGTTGTTTGATGATCTTTTTGACGGAGCCGGAAACAGTTTTCTGGTCACCAGTGATGGAGAGATCATTGCATTTGACAGTGGATCTGCTTCCAGTACGGAGATTACGTATGGAACCAATCTTTTTGAGTATTATGGAGAGAAAGATCTCAGAGGAAAACATACGCTCCAGGATATGCAGGTGGATTTCAAAAAGGGTGACAATGGACTGGTAAAGCTCAGCCTGGGCGAAAGAAAAGAAGAAGACTGTTATCTGGCATATATGCCGATTGGATACAATGACTGGATGATCTGCTACACAGTTCCTGTAAAAAATGCCCAGCAGGTATATGATTTTATTTCCAGATATGAACTGATATTTATGGGAGCTTTCTGCATTTTGGTAGCAATGCTGGTTTTGTATATCATAGTGCGCAATAATAAAGAAAAGGCAGTGTTGATCCGGTCTGCACAGACCGATGCTTTGACAGGTGTTTATAATAAAGAGAATACACAGAATATGATTGATGAAATACTACGGAAAAAAGATCCCGACAGTTTTCATGGCTTTTTGATCCTGGATATGGATCATTTTAAAGAGGTTAATGATGTTTATGGGCATGCTATGGGAGATAAAGTTCTGGAGATGCTGGGAAATTTTCTGAAAAAACAGTTCCGGGAGCAGGATGTGATCGGACGCATCGGGGGCGATGAATTTGTGATTTTACTTTATAACATTGGCTCCCGTCAAAATATGGAAAACAGGGTAAAAAGTCTTCAGGAAAAAATTCGTGAAATCCATATGGATGGAATGGAAGGTCATACGTTTACTTTAAGCGCGGGCATTGCTTTTGCACCGCAGGACGGGGATACTTTTATGGAACTGTATCAGAAGGCAGATCTTGCTCTTTATCAGGTAAAACGTTCCGGAAGGAACGGATACCGGATCTATAAATAACAGAATAAAAAGAAGACAGAAGATATCCGGCAGGGAAAACAGGAAATCTTCTGTCTTTTTTACATAAATCGGAAGGTTAATATCTGCTTTGAAGTTCTTATGCTTCCGTGATTTTCTGAATGATCGTTCTGTTTATGACAACCAGAAAAGCTACAGATACGATCAGAGAGATAATTTCCGCAATGGGGAATGCCCACCACACTGCGTGAAGTCCGCCGATGGAAGCAAGGATATAAGCGGCAGGTACCAGGACAAAAAGCTGACGCATGATGGATACGATCATACTGTATATAGCTTTTCCAAGTGCCTGGAATACAGTTCCTGCAATGATACAGAACCATGCGATCAGGTAATGGATACCAATGATCCGAAGTGCGGGAATACCGATGGCAAGCATATCACTGGAAGCGCTGAACAGTTCCAGCAGTGTTTTCGGAATGAATTCGAAGGCAAGGAAACCGATAAATGTAAAACAGAATGCAATGAACATGCTGACTTTGACAGTTTTAAGCATACGCTTTCTATGGCGTGCCCCATAATTGTAGGCAATGATCGGTGTAATACCGTTGTTAAGCCCAAATACAGGCATGAAGAAAAAACTCTGTAATTTGAAATAAACGCCAAATACCGCAGTTGCGGTAACTGTGAACTGTACCAGGATCAGATTCATGCAGTAGGTCATGATGGAACTGATGGACTGCATGATGATCGAGGGAATACCTACTGCGTAAATATGGCTGATGATCTTAAGATCAGGACGGAAGCCCTTAAAACTGAGCCGTACTTCATGATTAAATTTATGATTGCAGGTTCCGGCAACGATGCAGGCTACACACTGTCCGATCACGGTAGCCACGGCAGCTCCGGTAACTCCCATTTTCGGAACACCGAGAAGACCAAAGATCAGGATCGGGTCAAGGATGATGTTGGTGACTGCTCCGCACAGCTGGGAAGTCATGCTGAAGATTGTTTTTCCCGTGGATGTGAGCAGACGCTCAAAGAAAAACTGTCCAAGCAGACCAAAGGAGAACATCATAACTGTGCTGAGATATTCGATTCCAAATTTAAGGATCTCAGGATCTGCGTTATGTACCTGACTGGCGTAAAATGGTTTTACAACCGTAGCTCCAAGAACCAGGAAAACCAGGTAACTTAAGCCGTACAGGAAAGCAGCGTTGCTGGCTGTGCGGTTGGCTTTTTCGAAATTTTTTTCTCCAAGGGATTTGGAAAGCAGTGCGTTCATACCGACACCGGTACCGGCACCTACCGCGATCAGAAGTGTCTGCAGCGGAAAGGCCATGGAAACCGCAGTCAGAGCATTTTCAGACAGCATGGCAACGAAAACACTGTCCACAATATTGTACAATGCCTGTACCAACATAGAGATCATCATTGGCAGAGACATGTTCAGTACAAGTTTCCCTACGGGCATGGTGCCCATTTTGTTTTCTGCTATGGGAGCAGATGTACTTTTTTGATTCATACTTCCTCCATTTATTATTTTTATATTTTTTGTCTAATTGGATATATTAGCATGAAAATATAAGGGTTTCAAGAGAAGAAGAGTATCTGTATAAAATATCGTTGCTATTCCGCAGAGATTCTAATAAAATAAAAGGAACACATAAGAGAATTTTTACAGAATATGGAGACAATAAATGCAGAAAGCAGAATATCGTTATTATGAAATTTCTCGGGATATTCCTGTTCTGGTGCTTACCGGGGAAAAGTGGGAAACTATTTACGGGACAGACAATATGCATTTTCATAATTATCTGGAGATCGGTTATTGCCATTATGGAAAGGGAACGGTGCAGCTCGCGGATCGAGAACTTACTTATGATGCCGGCACCATTACATTCATTCCTCATAACATTCCGCACAGGAAATGTCCGGATCCTGAAAAGGCAGATGAAAAGCAAAAGTGGGAATATCTGTTTGTTGATTCCGATACTATTTTGAAAAAATGTTTTGCAGATGTGCCGGAGAAGTACACAAAATTAAAAAAGGATCTGGAACAGAAAGTTTTTGTGCTGGATCAAAAAAGTAATAAAAGAGCAGTAGAACTGATGCAGATGATTATAGA
>ENA-OPSQ01002621-OPSQ01002621.1-human-gut-metagenome-genome-assembly--contig:-NODE-2621-length-9787-cov-2.830867_pt1 | contig 9787 bp, 8 predicted proteins | sample MGYA00241456_ERZ501904 | MGnify/ENA primary metagenome ERZ501904 (study PRJEB25962, sample SAMEA2042452) | human gut metagenome | biome: human gut; feature: human-associated habitat; material: faeces...
CGAGCCGCAGAATGTTTGTAAAAGAAGCGCAGAAAGCCCCATGAATCGAGGCTTTCTGCGCTCAGTTTATTCTTTCAGCAGATAATCCGCGTACTTTTCCGCCATGGCGCGCCAGTTTTCCAGCGACTGACCCATGTCCGCACCACAGGATTCCCGGTACAGTGCCCAGACGAACCAGTAATAGGCAATGATGGCAGTATAGGCCATGTAGTGGAAGCGGCCGGACGCGTCGTATCCGCTTCCCAGATACTCTTTGATGAACTGTTCCGCGTCCGGGAAGTCGTACATGGCGTCTACAATGTAATAGCCAACGTCAATTCCGGGGTCGGAAAAGCCTGCGTACTCCCAGTCGATGAGAATTACGTCCCCGTCAGGCAGGAGCATCCAGTTGGGGCGGTAGGTATCGCCGTGGCAGAAGCATTTTTCCACGCCGTCGCCCAGCGTCATCTGATAGAGTCTGCCGATTTTTGCTTTCAGCGCTTCGTGGGGAGCGAAGCAGTTGGGGTCTTTTCCGGTAAGCAGCTTCTGCATACTCAGCGCGTCCTCCCATGGGCGCATTCCGTAGTCCACTTTCACGTCCGAAGCATGGAGCTTCCGCAGGACAGACAGCACCTTTTTGGAATCCGCAAAGCTTCCGTAGTCCGGCTCCCGGAATTGGGGAACAAACCGGGAGATCTTCCACCCCTCGTTGACGTCGGCGTAGATGTATGTCGGGTCGATGCCCAGCTGCTTCGCCTTTATGAGGGAAGTCTTCTCGTTGCGGCGGTTGATGATGCTGTCGGTGCCGTCCCCCGGGTGGCGGTAGATGTAGTCCACACCGTCGATCTTAAAAATAAAGGATGTGTTGGTCATGCCCTCGCTGACGTTCCGGAAGTCCACGATATCTTCCTCGTCGCAGCGGAAAACCAGCTTGATGTTCCGGATGATGCCGCTGTGGGTGTGGCTCAGGTATTGGGTGTCAAACTGGCGAAGCTCCTCGAAATAGTCAAACTCGAAGATCGTGCCGGGGGTGTATTCCTTATAATACATGGGCGGCAGCTGGGCAAGGTAGTCCTTCACCAGCCACTCCCAGAAGCAGGCGTGATAGCGGCCGACCTCCCGGTCGGCTTCGGCAAGGGCGATAAAGGCGTCGGAGAATTCTTTTCGCCAGAAGGAATGCCCCAGCAGCACGCGCCCCGCGTCCCGGTTTTCTGCCATCCGGATGATTTTCCCGTCGCCGTCCGTATCCACGTACAGTTCGTTCACCGCTTCGCTGACGGACAGACCGGCGTAAAAGGTCTGGTATTCAAAGCGGTTAAAGGGATTCTCCACAAAATAGCTGTCACTGACGCAGACGTAGGTGTTTTTCAGCTCGCTTCGGGCGAGGTACAGGCTTTCAATGTTGTTTTTGATGTTGAACGCGTCGTTGATGACGAATTTGACGCCGTACTTCTCCTTCAGATAGAAGAACATTTCCTTTTTGTAGCCCAGAACCACCGTGATGTCGTCGATTCCGGCGTCCTTCAGCTGCTGGATCTGACGCTCGATCAGCCGTTCTCCCTTGACCTCGAACAATCCCTTTGGCTGCTCTAAGGAGAGGGGGATGAATCGGGTGGAGGCGCCCGCTGCCAGAATGACCGCGTTGTCCACCCGGTAGGGTTCCAGCGCCGCAAGACCCGCCCCTGTCAGAGCGCCGGTGTCCCGGGCAATCAGCCCCGCGTCCGTCAGGGCGTTGATGGCGGCCTGATCGTCCAGCGCGCGGGTACGGTCAATGTCCGACGTGCAGCCGCCCCGGCCCTGTCTGCCGTTATACAGGTCGTTGAGAATGTAAAATTCGTGTTTTGTCATAGGAATCCGCCTTTACGCCTTGTTCCGGGAGGTCAATCCCCGGAGCATCATGGGAAGAATGCTTTCCCGGCAGCTTTCGTAGGGCTTCCCGCCGAGGTACAGCCGCTCTACCCGAAGACAACTGAGCTTGTCCTTGGGGACGGTGTACGGGTTTTCCGACAGCACTGCCATATCCGCGATTTTCCCGGCTTCCAGACTGCCCCGTCCCCGTTCGTCAAAGGCCGCCCATGCGCCGTTGTAGGTACACATCCGCAGAGCGTCCTGAACGGAGACCGCCTGACCGGCATTGCCGTTGTTCACTGCCCTGTCCATCCAGACGATGGGGGCGGGGGTGGTACATGGCGCGTCGGAACCGAAGGAAACCACAATATTGTTATCCCGGAACGTGCGGATGGGGTTCAGCTTTTCCAGACGGTCGTGACCCAGAATGTGTTCCAGATAATCGTCTGGTTCCTGCTTCCAGCCGATGAACGCACTCTGCATGGGCATCTGGATATGATAGTCCCGGCAAATTTGAATGCCCTCCGGGGTTGGCAGGCAGTCGTGGATGATGCCGTGGCGGTGGTCTTCTCTTGGGTAATCGTCCAGCGCCGCCTTTATTGCGCGGCAGGCCTGGTCAAATGCCCTGTCGCCGATGGCGTGCAGCTCGATCTGCAATCCCGCCCGGTTGGCTTCTTTGCAGAAATCCATGACCTTCTGATCGTCGTAGTACAGCACGCCCTCGCCGCCGGTTTCGTCGGCGTAGGGGGCGTTCAGCGCCGCGTCGTGGGAACCGAAGCAGCCGTCCAGCGCGCAGGCGAAGCAGCCGCCGATGCGGGGAAGATGCCGGCTGGTGGCCGTTTTCACGTTCATACTCTGGGGGAATACCCGGATTTGGAACCCGTTTTTCAGCCCCTTGGCAAAGAGCTTTTCCAGTGTGATGTCCAAATCCCCCGCGAAGCCCACGCCGCTGACGGTGTGGACACAGCCGATTCCCCGGCTTGCCTGAAAATCCACCGCCGATTGCATATTGTGAATCAACTCGGGGATGGACAGAGAATTGGTCAGCGCGTTGGAGAAGGCAAAAAACGCCTCCTGATTCATTTCCCCCGTGTCCGGGTGGTAGCCGCGAAGGTGCTTTACCTTGCTTTCCATGGCGTTCAGGAGTCTGGAATTGACAATGCAGGCGTGGCCGTCGTATTTTACCACCATAATTTCCCTGTCGGGACACACGGCATCCAGCTCCTGACGGCTGATGAGCCGCCCCTCTTTTACACAGTAGGGGGACGCGCCGAAGGCGATCAGCGTTTTCTTAGGAGACTGCGCCGCGAACTGCTTCACCATCTCCATGATCTCGGCGTTGGACGCCGCGTCCATGACGTTCAGACCCGCGTGGAAGGTGGAGAAGGACGCAAAGTGCTGGTGTGTGTCCACAAAGGCGGGAATGAGGGCTTTTTCCCCCAGGGGGATGATCTCGGCGGCGCGGTACTGTTCGGGCAGGTCGCTGCCCACGTATCGGATTTTTCCGCCGTCTTCCACGAGGTAACGGGCAACGTCGTTATTACGGTTGACCGTCAGAATGTGGCCTTCGTAGCATTTCATAGCGTGCCCTCCGTTCGGTAGGTGGAATCCAGCTGCGCAAGCTCGTAGTAATTGTCGATCTCCATGATGTCCGACTTCCGGCACTGGCGGATCTCCACGGCATAGCGCTCCTTCCGGAGCACCAGAGGGATGAATTCCCAGAAATAGTCTTTCCCGCCGGCTTCCCCGTAGACCTGCCGGAAGTCCTCCCGCAGGCGGGCGCTGTCCGCTTGCGTCCAGTAGGAAATGCCATAGTAGTTGTAGCAGAAGGTGTTGCCCTTTTGATAATTGATGATGTGACCGCTTTCGTCCATCTGAAAGCTCCAGTCGTCGGTTTCCAGGGAATATGCGCCGAGGATGTTGCTGGCGTACTGGTACTTGGTGATGATGCCGGGATTGGTGATATATAAGTCCGCTTCGCACAGGTAGCAGCCGTCCAGCTTATTAAGCCCCGCCATGACGGAGGAAATGTTGTTGGTCTTACTATAAATGTCGTTGTCTACCAGCGTCAGGAAGGGGTACTTTTCCAGCAGCGCGTCAAAGCATTCCTTCCGGTAGCCCCGCACAACGGTGATGTCCCGAATCCCAACCGCCACCAGTGCGTCCAGCAGCGTTTCCAGAATGCGCACGCCGTTCACCGTCACCAGAGGCTTGGGGCGGTCGGCAGTGGCGGGCATCATCCGGGAGCCGAATCCCGCGGCCAGAATGATCGCGCTTTGTACCCGGTAAGGCTCCAGCGCGGCCAAGCCGGCGTCCGTGACGGCGAGGGTGTCCCCGTCCTGGGTGATCCAATGTTTCGCCGCCAGCTGCTCCAGACACCGGGAAATCTCCCCGCCGGAGATCGTCAGGGTGTCCGACAGCGTCCGCAGGGGATATTGCCCCGCTCCGTTCCGCTCCAGATGGGAAAGCACCTCAAATTCATATCGCGTCATGTTACCGGATCCTTTCTGCCGAAGCGGGCGTTGTTATCTCCTTCTAACTATACTACATGCCCGGAAGAAAATCAACGGCGGCGTCAGAGAGAAGCTTCTCTCCGACGCCGCCGGTGCGTTATTTTCTTTTACAGCCCGAACTGAATCGCACAGAAGGCCGCATAAATGCACAGCAGGAGGATGCCCTGCCAGCGGTGGAGCTTTTTGGTGGTCAGTGCCGGGATGGTCAGCAGCGCCATGACGACGAGCATCAGCGGCATGTCCAGAATCAGGGAGGAATTGATGCCGAAGATGGTCTTACCCACGGGAACCTCAAACGGCGCGAGGGTGACGGACACACCGGAAACCAGCACCAGATTAAAGAGGTTCGCGCCGATGATATTGCCGACGGACAGCGAGCCGTGGCCTTTCACCAGGGAGGTGATGGCCGTGACCAGCTCAGGCAGACTGGTGCCGAGAGCGACGAAGGTCAGAGCGATGACCGTCTCCGGAACGCCCAGCTCCTTGGCGATGATGGTGCCGTTATCCACCAGCAGGTTCGCGCCCACGGCAATGACCGCCGCGCCAACCACCAGGAGCAGCAGCTCCTTCCACAGAGGGACGGACGTGCCGTCCTCGTGGGGTTCCTCGTCCTGGGGAGCGGGGGTTTTGATGCCCTGACGGACGGTGACAACCATGTAGAAGACGAACATCGCCAGCAGCACGATGCCCAGCGGCCGGGTAAATTCCCCCATCCCGTAGGCAGCGAAGCAATAGACGGCGGCGGCGACGAAGAAGAAAATCACCGGCTTCTTCATGGACTGCACATCCACGGGGGCGGGACGGACGGCCAGGGTGATGGCGGCTATGAGAGACGTATTGCAGATAATTGAGCCGATGGCGTTGCCGTAGGACATGGCGCCCTGACCGTTCAGTGCGCCGGTGGCGGATACCATCACCTCCGGCAATGTGGTGCCGATGGACACCACGGTGGCACCCACGATGATCTCGGGGATGTGGAACCGCCGGGCAAGGCCGGTGGCGCCGTCCACAAACCAGTCGCCGCCCTTGATGAGCAGCACAAGACCAAGTGCGAATAACAAAACGGGTACAAGCATAATGATTCTCCTTTTCCTTATTGGGGTTTTCCCCGAATCATAATGGTATATCCGAAGGACAGCGGGGAAGCTCTGAATCAAAGATTCCCAAAATAAAAAACCTGCCCACATCCGAACGGATATGTCAGGTCTGAAAAAAGAGACAGATCATGCATAACCGAAAGGACGGATATACATGAGTCTGGCAAATTAAAGCAAGCCAGGCTTTCGCCGTACTGTTGACTTGCTGCGCGGCGGAAACCGTGCTTGCTACTCCCCCACATGTTTATTACATTCATTACATACGGGGATTATACCACGTTTGTCCGGGAAGTCAAGTCGCTCCGGCAAAATCTTTGAAAAAGCTTTCCTGTGAGCGCATCCGGATAAAAACCGGCGTGGCGCCGCCAGCGCTGCGCCACTCCATTTGAAACGAAACATTCCCGCTCATGGCCCCGTTTTTGTACCATCCGCACGAACCGGTGCGGTTCATTTGGGGTGTGCCCTCACATTATTTCTGCCCTTCCCAGAAGGGTTCCGGCTTGGTGCATGAGGCGCAGTTTCCTTCGCAGTTCCGGGGCTTGAACTGCAGCTCCTGACTCTTGACGCTCACTGTGGGGCAGGGGGGGATGGAATGGGTGATAAAGACGTTGGAGCCGATGACGCTGTCCCGGCCGATCACCGTGCCGCCGCCAAGGATAGACGCGCCGGCGTAAATGGTCACATTGTCCTCGATGGTGGGGTGGCGCTTCTTTCCCCGCAGGCTCTGTCCGCCCCGGGTGGTCAGTGCGCCAAGCGTCACGCCCTGATAGACCTTCACGTGGTCGCCGATGACCGTGGTCTCGCCCACCACAATGCCGGTGCCGTGGTCAATAAAGAAATACCGGCCGATGGTGGCGCCGGGGTTGATGTCGATGCCCGTGACGCTGTGGGCGTGCTCCGTCATGATCCGGGGGAGCATGGGGACTTTCAGCATATACAGCACGTGCGCCAGCCGGTACACCGTGATGGCAAACAGTCCGGGGTAGCAGAAGATGATCTCGTCCGTGCTGAACGCAGCGGGGTCGCCGTCGTAAAAGGCCTCCACGTCTGTCTGGGCCACCGCCCGGATGCCGGGAATTGCCCGGAAGAACTGCAAACTCAGCTCCTGCGCCGTTTCCTGCGCTTCCCGCTCCGTCCTGTCGACCCGCAGGGCGATAGCGATCTGCTTGTTCAGATTGTACATCACGTCCTCAATGAGCATGGAGAGATTGTGCTTGGTGTTGTAGATGCGGTAGGCTTTGTCCCGGGAGGAGCCGGGGTAGACAATGCGCAGAAGCTTGCCGATCATGTCAATGACCACGGCTTTGTCCGGGTGCTGGAAGGGGTCGAGCTTGTCGATGTCCCGGCCGTGGCGGTAATCCTCCAGAATGCCGTCCACAATGCCTTCGATTTCCTTTTCGATGGGGGTCATAAGTATCCCTCCTTGTGTTCTTGATCTCAGTTTAACATATGCAAAGGGCAAAGTCAATGAAACACTCCGGCACATTCCTCTTGCATTTCCCGGCCATATCAGGTATAATCATCCCAAAATCAATCCCAATATCAGGAGGGACTTTTTATGGAAAACGAAAACATGGAACAGGAAGAAAGCATTCTGACCCTGACCGACGAAAACGGACAGGATATGGACTTTGAATATCTGGATTGTCTGCCCTATGAGGGCAAGGAATATCTGGTACTGATGCCCGCAGACGAGCCGTCCACCGAGATCGTGATTCTCGAAGTAGAGCCGGTGGACGAGGAAAATGAAAATTACCTCGCCGTGGAGGACGAGGCAATTCTGGATGCGGTCTACGGTCTGTTCAAGGAAAAGTATAAGGATATCCTGACCTTCGAGGAAGATTAAAAACCATCAGGCCGGGGCAGCGCTGCCCGCCCGGAAAAAAGCAGCCGTTTTTGGGCTGCTTTTTCAAGCCTCCGGTGCAGCCATCGCGATGTCCCGTACCACTTCCCCTGCCAGAATCAGCCCCGCCGTTCCCGGCACGAAGGCCGAGCTGCCGGGGATCTGGCGCTTGCCAAGGGCGGCGGCTTCCGCCTCCCAGCCGGTGGGGGTAAGGGCCTCCTCTTTGGAATAGACCACCTTTAAGTGGCGGATGCCCCGCTTGCTCAGTTCCCGGCGCATGACCCGCGCCAGAGGACACATGGAAGTCTTGGTGATATCCGCAACCTCAAACATGGACGCGTCCAGCTTGTTGCCGGTGCCCATGCAGCTGATGATGGGCGTCCCGGCGTCGTGGGCGTTCTGAACCAGCGCCAGCTTGCCGGTGACGGTGTCGATGGCGTCCACGATGTAGTCGTATTGGGTAAAATCGAACTGCCCCGCGGTCTCGGGGGTATAGAAAACGGCATAAGTCCGCACGACGCACGCGGGGTTGATAGAAAGCACCCGCTGCTTTGCCGCGTCCACCTTCCGCATTCCTACGGTATCGTAGGTCGCGAGAATCTGCCGGTTCAGATTGGACAGGCTGACGGTGTCGTTGTCAATGAGATCAAGCTGCCCCACGCCGCTGCGGGTCAGGGCTTCCAGTGTGTAGCCGCCGACTCCGCCCAGCCCGAACAGGGCGACCCGGGCATTCTGCAGCCGCTCCAGCGCTTCGGCGCCCAGCAGCATTTCGGTACGGATAAATTGTTCGCGCATGTTCGCTTCCTCCCCCAAAGTCTGATCGTTTTATATCATGCCTCCGAAACAAAGTCAATGGGGGCACCGGCCGGGAGGAGCATGGAATCAGAAAGGAATCTGGGTATGACAGTGAATACAAAGAGATATCTGGCAGCAGCCCTGTGTGCCGTTATGCTTCTGGAGGGCCTGACGGGCTGCGGGAAAAAGCCCCCCGTGAAGACGGAGACTACCGCCCCGTCCACGGCGGAGACTACCCAGCCCACCGTCCCGGCGACGATGCCGCAGGACGGCAATCCCGGCGACGTGACCTGCAAGGGCAGCTATACGGCGGATTCCGTCAACGCTTCTGCCGTGGTGGCGACCGTTGGAAACGAGCAGCTGACAAACGGGCAGCTGCAGGTCTATTACTGGATGGAAGTCGCCTCTTACCGTCAGGCAGCGCACGAGACTGCCCCGGACTTTGATAAGCCTCTGGACACCCAGCCCTGTGAAATTGACGCCAGCGTCGCCAGCTGGCAGCAGTATTTCCTGAAACGGGCGCTGAACAGCTGGCACAGCGCTCTGGCGCTGTCGCTGCAAAGCGTGGACGAGGGCATCCCCACGGAGGAAGCCTACCAGCCCAACATGAAAAACCACGAGATCTACATGTCCGGCAAGCCTGCCACGGCCTATCTCTACGGCTACAATAAGAATTACCGACTCAACACTCTCCACGAGCAGTATCTGGAGGACATTCCCCAGGCGCTGGCGGCTCTGGCGGAAAAGTACGGCTTTGCCGACGTTTCCGCATTGGCGAAGGATATCGCCGGTGCGTCGGCAGAGGACCTGACCGCCTGCATGGAGCTGTACAACCGGGGCTATATGTACGATACCGCCCTGAGCTACTACATCGCGCCCACCGAAGAAGATGTGGAAGCCTACTTCACGGAACATGAGTCGGATTATGCCGAAACGGGCATTACCCGCAGCAGCGGCAAGCTGGTGGACATCCGCCACATTCTGCTGATCCCGCAGGTGCCGGAGGACGGGACGGGAACCGTCACCGTGGCGCCGGACGGCACCGTGACCTGTTCCGAAGAACTGTGGGACGCGTGCCTTGCCTCCGCCCAGACGCTGGTGGAGGACTACGGGAAAGCTTTGGCAGCGGACAGCAGGCGCGGCGACAACAGATCCACCAATGACGCCATCTTCGCGGATTTGGCCAATAAAAATTCCGCGGACGCCGGTTCCGCGCTGGACGGCGGGCTGTACCAGAAGCTGCACAAAGGGCAGCTGACCCCCGTGCTGGACGACTGGTGCTTTGACGATGCCCGCCAGAGCGGGGACGTGGACATCCTCCGTTCAGGTTTGGGCTATCATATCGTCTTTTTCAAGGGCAGCACCGACATCTGGTACGACACCGCCCGGGAAGACCTGACCGCCGCCCTTGGCGGGGAGAAGATCGCACAGGCGCGGGAGAAATACCCTGCCGAGATCGACTACAGCGCCATTACGCTGGGCACCGCGGCGCAGACCGCCCCGGTGACTGCCTCTGACCTGCTCTATCCCGACGTTGGGCACCAGCGCTACCCGGAAGCCCAGCTCTATCTCCAGCAGGATTACCCCACCACCATGTACGGCGCGTACCGGATCGTCACCCACGGCTGCGGCATCACCACCATGGCCATGCTGGCGACCTACATGGCCGACACTGAGCTGACGCCGCCGGAGATGTGCCGCCGCTACGGCGG
>ENA-OPSQ01002631-OPSQ01002631.1-human-gut-metagenome-genome-assembly--contig:-NODE-2631-length-9738-cov-3.739337_pt1 | contig 9738 bp, 7 predicted proteins | sample MGYA00241456_ERZ501904 | MGnify/ENA primary metagenome ERZ501904 (study PRJEB25962, sample SAMEA2042452) | human gut metagenome | biome: human gut; feature: human-associated habitat; material: faeces...
AGCTGGCCGAAAAGGCCGGCAGCCTGTACCCGGGCGGCCCCGCCCCCGTGAGCCGGGCCGCGCTGGCCGGGGCCATCGCCCGGCAGCTGCTGGCCCTCTGCCCCGCCTTTGACTGTCTGGACGAATACCGCGCCCGCTGCTTTGTGCCCGGGCACTGGGTCACCGTGTGCACCGGCACCGAGACCTACGCCGCAAAGGCCCTTGCCATCGACGAGGAAGGGCGGCTGGTGGTGCAGCGGGAGAACGGCCGCCCGCAGGCATTACGCTGCGGCGAGGTGACCACCCGCCCAGCCCGGACCGAATAAGACGCAGAAAAGCAGCCTTCCCGGATCTTCTCCGGAAAGGCTGCTTTTGCCTTTTGTTTATACTTCGTCCAGTGCCTGGGCTTCCAGCACCGGGATGCCCTCGGCTTCCAGCACACGGCGCAGGATGCCGGACAGGCCGGCCTTGGGCACCTTGTTCTCGATGCACAGGGTGATGATGCCGTTCAGGGTGGAGGCTTCCACACACAGGGATCCGCCCTCCGGCGGCACCCACACCCCAAAATCGGTGGTGTACTGCGCCAGCTCCGGCGTGTTCGGCATGAGGGGATTGCCCAGATAGCTGAACCAGAAATCCGCCGGGATGCCGCTGATGTACTCGCCCATCTGGAACACACGCTGCTTGATCCGCAGAGGGGCCTTTTGCTGGTCCACCTTGTAGACCCAGCCCATTTGGTCAGCCATCCGGCGGCGTTTCCGCTCCGGGGTCAGGCTGGCCTTGACGGCGGCGTCCATCTCCTGCACGAACTCTTCCAGCCGGACGCCCTCGTGCAGGGTCACTCCGTCCTGGAAGGAACACACGCAGTTGTACCGTGCGTTGGGGGCACCCATGGCGTCCCGCGTGTCGGCAGAATAGGAATACTGGATGGTGTCCTTGTCCAGATACTCTCCCAGCGCGATGCACAGCAGGCCCATGAGGGCGCAGAACGGCTTGACGCCGTTCTGCACGCCTTTGGCCACCAGATCCTTTTTGGCGAACCGGATTCGGATGCGGTGCATGGGCTCCTCGCAGGTGTCCACCACCTCCCGCTGCATCGTAGTCTCGTCCATGACCTGCAGCGGGTACTGCTCCACCAGCTTTGCGATGTCGTAGGCCGGGCTGCAGGGGATGGGCGAGTTTGCAAAGGCGGTACCGTAGCGCAGGTTACAGTACAGCTCCAGGATGCGGGTGAGGAAGGGCGATACCCCGTGGCCGTCCGCGATGAAGTGGAACCAGTCAAAGTACACGGTATTCTGTGCGCAGTGCACGGCAAAGAAGTAGCCGTTCGTCTGCTCCGGCATCTCCCGCATCACGCTGTCCGGGTAGACAAGGCAGGGCTCCGAGTTCGGTTCCAGAAAGGCCCGGCGCTTCTCCCACACCAACCGCACCCGGTAATAGGGGGCAGCTTCCAGCGCGGCATCCAGCGCTTGTTGCAGCAGGGCCGGATCCACCGGGTCCTTCAGGGTAAACTGATACCGGGGGCACACTTTTTCCCGGCGGAAATAGTACATGATGCCCTGAAAGACATACTCCGCCGAACGCTGTGCTGTTTCCATCGGCTCACCCGGCATTGGCTACCAGATAATCGGCCAGGTCACTGATGGTGACGAAGTTGCGCAGCTCCTTTTCCGGGATGCGCAGGCCGAAAGTCTCTTCCAGGTCAGCCACGATGGTCAGGATCTCCATCGACGAAAGATCCAGATCATCCATCAGGACGCTGTTCTCGTTGACATCCTCCGGCGCGATCTCTGCCACATCCTCCAGGATGGCCAGGATCTGGGACATGATTTCTGCTCGTTCCATAAGAAATGTTCTTCCTTTCCGTGACGGATTTTGGGTGTGCCGATCAGGATCAGCACGGTTCTGCCCTCAGTATAGCACAACCCCTATGGGTTTGCCCAGTTTTTTTGCAGAGTATGCGGCACAAACCGCAAAATCAGGGCTGCAGGCCTCAGCGCATCAGCTTGCCCATGGCGTTGCGGGGCAGGGGCTGGGCGGAGAATTCCACTGCGCTCATGCGCTTGTACAGGGGCAGGGTGCGGTTGGTTTCGGTGATGAAGTCCCGCACCGTCTGCTGGTCGGCTTCCTCGCAGCAGACCACAGCGCAGATCTTCTTGCCCTTTTCCTTCACCAGGCATTCCTTCACGGCAGGGCATTTTTCCAGCAGGCCCTCCAGCTCTTCGGGGCTGACGTTCTCGCCGCTGTCCAGGATGATCACGTTCTTTTTGCGTCCGGTGAGGAAGTAGTAGCCATCCTCGTCCACCCGGGCCAGGTCTCCGGTATGGAACCAGCCCTCGGCGTCCACCACCTCGGCGGTGCCCTCCGGGTCCTTATAGTAGCCCAGCATCACATCGCCGCCCCGCATACACAGCTCGCCGTTGTCCAGCTTGATCTCGCAGTGGCCGTCGTCCTTGCCGATGGAGCCGATGTGCTTGGCATCCTCCGCAAAGTTGATGAGGCCGCCGCCGGTGGTCTCGGTGCTGCCGTAGAGCTGGGAGATCACCATGCCGTGGTCGTGGAGGTCCATCAGGGTCTGGGGGTCAAACATCGCAGACATACAGTTCAGAGCCCACAGATCCCCCAGCTTGTCCTGCTTGCCGGTCATCAGGTCGTGGTGGATGGACTGCACCAGCACCGGCACGGCGGCCATGGCCTGGCTGGGCATCCGCTTCAGGTCCTTATAGAAGGACCGCAGGCTGCCCAGGTTCTGGGCCCAGCCCATCCAGGCCCAGGTGAACAGGCAGCCAAAGGCACCCAGGTGGAACATGGGCAGCAGGGTCATGTGGCTGACCAGCAGGTCCGGGTCATTTTTCAGCTGGCAGAATCGCTGCCCCACCCGTACATGGTGGGGCATCACCGCAAAGAAGTTCCTCTCGCAGAGCATGACGCCCTTGCTGCGGCCAGTGGTGCCGGAGGTGAACATCAGCACCATCAGCTCCTCGGGCTGGATGCGGTTCACAAGCTCTGCAGGCTCGTAAGCCTTGTAGGCATCCATGGGGCGCAGCAGGCTGCCGTAAGCCGCCTGCATCTCCTCGTTGCCGCCGTAGTCATCGCCGTCGGTCAGGATGGCGGAAGGCTCCACCAGCTCCAGCTCCCGGTGCAGCTCATCCCAGCTCTTGCGCTGGTTCATGGGCACGATGACGCCGCCCGCCATCATGACACCGTAGCAGTTCACGGCGTAGTGGTAGCTGTTGTTGCTCCACACGCACACCCGCTTGCCCTGAATGTCCGGGATGGTGCTCAGGTAGTAGTTCACCGCGCGGCGGATGTCCTGCGCATACTCCCCGAAGTGCTTTTCCACCACCACATCCTGGTCGGCGTCGTACCAGCGGAAGGCCACCCGGTTCGCAAACCGCTGCTCCATGTTCAGCGTCAGCAGCTCATACAGATTTTTCGGTTTATGTAGTTCCATTATCGTTTCCCTCTCTATTCTTCAAAAATGCCAGTCTCACGGCCATAACGCCTTGTGGGAACTTTTTCCACCATGAGACCGGCTCTTTCCGCTAAGATTCAGGACCGCAGCAGCTTGCCAGCAGCGTTACGAGGCAGGGGCTGGGCCGAGAACTCCACCACCATGTGCTTGTACAGGGGCAGGGTGCGGTTCACCTCGGTAACAAAGTCCCGCACAGCGTCCTGCTGGTCCGGGTCGCAGCAGACCACGGCGCAGATGCGCTGGTTCCGCTCGCAGACCCTGCACTCCCGGATGGCAGCGCAGGGAGCCAGCAGCTTTTCCAGCTCCTCGGGGCTCACATTCTCGCCGCTGCCCAGGATGATCACGTTCTTTTTGCGGCCGGTCAGGTACATATAGCCGTCCGGCTCCACCCGGGCAATGTCGCCGGTGTGGAACCAGCCCTCGGCGTCCAGCACCTCGGCGGTGGCCTCCGGGTCCTTGTAGTAGCCCAGCATCACCGGGTCACCACGCATGCACAGTTCCCCGTCCTCCAGCTTGTACTGGCAGCTGTCGTCCACATGGCCCACGCTGGTCAGGTACTTTTCCTCCTGGGAGGAGTTCCAGGCACCGTCACCGCAGGTCTCGGTAAGGCCGTACATCTGGGCGATGAAGAAGCCCCGGTCCATCAGGTCCTGGAGCATGGCAGGGTCGAACATCGCTGCGCCGCAGGTCAGCATACGCAGGCCGTTCAGACGCTCCCGTTTGCCCTTCATCACATCATGATAAATGCTCTTCAGCAGCACCGGCACCACCGCCATCACGTCGCTCCGCATGGCCCCCAGGTCCCGGTAGAAATATTTCAGGTCGTTGCACAGGTTCACGCAGTGGCCGGTGATGCTCCAGGACACCAGGCTGGTCATGGCCGAAATGTGGAACATGGGCAGGCAGGACAGAGAGCTGAACGCGTCGGTGTTCCAGCCGGTCTGGCTCCGCACATCCTCAAAGGGGGTCAGGAAGGCAGGCATGGCGGTGAACAGGTTCTTCTGGGACAGCATAACGCCCTTGCTGCGGCCGGTGGTGCCGGAGGTGAACATGATAAAGGCCAGTGCGCTGAGGTCCGGCACCTCGGTGATGTCCATGGCAGGCTCAAAGGCAGTAAAGGCGTCCATAGGCACCAGACGGTCCCCGTACGCCTGGCCCAGGGCCGGCTCCCGGCTCAGGTATTCGCCGTCATGGAGCACGCACACCGGCTCCACCAGATCCAGCTCGTAGCGGATCTCGTCCCAGTTCTTGCCGGTGTTCAGGGGCACTGCCACAGCTCCGGCCAGCACTGCGCCGTACATGCACATCACATAGTGGTAGCTGTTGCGGGCCAGGATGGCCACTCGCTGCCCCAGGGGGTTCGGGGTGCGGCTGCGTAAAAATGCCACGAACCGCCGCAGGTCTGCAGCGTACTGCCGGAAGGGCACCTCCACCACGCCGCCCTTGGCCTCATCATAATAGCGGATACCAATCCGGTCTGCGTAGATCGTTTCCAGATTGTTCAGAGACTGATACAGCGAATGAACCATGTTAGCCTCCACGTCACTGTTTTTTACATTCCTGCAGCCGGGCCCACCCGGGGCCGGGCCGCTTTTTCGATTGTGTTCAGTATACAATACCGCCATTGGCAATGCAATACTTTTGCAAGATTTAATTTCCATTTTTGGCAATTAAATCTTGCACATCTTGTTTTTTCCATCCGGCAGCCTGTGCCGTCTGCCCAGAAATTCGGCCCTTCTGCCGGGCTTTTTTTATCGGTAAAGACAACAATTGCCACCCGGCGGTGGGCAATTCAAAATTGACAGTGTGCACAAAAAGCATTATACTAGCCTTATATCCTTATAAATGGATCATTTTTTACTGTATGCGCCTGTTGGTCACATGTTTCCGGACGGCGCAAGGAAGGACCCTTTTCATGGAAGGCACCAGACCCAGCACCGTCAACTCCATCGGCATGTTCGACATGCTCAAGGGCGTGGGCATGATCACCATCGTGCTGGCCCACACCGCCGAACTCTACCCCATGCAGATCTCCGGCGGGCTGTCGCTCACGGCGTTTTTCCCTTTTATCTATCGTGAGGCCCTGATGGCGGCCTTTTTCATTGCCAGCGGCTACGGTTTCCGCAAGCGCTCCATCGGCAAGTGCATCCAGCAGCAGCTCAGAGCGCTGCTCAAGCCCTACTGCATCACGGCGGCGTGCACTTCGCTCTTGCATCTGCTGTGCCACTACATGGCGTTCCATTACTTCCCCAGCAGCGTCACCGAGACCCTCAAGGTGGCCGGCGGCTTTCTGCTGGGGCTGCCCCACACCACTACTTATGCCGGGCAGCAGTTCTTTTCCACCGGCCCCATGTGGTATCTGCTCTCGCTGCTGATCGGCTGGGTACTGCTGGACGCCATCCTGAATATCTTCCCGGAGAAATACACACACTGGGCTGTGCTCGGCATCATGCTGCTGGGCTGGGGCACCACACTGGTGTGGGAGCTGCCCTTCAGCCTTTCGCAGGGGGCCGTGATCGTGCCCTACCTTTACATCGGCTATCTGGCCAAGAAGAACCGCTGGCTGGACAAGCCCCTGCCCCGCCGCACCCTGTACATCCTGCTGGGCGGCACAGCTCTGACCGCTGTGGGAGCTCTGCTTGCCCAGAGCACCGACTGCATTTCCATGGGCGAGTGGACCCTGGGCCCGCTGAGCATCCTGCTGGATGCCGCCACCGGCTTTTTGTTCATCCGCCTGTTCATGCGGCTCAACCGCTTCACCGGCCCCATCGCACAGGGCCTGCAGGCCATCGGCCGCAACTCGCTGAACATCTTCTGCATCCACACGGTGGAGCTTATCGCCATTCCGTGGTATCTGTTCGCGGCTCACTTTACAGACCACCCGCTGCGCGGTATGCTGCTGCAGAACGTGATCGCGTTTGCCTCCATCGGGCTGGTGTGCGCCCTGCTGAACCTGCGGCGCAGCTGGATCGTCAAAGCCTCGGCCGCACGGCGGCAGGCCCAGCGGCGCACCCCCGCGCTTTCGCAGCATTGATTTCCCCGGCTGCTGCGGTGCAGCCGTATCCTATAAAACAAGAGGAGAATCCGGTTATGAACAACGATGCCCCCCAGACCCTGGACGCGGCAGGCAGCCGCGTGGCCGAACTGGAACAGCAGCTCCGGCTGTCGGACGAAGGCGTTTCCCGGCTGGCACAGCGGTGCCTGGAGCTGGAGCAGCAGGTGCTGAAATATGAGGCCGTGCTGGCCTCGCAGGGTGCCGACACCGAACAGGGTGCTCTGCTTCTGCCCCAGCTGTTCTACGACTCCGGCTCCGGTTTTTCGCCCCATGAGTGCCTGACCGTTGCCCCCGACTCCTACGACGAGCTGACCCACGAAGTGTCGGCTGTGTTCGAGTTGCCCGTGGAGGCCAGGGCTCTGCGGCTGGATCCCGGTGAATTTGCCTGCTGCATCACTGATTTTTCCCTCTCAGACGAGCGGCTCAGCTACCACATCCTCAACGGCAACGCCCTGCAGGAGGGCACCATGCTGTTCATGAACATCGACCCCAACCTGACAGTGGAAAGTGCCGTAGGCTTCCCCGCCGGGCTGCGGTTTGCGGTGAAATATCGCTACTATCCCCTGGGCCGCTACCTGCATGAGCAGCCCGGCAAGGCCCTGCTGCGGGCGCTGACCGTGCTCAAGGAAGAGACCGAGGCCGTGTCCCGTCAGGGCACCGAACAGCTGCTGGAGGCAAACGCTGAGATCCAGCAGCTGCGCAAGCAGCTGGCAGAACAGCAGCAGCATTTGACCGACCTGCAGAACAGCCGGGCCGCCTACGAAGCCTCGCTGGAAAACGTGCTGGGCAGCAGCAGCTGGAAGCTCACGGCACCGCTGCGCAAGCTGCTGGGCCTGTTCCACCGGCATTGAAGGGGGTTCGTACATGTACAGCAGTTACAGCCCCCTGCAGCGCCGCCAGCTGCGGGAACAGACCTATACCGACACCCAGAGCACCTATCTGCTGGTGTACGCCCCGGGCCGCCGCAATGCCCTGACCCTTTCTCTGGCCGAGCAGCTGCACCGCAAGTTCCGGCTGGTGGACCAGCTGGAAGGTGAGCTGACCCCCTCCGTGAACGGTGTGCTGCTGGTGAGCGAGGATGTGGAGTGCACCTCCACCGCCCTCACCTATTTTGCAGCCGCCTTGCAGCAGGGGGCTGACCTTGTGGTGTGCGATGCCGTGTTCGGCTACGACGGCGGCAGTGCCCTGTACCAGACCGACCAGCACCTGCCCGGCCAGCGCTGTGCCCTGCTCTCCCGCGCCCTGCTGGACCGCTGCCGCGCGGCGGCCCGCGGCAAAGACGATGTGCTGGAACTGCTGCGGCTGGCAAACCAGCTGGCGCAGAACTGCCGCTGCGTCCCGCAGGCACTGCTGCACTTCCGCCGGGAGCTGTGCGCCGAGGACGTATTCTCGGCCACCGGCAAACGCGCCGTGGTGCTGAGCCATGAACTCACCATGACCGGTGCGCCCATCGTGCTGGTGAGCGCCATCCCGGTGCTGCGCAGTCTTGGCTATGAAGTGGTAGTGCTGGGCCCCTCGGACGAGGGCTCTCTGCCGCTCTTTCTGGAGGCCGGAGCTGCCGTGGTCACCCGCCGCGACTGCGTGACCTCTTCCACCCTGTGGGAGCTGGCTTCCAGCGCAGACTTTGTGCTGGCCAACACGGTGGTGGAAGCACTGGTGGTAAACACCCTGAACGGCTCCTTTGTGCCGGTGCTGTGGTGGCTGCACGATGCCTTTGCAGGCTACCCATTCATTGCGCACAAGATTCCCAAAACACTGGGCTCCAATGTGCATGTGTGCGCCGTAGGCTCCCACGCCACTGCCGCCATGCACTCGGTGCGGCCGGACTTCAGCATTGAACAGCTGATCTACGGTCTGCCGGACTATGCGCAGGAAAGCTTCCCGCCTTACGATATCAGCTATGCCGGCGGCAGGCCGCTGTTCGTGACCGTAGGTTCCTTTGAGCCGCGCAAGGGTCAGGATATTTTCTGCAACGCCATCCGCCTGCTAAAGCCCGAGGTGCGCCAGAAGGCTGCTTTCCTGTTCGTGGGCAAGGCGGCGGACAAGAGCCTGAAGAACGCCGTGGATGCACTGGTGGAGGACTACCCGGACACCGTTTTCTACCGCAAGCGTCTGGAACGGCCCGAGATCAAATCCCTGATGGATCAGTGCACCTGCGTGGTATGCGCTTCCCGCGATGATCCCATGCCCACCTTCGTCACCGAGGGCCTGATCTTCGGCAAGCCCTCCATCGTGTCGGAGCACACCGGCACCGCCGGGCTGATCACCGAGGGCGTGGACGGCTTTGTGTACAAAGACGACGACCCGGATCAGCTGGCAAAGGTGCTGGAGCATGCTATCCTGCATCCGGAACAGCTGGCCGCCATGAAAGCTGACTGCCGGAAAATGTACGAGAAATATTATTCCAACGAAGCCTATGTTGCCACCCTGACACGGCTGGTGAACGAATCAACAGTCTAAAAACAAGATAAAGGCAAGGGTCGATGCGTGCATCTGCCCTTGCCTTTTTATCATTCCATCAAAATTGCACAAGAAAATTCCAGTTCCGTTCACAAAGACACAGGCCGCGTGTGTTATACTTTTATCAAATCATTCCGCCTGAAAGGAGCCTGTTCTCTCTATGAGCCAACCCGCCTCTGCCGCACCTTCCCGCAAAAAGACAGTGATCTCGCTGCTGGTGCTCGCCGCACTTACCGGCATCATCGTGCTGCTGTTCAAGGACAACTGGGCCGAGATCACCGCAGCGCTTTCGCAGCTGTCCGCATGGCAGGTGCTGGTGGTGCTGGCCATCGGCCTCAGCTACCCGCTGCTGGAGGGGTGCGTGGCGTGGGTCATCGTGCGCAGCCGCATCCCGGGCTTCAGGCTCTGGCAGGGCATCGATACCGCGTGGTGCGGCACCTTTGGCAATGTGGTCACGCTGGGCGCAGGTGCAGTGCCGGTGCAGACATGGTATCTGCACCGCTGCGGCCTGCCGGTGGGCCCGGGCGTGGGCCTGATGACCCTGCAGTACGTGTTCCACAAAACCACCGTGCTGCTGTATGCCACGGTGATGCTGCTGTTTCAGCACAGATGGCTTGCCGCCAACACCACCGGTGTGATGAATTATCTGCCCATGGCATACGCTGTAGTGGCGGCCATCATTGTGGTGCTGGTGCTGGTGTGCGTATCGCCACTGGTGCAGGATCTTGCCCGCTGGCTGATGCGTCTGCTGCCCAAAACGGAAAAATGG
>ENA-OPSQ01002635-OPSQ01002635.1-human-gut-metagenome-genome-assembly--contig:-NODE-2635-length-9716-cov-2.322120_pt1 | contig 9716 bp, 8 predicted proteins | sample MGYA00241456_ERZ501904 | MGnify/ENA primary metagenome ERZ501904 (study PRJEB25962, sample SAMEA2042452) | human gut metagenome | biome: human gut; feature: human-associated habitat; material: faeces...
AATATTAATTTGGTTAAAATAAACAATTTAAAATGTTTTTCAGACACGCTCTAGTGCGATCCGGATAAGAGTGAAGTACTTACCTGGGACGATTCCGGCCGGCAGTTTGCCAATGCATATGACTGGATGTCCAGGTATATGACAGAAAAGATCGGACCGCCTCCGGAAGGCATTAAATATCCGGTATGGGCGTGGTACAGGCTCCGCACAAGACAGGCCCGTCCTGACCTGCGATGGGTGGAATTTCGGGGTGCCACAAAGGAGATGGTGCTGATCGAACTGGAGAAAGAAGATTCCCAGGTCGTTCTCTCTGACGAAGAGATCTGGACGGTCGCACAGCTTAACGATACGGCATGGTGTAGAAATGACGAAGAACTGGACTGGTACTATAATCCGAATACGGAAGGAAAGGAAAAATTCAAGAAAGAGTCCTGGTACAGGGTATTCGAGATCGATCAGGCTCCTCATGTGCAGGCAACTTTCTGGGAACTTAGAAAAGAAGAGATCAAAAAGATCTGGAAGTACAACAAATAAGCCGTCCGTTTGGGCGGCTTTTTTTCGGCAGGAGAGAAGTATCTCCTGCTATCAATCTGTCTTAAGTCTGTGGCACATATCCTTGATCCCGTTTTCTGAGTGAGCCGGGATCCTTTTGGCTAATTCTCTCCGCGGAGGTCTTTCTTTTTCCGGTATCGCAAGCCATTCCCTGCAGATGTCCTTTTCCTCTTCGGTCCAGGTTGTGGGGTGTGATGCTGCGGAGCGGACATTGTATCGATGGGCAGCACCGTTGATGGCCTTTTTGCTCATATCAGAAAACTCAGGATCTTTCTTTACGGCGTTCCATCCGCCTTTGCTGTACAGTGCACAAAAGCGTTCGATCTTTTCCGGTTTCCAGTTTCTGTCCTTGCGGCAGTCATGCTTACGTCTGGCAGAATTGATATTGCTTATGGTCAGATCCGGGAAAAATCTGCTGCGGATTTCCTCTGACGTAAGCTCTGCATTCGCTTTAAGGATGGAGATCTCTTCTTCTGTCCAGGTATGCATGCTTCGATTGGTGATCCCAAGATTGTGCTTTCTTCCAGTGATGCCTGCCTTTGTGCGGTCCGGGAATATCTTAAGAAGTTCCGAAATGGAAAGAGAAGCGTTTTGCTTCAAGAGCTCGTCTTCTTCTGCTGTCCATGGCTGGCTGTCCCGAAAGGTAAGTCCCATCCTGTTAGCAATGTTGGTGATACCTGCGCGGGTGTATCCGGGATATTTCTGAAGGATGAGGTCGATTCCATTTTTCTGACAATAATATTTTTTGATATCATCCTTAAACTCTTCGGAATATTTTCTGCGGATGCCTGACAGTCCAAGGATCTTTGCCCTGTGGATGATGGAGATGCGTGTCCGGTTTGGAAGGATAGTAAGCAGATGATCGATCCCTTTTCCTTTCTCATAATACTTTTTCATAAGATCATCCTCTTCCGTTGTCCAGAGATTATTTTCCAGCTGATGCAGTTTTTCCAGGAGTTCTAATTCCTCCAGGGCGTAATCATGCTGCACGATCTGTCGGCATGGATCCCCGATATCGAAAGAAAGTCTTGATACGGTATCATTCTGCATTTTGGTATATTCCCGCATATTCATGTGGTTTGCAACAAAATCAAAAATGATAACATCGTTCTCAGCGTTGCTGACAGAAAGGATCCTTCCAAGCTGCTGCAGGTAAACGATGGGAGAGCGGGTACGGCGGAACATGATCTCTGTGTTTGCTCCGGAAAGATGAATGCCTTCGTTCAGGATGTCTACAACATACAGGAAGCAGTCCCCGTTGATGTTCTCGAATTGTTCATAGGTTTCGGCATTTTCTTTTCCTGAATATTTGGAATGTGCGTCCAGATGAACAGCGTCCGGGAAGATCTCCCTGCAGGAATCCATGACTTTGGGTATCTCCTGGATGGAATCCACGAAGACGATCGCCTTGACAGGATGCCTGCCTGCAAGATGTTTTCTAAGGATATTTTGGAAAGAGTATTCATTTCGCAGGAAATCCAGACGGCTGTACAGTTTTTCTGTCAGTTCGTTGTTTCCTTTGCTTTCGGGAAGATCGTACAAAGCAGTTACATACTCAAAAGTTGGAAGGATCTTTTTCTGGATGGCTTCCGAAAGCTGTACACCGTGTATATCATTTCCGTCAAAGAACTCTTTTGCAATGTTCCGGTTTCCATCCAGGAAACGGATCGGTGTGGCGGTAAGCCCGAGAAGCTTTCCATGATAATTTTCCATTAGTTCGTTAAAAACCTTTCCCCACTCATCCGCACCAAGATGGTGCATCTCATCACAGATGATCAGCTTATATTTTGCAAGCTCAGGTCTGTTGTATAGCAGCCCCTGGTAGGTCATGGTTGTTGCCTGGGGAAGAAGCGTATTCCAGATCTTTGCACTTGCCCGGAATGGGACCAGAATGAGTGTATCCTGCTCTATTACTGCCTCCTGGACAAATTTTGCGGCAATGTAGCTCTTGCCGGTTCCTGTTGCAGCGCATAAGGCACATTTGTTGTTCCAGACCATAGCCTGCAGAAGTTCTGCATATACCGTCTGGTTGTATTTTGGTAGATTGATGTTCATTTTTTTTTCTCCTTTCGTAGTTGATTCATGGAAAATATGCGTTTTTTTTTCGTGTGATAAAAGGAGATGCGTATTTTTGTCATATTATTAAGAAAAAAGGAGGTAGGAATTAAAGCCAGCGGTATCCTTTCGTGTTTTGGAGTAAAGGTCCGAAGCGTGGAGAAAAGAAATGGCTGCAGATGGCAGCTGGATTGATAAGTGGAAAAAATCAGGTTTCTGCATGTTACAGAAAAAAGAAAGGAGATTTTTTATGAAGAAAAAAATATTGATGGTCATTCTGGCAGGTGTTCTGGTTGGAAGTATGGAAAGTGCGATGGTGTATGCAGGAAGAATGCCTGAACTGACTAAAACAGAAAGCAGCAATAAGAGCAGTATCTGGGAGGATTACTTGAAAGAGCATTCAGACAGAGGAGTAAAAGAACAGTTTATCAAAGAACATGTCGGGGACCTTTCCGATGAACAGCTGGATCACATGATCGGTGCTTATTTTGGAGATGAGGGAACCCTGGATGAAGAGGATTCTTGTAATGATGGATATGAAGATTCGGATGAATTCCCGGTTTCCCTGTACAGCTATACTTTTCAGGAAGAAATTGGCGGAAACGACTATGATTTTGTCCAGTATACAGCGGTTGTAAACCAGGGTTCCGGAAGTGTCCAGGTACTTCTCCCAAAAGGGTGCAAATTTGTAACCGGGTATGGAAAACTGACCGACGGATACAGGGCATATGACAGTCTGGACGAAGCGGTACAAAAAGGGGAGGATATCTGTTTATCGGAAGGATTGTCCGAAAATCTTCCTGACAGCAATGTAATCTGCTGGGATGCCAAAGGTGATGGAACCTATACTTTTGCAGTGGAAAAGACAGGTGACGCAGAAGATGATGCAATCTGGCTGGTTGACGGATACGGATATACCGGTTCGGAAGACCTTACCGGGAAAGTAACAGAGCCGGATGAAGACCTGGATTCGGATATGTTAGTGGGAGGAGCATTGTCCGAGGAAAGCTATCATGGTACTTTGGACGGAAATCTGTTTTTCTTGCTGCGGAGAAAATAGGATGTATAGCGGATGTGGTACAGTAAGCAGGGCCTGGGATACAGGTCCTGCTTTTTCCATTGCAGGATCCCCGTACCACAGCACTATTAAAAAATATCCTGTATAATAAGAATAAGAAAACTGATAGCGAGGTGAGACATATGAGTAAATGGTTTTATAAGAATAAAAAAATAGATCGTGAGTTATCCAATAAATTAGGCATCCACCCTGCGATCATCAAGATCCTTGCTGACCGCGGAGTGGAAACGGAAGAAGATATCCGGGAATTTCTTGCAGCAGATCTGTCAAAGGTATCCGATGGCTCAGAACTGACGGATATGGAAAAGGGTGTCAGCATCATTCAGGATGCAATAGCAGCCGGAAAGCATATACGTATCATAGGCGATTACGATGTGGATGGCGTAACCAGTACCTACATCCTCTACAAGGGTCTGATCGGGCTGCATGCAAAATGTGACAAGTTCATCCCGCACCGTATTAAAGACGGTTATGGGCTTCATGAGAACGCCATCCGCAGAGCCAGGGAAGACGGAGTGGAAGTCATCCTGACCTGTGACAACGGGATTGCTGCCACGGATGCAGTCAGTCTGGCCAAAGAATTTGGGATGACTGTGGTTGTGACGGATCACCATGAAGTCCCGTTTGTCCAGGAGCCGGATGGTAGAAGATATATCCTTCCTGCCGCGGATGCTGTGATCGACCCCAAACGTCCGGAAGACCATGTGTTTAAGGAAATCTGCGGAGCAGTGGTTGCATGGAAATTTATGGGACGCCTGTATAAGAGGTTCGGAATGGAAGATGAGTTCAGGAATTCGGACTTTTTGGAAATGGCATCACTGGGTACTGTTTGTGACGTCATGGATCTCCAGAAAGACAACCGGGCGATCGTGAAAGCAGGTATGAAAAAAATGCAGATAACCAACAATGTCGGGATGCAGGCACTGATGGAAGTTCTGGGACTGAAAGATAAGATACTGAAATCCTATGACTACGGGTTTAAGATCGGACCATGTATCAATGCAGAAGGACGTCTGGATACGGCTAACGAAGCATTTAACCTTTTGATGGAAACGGATCATAAAAAGGCTCTGGATAAGGCGGAAGAGATGCGTAAGCTGAACGTGGAGCGTCAGGACCTTACAAAGTCCGGAATGGGAGATGCTTTACGTATCGTTGACACAAAAATGAAGAATGATAAAGTACTGGTCGTTTACATTCCGGGGATCCATGAGAGTATTGCCGGGATCATTGCCGGAAAAGTAAGGGAAAGATATAACAAGCCTGCAATTGTTTTGACTGATGGGGATGGGGACTTTTTGAAAGGTTCCGGACGTTCCATTGAAGCTTATTCAATGTTTGAAAAACTGTCAGAAGTCAGAGACCTGATGCTGGGATTTGGAGGACATCCATTGGCTGCCGGTCTGTCCTTAAAAAAAGAAAACCTGGAAGAGTTCCGGAAACAGCTGAATGTGCGCTGCGGATTGACGGAAGCGGATTTTGTAGCAAAAGTCATGATTGATGTGGTTATGCCGGTAGATTATCTGACAGAATGGTTTATCAGACAGCTGGATATCCTGGAGCCTTTTGGCAAAGGAAATGAAAAACCTGTATTTGCCCAGCAGAATGTCAGTGCAAGCCAGGCATAGATCATTGGAAAAAACAAAAATGTTCTGAAGATCGCCTTTAACAGTGCTGTATGCCGGAACGGGGTCTGTTTTCATGACATTGAAGAAAAAGAGCGGATCTTGAATCAGGATGGTAAGCTCAATGATTTCAAAATGTTGTATTATCCGGACTTAAATGAATGGCAGGGAACTGTCAGTATCCAGGCGAATGTGCTGGATATCTGTTAGTTGACTTTACTATTTTTCGGCACTATAATCGGACATATAAGGAGGATTCAGTTAATGAAAAAAAGAAGATCACTTCCCTGCCTGCTGTTTTTGCTGGCAGTCATACTGGTGATGCCGGCATCCATTCAGGCTGCATCTGCACCCGGAATGGTTAAGCTTAACAGCATTTCAGCTTCGGCTTACAACAAAATCAATGTCAAATGGAAAAAGACATCAGGCGCCACTCATTACATCGTTTACTATAAGAAAGAAGGAACGAAAAAGTGGACAAAAATCAAAACGCTTGACAATTACAAGAGCAGCTACACTCACACTTCTTCCAAGAAGTATCCAGTCGTTGTAGGCCAGAAATATACCTATACCGTAAAGGCTTACAATAAAAAAACGAAGAAGTCTGGTCACTATAACAAAACAGGACTAACAACAAGAACTGTTCCCGCAACCGTATATGGACTCGGCGCAGGTCTGACTGGAGACAACACTGTAAATGTCAGCTGGAATCCTGCCGGTGGTACGACGCATTACGTGATATATCGTAAGGCAAATGGTTCAGCACCTTCAAAAATTGCAACAATTTCATCCAAGTATACAAAATATGAAGATAAAAATCCTGTTGAAGGTGTTACGAATACTTATTTTGTTTTTGGCTACAGTAGCAAATTTAAAGTTTATGGAGACGGAAGCAATACGGGTGTAACTATCAAGGTAAAGAAAAAAGTAACGCCTACGCCAGAGCCAACATCAAAGCCAGGCGACGGAAACAATAATTATGGTGACAATGATGATGATTTTGACGACCCGGTAGACCCGATTGCTATGGCATCAGAGGTACTGAGACTCACGAATATTGAGAGAGCCAAAGAAGGGGCGCAGCCTTTGAAGTATAATAAAGCGTTGCAAGATGCGGCTATGCTGAGGGCTAAAGAAATTTCTGTTAAATTTTCACATACAAGACCAAATGGGACAGACAGCTCGACTGCTGGAAAAGATGTTGGGGCAGCTGGAATAAGTGGTGAAAATATTGCAATGGGATATGGTTCACCAGAAGACGTGGTTGAAGGATGGATGAATAGTTCAGGGCATAAAGCAACTATGATGATGAACAGTTTTTGCTATATGGGAGTAGGCTTTTATAAATCGGATAATGGAATGTACTACTGGACGCAAGAATTTGCATCAATGAATCCAAATTCAAATGGATTAGTTATATTTGATGCAAACGGTGGTACGATTAATGGTAATTCTACATATACCATTACAGGAACGGCAGGATATTATGCATGGTTATCAAATGCTCCTCAGGCAGAAGAAATAGTAAATATTCCAACTCCAACTAGAAGCGGGTATGTATTTTCTGGATGGTACGATTCAAAAACTCCAGCCGCAAATAGAAAGCCATTAAAAGCAGCTGTATATACAACAAGTGGAATGACAGTATACGCTAAATGGGTTCCAAATAATTAATAAAGAACAAGATAAAAGCTTGCAGTAAAATGCAAGCTTTTATTTTGTTCTCTTTTTAATTTTTATTCTATTTTTTATGTTTACGCTTTCTAGTTTTTTCAGTCTTCGTATTATTATGGATAATCCATCCAATTCCAGTTACCATAATTACACCGAATCCGATAAAGCCATGCTTCCACTTGCCATTATCACTGTTAAAAAAAGTGAATTCGAATTCACTTTTTGGGATTAAATTGGCAGAACTACTTTTTCGTTTCTGCATTTCGGAATATCCTGCCAGGCTAAAACGTAATCTGTCATATCTACATTCCCGTTGACCCATCGACGGTTTTCCGTAAAGGCTAACGGGCGGGCATCCGCGGATTTTCCTTCCACCACCTGGACTAGGCACATATAATTCTGGTAGTCGAGAGTGTTCTCGTTAAGCTTTCCCGGTTCCGGCAGGTCTTCTTCTACACCGATCCACCCGTCAGGGATATTGTTTACAATACGGCGAGGACGTTTTCCTTCGCTGACCCAGCAACATCCTTTCTCGGGATTTTCTGTGAAAGAAAGAATATAATCAAGATCAAATTCTCCGTCTGTCATGACTTTCTGGATGTAAAGAATTTCCGGTACAATATCTTCATCTGTTGCGTAAATCCTGTGAATCGCGAAGCGTGTTACTGGGCACGGAGTAAACAGTAACCAAATAATTTCCACATATCTTAAATACGCATTGAGAAATTGCAACAGCTACAGTATAATAAAATGAACTGCACAGTAACGTGTCAGTACAGAGGAAAATCAAATTATGGAGTAGAAAAATGAAGGAATGTATCAACGAAACAATTATGGAAAAGTATGAATTCCGTAATATCAGACCAGAGGAGACAGATCAGGTGGTCAAAATCGAGCAGATATGTTTTCCGCCAAATGAAGCATGGAAGGTGACAAAAAAGTGAATGCACTTGAAACACTAAAAACTTATTTTGGATATGACACATTCAGAGAAGGGCAGGAGAAAATTGTAGAGGCTATCCTGACGAACAGAGATGTCCTTGCAATTATGCCAACAGGAGCAGGTAAATCCATCTGTTATCAGATTCCGGCACTGATACTTCCGGGCATCACGCTTGTGATTTCACCGCTGATCTCATTGATGCAGGATCAGGTAAAGGCGCTAAACGATGCAGGAATTCATGCGGCATTTATCAATTCTTCGCTTACAGAAAACCAGATTAGTAAAGCTTTGTATCTTGCAGCAAGTGGAAGATATAAAATTATCTATGTGGCTCCGGAGCGCCTGGAGAACTATGAATTTCTGGAGTTTGCCAGAAATGTAGAGATTTCCATGGTGACGGTGGATGAATCACATTGCATTTCTCAGTGGGGGCAGGACTTCCGGCCCAGCTATCTGAAAATCGTTGAGTTCGTAAAAAATCTTCCCAAACGACCTATCGTCAGTGCTTTTACCGCAACAGCGACAGAAGAAGTAAAGAATGATATTCTCTGCACACTGAGCCTTGCAGATCCTGAAGTGGTGATCACAGGATTTGATAGAAAGAATTTATATTACAGTGTTGAAAACATCCGCAGAAAAGACGAATTCATCATGGAGTACATAGAGAAACATCCAACAGAAAGTGGAATCATCTATTGCGCTACAAGAAAAAATGTGGACAATCTGTTTGAACTGCTTTTTAAAAGAGGAGTTCCTGTCACCAGATATCATGCCGGGCTTACCAATGAAACCAGGAAGAAGAATCAGGATGATTTTATCTATGACAGAACCCCTGTTATCATTGCGACGAATGCTTTCGGAATGGGAATTGACAAATCTAATGTGCGTTATGTGATTCATTACAATATGCCTCAGAGTATGGAGAATTATTACCAGGAAGCAGGACGTGCAGGCCGTGACGGAGAGAATTCGCAGTGTATTCTGCTTTTTTCATTGCAGGATGTCATGATTGACAGAATGCTTCTGGATAATAAAGATTTTTCTGATGTAGATGAGGAAGATGAGTATCTGATCAGACAGAGGGATATACGCCGGCTTCAGACGATGGAAGGGTATTGCAAGACAACCGGATGTCTGAGAAATTATATTCTGGAATATTTTGGAGAAAAGACTTCAGGTCCGTGCGATAACTGTGGAAATTGTCACAGAGAGTATCACGAAGTGGACATGACAGCAGAGGCAAAGTGGGTAGTCAATTGTGTCGCAGAGACCAGGGGGCGCTATGGATTGACAATAGTTCTCGGAACATTGATGGGGGCTAAAAGAGCCAGATTACGGGAACTTAGAACGGATCAATATAAATCTTATGGTGCTTTGAGCGGGCATAGCGAAGCAGAACTTAGGACACTAATCAGCCAGATGACAGAAATGGGTTATCTGTATCAGACACAGGAGAAATACAGTGTACTGAAACTTGGCAATATTACTCCGCTGAAAGATGAAAATATCCGCGTGATTATGCGTACATATGAAGAAAAAGAACCAGATAAGAAGAAAAAAATACAGAAAACAGTACGAAAACGAAGCACAGATGCACTTACTTCTGCTGGCTACGATTTGTTTGAAATACTGCGAAAATTGCGATTGGAAATTGCAAAAGAGGAATCCATGCCACCGTATATTATTTTCAGTGATAAAACATTAATTGATATGTGTGTGAAAAAGCCTTCTGATGAAGAAGAGATGTTGAATGTTTCAGGAGTGGGAGCGAATAAATTGAAAAAATACG
>ENA-OPSQ01002656-OPSQ01002656.1-human-gut-metagenome-genome-assembly--contig:-NODE-2656-length-9593-cov-2.252883_pt1 | contig 9593 bp, 10 predicted proteins | sample MGYA00241456_ERZ501904 | MGnify/ENA primary metagenome ERZ501904 (study PRJEB25962, sample SAMEA2042452) | human gut metagenome | biome: human gut; feature: human-associated habitat; material: faeces...
CAGGCAGACGCAGCCTGCCGCTCCAGCGCCTTTCTCAGAAGTTCCGGCAGCTCCTTGCCACGAACGGAAGCCCTGCGGAGTATACCCAGACACGCCTTCGGACTCAAATAGTATTTTTCCGGCACTCCCGCCTGCAAAATCTGCGACAAGGTAGATGCGTTTTCTGCGTTGGGGAACTCCCCAGTACTGTGCATCAAATACCCGCCATGCGAGACTGAAATTATCTGCCACGATCTCTCCGGCGGTCGTCCATTTCTCAGGTCGAGGAGTATGAATTTCGTATCCTTTGACCGAGCAGATCTCTTCGAGGACGGACTGGAAGTCCGCACCCTTGTTGGAACTGAACGCGCCGGGGACGTTCTCCCAGACGATATACCTTGGATATCTGCCATCAGTTGCACACCTCATTTCCTTTACGATCCGGACGGCTTCATAGAAAAGGCTGGAGCGGGAGCCGTCCAGACCTTCCCTCCGGCCCGCGATGCTCATGTCCTGGCAAGGGCTGCCGAAGGTAATGACATCCACCGGCTCAATCTTCCCACCGTCCATCCGGGAGACATCGCCGTAATGCTTCATAAACGGAAGCCGCTTTGTGGTCACCCGGATGGGGAACGGCTCGATCTCCGATGCCCAAACGGGGGTAATGCCGGAGAGCAAGCCGCCAAGAGGGAAACCGCCGGAACCGTCAAACAGGCTGCCGAGGGTCAGTTTATTCCGTTCCATCCGCAACCTCCCCATAACTGTATGTCTTGCCGTCCCGAAGGACACTCACTCCATCCGCAGTGCCGGCCTGCTCGATGTAGCGGTTCACGATGACATCGCAGAACTTCTCATCCAGTTCAATAGTGCGGCAGATGCGGTCGGTCTGCTCACAGGCAATGAGGGTAGAGCCGGAGCCGCCGAAGGGGTCAAGCACTACCGAGTTTGCCATGCTGGAGTTGCCGATGGGATATGCCAGCAGAGGGATTGGTTTCATGGTGGGATGGTCGCCGTTCTTCTTGGGCTTGTCGAACTCCCATATGGTGGTTTCCTTCCTGCCCGTGTACCACTGGTGCTTGCCGTTTTTCTTCCAGCCGTACAGCACAGGCTCATGCTGCCACTGGTAGGGAGAGCGGCCGAGGACCAGGGACTGCTTCTTCCAGATACAGCACCCGGATAAATAAAATCCTGCATCGGCAAACGCCCTGCGGAAATTCAAGCCCTCGGTGTCGGCATGAAACACATAGATGGATGCGTCCGCCGCCATGACCGACTCCATATTTTTGAATGCGGCAAGGAGAAACTCGTAGAATTTTTCGCCTGCCATGTTGTCGTTCTTGATCTTGCCCGCCGATCCTTCGTAATTGACGTTGTACGGCGGGTCGGTGATCACCAGGTTGGCCTTGATGTCATCCATGAGCGTGGTGTATGTCTCTGGATTGGTGGAGTCCCCACATACCAAGCGATGTCTGCCAAGCGTCCACATATCGCCAAGTCGGGAGAAGGTGGGCTTTTGCAGTTCCGCATCCACATCGAAGTCATCCTCTTTAGCTTCGATGCCGGCATCGAACAGCGCCGCTAGCTCCTTTTCATCAAAGCCGGTCAGCAGAGGGTCAAAGTCCATGCCCTGCAAAGACTCGATCTCCACCCGCAGAAGCTCCTCATCCCATCCGGCGTCCATCGCCATGCGGTTGTCCGCAATGATATAGGCTTTCTTCTGCGCTTCGGTGAGGTGGTCGGCAAAGACGCACGGCACCTCAGAGATGCCTTCCTCCTTGGCGGCAAGAATACGACCGTGACCGGCAATAACGCCATAGTCACGGTCGATGATGACGGGATTGATGAAGCCGAACTCCCGCAGCGAGGAGCGGAGCTTATTGATCTGCTCCGGGCTGTGTGTCCGGGCGTTGTTGACATACGGCACCAGCTTTGTAATGGGAACGAGCTGCATCTCGGTCGTTGTTTTCATCAGACAAGCCCCCTTTCCGCAAACTTCTCGAAGCCGCCCACAGAGCGGATATAGTTCCGTGCGATTTCTACGATTTCAGCATAGGGTCTGCCGTCCACGGTATCGTCCCCGATGGCACAGCATAGGGTGACCGACTTTCCGGTTTCCTGGGCTTTGAGGAAAGCGTAAATATTCACGCTGACATCTGCCTTGGACAGATCTTTCCCGTGCAGACCTCCGCCAGTGACGGAGTCTGCCATATCGCTGCCCAGCTTGCGGTTGGTTGCGCCGGTGTCCACATCGGTGCCGCCCGTCCAGTCGCCGAGCGGGTTGATCTCCGCATCGGGATAAATCTTGCGCAGATGCTGTGTCTCGGCATTGCTCTGACAGAGGATGAGCCGGTCACCGTCCAGAATGTACTTCCCGTCAAAGGGATACACGGAGAAAATATCCCGTGCGATCTGCGAGAGCTTTTTCTGTTCCCCGGTCACAGGCATCCCTTTGAAGATGCCGTTATCGCCGCAACGGATGCCGTCTGCCTGATTGTCGGCGAGGTGACCGTCCTGCGGCACTTCCACATAATCCACCGTGAGATTTCCGGCAATGCGGCGAACGGCAGCGGTCACATCGGCTTTGTCCAACGGAGCGGAAGTCTCCGCAATGATGTGGCACACACCGTGACCGATAAGGACCTCCACGGCAATGCGGGGATTCTCGGATTTTTTGTATGCCAGATCTACCAGCGCACCGGCGATTCGGTCTGCCACCTTGTCCGGGTGGCACGGATTGACTTTTTCAAACATGGCGTTACCCCTTTCTTGCACGGAGCAGGCGCTCCATCAGGTCATCCTGTGGCGTTGATTCGCCGTATTCCGTGCTGCAGTTTTCTTTTACGATTTGGAAAATCTCATTCCAAAGCCGCACCGCCTGGTTCATGTAGTTGATACCGATATTGATGAACGGAGACGGGATAGGCTTTCCCGTGGTGGGATGCTTGGAGAGGAAGCCCATACGGTTGGTCATTTCCTCGCACTGCACCCACCGAGCGGAACACATGGCGTACCGCTCCAAAAGCTGCGGCGACACCTTTGCGGCGCAGCCGATGCCTTTGAGCCATCGCCAGGTTTCCGTGTAAATTTCCTGTGCCTGCAGGACGCTGCCGTCCCGCTGCTCGGCGGAAAGAAAATCATGGGGCCTTGGCATTTCAACACCCTCGACTTCGGGAATATCCAGCACTTCAAGTTTTCTGCCGCCGGGATTCCCGTTTTCGGCTTTGTCCTTGACTGCGGATTTCTTCCTTCCCGCACCGGGTCTTGCACCGCCTCGCCCGCCTGTGTTATTCGATTTTGTGGGCATCCGAGTTCACCTCCCTTAATTACCCTTTTGATTTCGCCTTTTTCGCGCACGTGACCCCGGGCCGTTGCCCGACCGAAAAGGTCCCGGAGATTTTCATCCCCCCTACCGGTCGCCGAGGTCGTGGTGGATCTTGGTGTGGCAGGACTGACAGAGGCTCATCAGGTTGTCCCTTGCGTGAGTGCCGCCTTTGGAAACGGGCAGAATGTGGTGAACTTCCTGTACCGGAGTCAGCCGACCTTCTTTGAGGCACATCTCACAGAGAGGATGCTCCGCCGCATAGCGGTCACGGATGCGTTTCCACGCTCTGCCGTACTTGCGATTGACATCGGAACTGCGCTCGTATTTATCGTATTTTCGGCGTTCCTCCGTGCGGTGCTGTTCACAAAACTGTCCTTCACAGAGGTTGGGACAGCCGGGGTGAGAGCAGGGTTGCAGCGGTTTCTTCGGCATCGTTTCACCTCCTTCGGGCATGAGAAAAGCCCCACGGGATTACTCCCATGAGGCTGTCCTCGATTCTTTTTCGCTATTATAATGATACTACATTTACGATTGGAACTCTACGGAACTATTGGGTACACTTTTGGCTTTTAAGATTTCCGTCACCACATCGAGTGAGCGGTCGTGCAGCTTTTGTATCCATTTTCCGCTGTAGTGCATATCCACGGCGATCTGCTCCCATGTGTGGAAACACAGATACCGTTTTTCCAAAAGGATCTGATACTCGCTGTTGTCCACCGCTTTGATGACCTCCACGATGTCACGCTTCAGATCCACAAGCCGGTCGATGTCCCTGTTGATTTCTCCCTGTAGGTCAATGATTTTGCACACGGCATCCGCCATCGTGGAGCCGCCGCGATTGGGATTTCTCGGCATACCTGTCAATGTGGCGGTGCATTTGGTGGCAAGTTCATTCAGTGATGCGACCTGGGCGATTTTTGCGTCAATGCGCTGGTCAAGGTGGTGCGCCTGCGAGAGATACTCTTTTGCTGTCATGCCGCTACCTCCTTATGCACCATGCGGCGAACACCCGTCATAAGATATTCTCCGTCCAGGTCGGTAAGCGTTCCGTACCAGCCGGAACGGAAGAAACGCTCCAATGCGTTCACCTCGGCTACGAAATCCTCGTTATCCGGGAAGCGGTAATGCTGCTTGAGTGCTTTTTTGTAGTCTTTTACGGCCAGTTCTACAATGGCGTTGGCTAATGCCTGATAGGGGTTCATATTCGTACCTCCGATGTTTTAAGATCCTCGGATTGGCACGGATTGTCGTTATTTGTCGAACTGTTGTCTCAGATTTTCAGATTTGCCTTGACTGCAGCTATCAAGGCCGACTGTGTTTTATCTTTGGCTTTCAGCGCACGCAGAATCTGCTCATCAATGGTGTCATCCGCTATAATGTGCTGCACCACCACAGTTTTGGAGGTCTGGCCTTGCCGCCACAGGCGGGCTATCATCTGCTGGTATAGTTCAAGTGACCATGTCAGCCCGAACCATACGATGGTGCTGCCGCCGCTTTGGAGATTCAGACCGTGTCCGGCAGAGGCGGGGTGGATCAGTGCTACGGGGATCTCGCCGTTGTTCCACCCGCGGATGCTGTCGGAAGTATCAAGGCGGGAAAACGGAATGTGCCGCTCATGAAGCCGTTTCATAATCCGCTCCAAATCATGCTTGAACCAGTACGCCACCAGAAGAGGTTTGCCGTTGGCAGCTTCGATGATGTCCTCCAGTGCATCCAGCTTGCGATCATGGATAAGGACTGTATTTCCGGCATTATCATAAATTGCGCCGTTCGCCATCTGGGACAGCTTGCCGGAAAGCGCAGCGGCGTTTGCGGCACTGATCTCTCCGTCGGGCAGGTCCAGTATGAACTGCTTTTTCATTTCCTCATAGGCATCCCACTCGTCCTGACTTAGATACACCCGGTATTCGCTGGAGATCAGCTTCGGCATTGTCAAGTGGTCGGTTGATTTCATGGAAATCGTGATGTCCGATATTTTGCGGTATATTTCCTGCTCCGCTCCCGGCTTGGGGCGATAGCTGTACACGATCTGCCCGTTCATGGCGTCCGGCACGAAATATTCCTGTCGGTAATGCGTAATAAATCTGCCGAGGCGTTTACCAAGATCGATAACCTTGAACTCCGCCCACAGATCCATCAGACCGTTGGAAGCGGGTGTGCCGGTCAGCCCGACAACTCGCTTGATTCTGGGACGCACCTGCATCAGAGCCTTGAATCGTTTGGACTGGTGATTTTTGAAAGAAGAAAGCTCATCAATGACCACCATATCGAAGTGAAAGGGCATCCCGCTCTTTTCTATGAGCCACTGTATGTTTTCCCGGTTGATGATGTAAATATCGGCTTTGCGCATCAATGCGGCTTTGCGTTCCGCTTCACTGCCGACCACCACCGAATAATTAAGGCTGTGGAGATGATCCCACTTTTGTAGCTCCGCACTCCAGGTATCCCGAGCCACTCGCAGCGGCGCAATCACCAGCACCCGGTGTACCTCAAAGCTGTCGAACAGCAGGTCGCCTATGGCAGTGAGGGTGATGCTCGTTTTGCCAAGACCCATATCAAGCAGTACCGCGGAGAAGGGATGCGCCTTGATGTAGTTGATGGCATATTTCTGATATTCATGCGGTGCGTATTTCATCCAGTATCCCTCCGATCTGCTCTGGGTCATCAAGGACATACACCTTAAAGCCCAGCCGCCGCAGCAGTCTGTGTCTGGCAGCCTGCAGCGGTCGCGGTTTCTTGCCCGGCGCTTTGACCTCCACAAAGCCGATCTTGCCTTCCGGCAGAAGCACGATGCGGTCGGGCATTCCGTCAAAGCCGGGGCTGACCATTTTCGGTGCGATGACGCCTGCGCTTTTTACAGCTTTTATCAATTTCTGTTCTATCGTTTTTTCTCTCATAGTGATCCTCCATCAGAAATTAGGTGGGTGGTGACAGTCGATGACAGTTATTTCAGTAACTTCTCTTAGGACTTGTTTTTTTAAGGCTATAAGAGAAGTTTCTGTAGAGAGTGTCATCGACCGTCACCCTATGCTCAATCCAGGAAATCCGACTTAAGCTGCAGGCCGAAAAGCATCCGTGCGGATTTGCTTCTTTTCCTCTCAAAACCGGCGCATTCCAGAGCAGTGTAGAAATCTGTCGTACTGCGAACATAGTCTCCCACCTGCGCACAATAACTGCGGTATGCGTTGTAGACATCGCCGGATTTCGCGGAGAAAGTGTCGCCAACCTCGCAGCATTCGTCCAGAAACTGCGAGAGCCAGTCGTTGTTGTCTTTATATTTCTTGATGGCTTCCTCCACCACGGCAGGCTTGACGATGTGATAGTCGTTGTCGATCACACGCTTTGCGCCGACCATGATCCATTTCAGGATCGCGCCGCCGGCCTTGTCAAACAGGAAATCGGCATAATTCTTGACATCGGATTTTCCCTCGATTCTTGCATTGAAAGGGATCACAATCAGTCTCCGCCAGGTACCGGCATCGATTGCGCCGACCTTCGGCAGATGGTTGGTATAGAGCACCAGCGTGTGGTTCGGTACATAGCTGAAGGGATCTTTGTACTTCTTTTCGGCGTAGATTTCGTCCGTAGAGCACAGCTGTTTCACATTGGAAGTGCTCAGGCGCATACCTTCCTCCAGTTCTGCTGCGATAATCAGCCGCTTGCCTTTGGCTTCGGCCAGCTCCGGCTTTACATTTCGCTTGCAGCCAACGGTCAGCGTATCGGCAGACATATTTCCGCTGTAGGTGCCGAGCACGCGGGAGAGCGTGTTCCAGAAGGTGGATTTTCCGTTACGGCCTTCACCGTAGGCAATGATCAACGCTTCAACACACACTTTCCCGATGGCGGACAAGCCTGCAATCTCCTGCACATAGCGAACCAGATCCGCATCGCCGCAGAAAAATGTCACCAAGGCGTCCTGCCAGACATCCATGCCTTCGTCGTCCGGGTCAACAGTGGTCTGCTTGGTGATGAAGTCAGTGGCTGTATGTTCCCGTGCGGATACAAGCCCCAGACGGAGGTCATAAGTAGCCATCGGGGTATTCAGCAGGAACTCATCCGCATCCAACTGCCGCTGGTCGATCTCCAGCATGGGGTGCGATTCTTTTAATGCAGCGGAGATGTATTTGGAGTCACGGCGCTTGATGGCGTAATTGCGGTAGGTCGTGGCATTCTCATATTTCTGAAAAGACCGCGCCTGTTCCGAATTAAAGGCCGCGGCTGCTTTCTTGGGACCCATCGATGCCAGCAGTTCCCAAGCACCGTTTTTCATCATCTCATCGGTGGCTTTTCTGATTTCGGTCTCTGCCTCCTCAAGCTGGCGGGTCGTCAGCTCCTGCGCCACCGCCTGCGCCTTTGGCTTGGACTCTTCCCAAAAGCCGCCGTTGTACACGAGAAAATCGGTAGACGGCGTATAGCGGAGCTTTGCCTCGTATTCCCTTGAAAGCACGGTGGCCTGTCCTACATCGGAATAGTCGGTCGGCTTCAGCTTAAGCTCCTGGTTATATTGCTCCGGCGGAATGTAGCCGTCCTGTGCGGAGACTTTTCCGTAAAACCGCTGTGCGCTGCGCCAGATACTGTCCAGTTCCGACTGTTCCAAGGGCGGATGACAGCAGGCGGCGACCTCTGTAAAATGCTTGCGCGCCTCATCGGTATTTCCGAAGCGTTTCAGAATGCGCCCGGCATAGTGTGACATGGTGGCGTTGCGGCTTCCTTCGGGAATAATGATGCTGCCGTAGCTGCCGGAGTCCATATTTGCGTCGAAATCATCATCAGTAAGGAAAGTTGTCAGCATCATCGGCCCGTCAAAGACATCGACCTGCGGTGCTTTTGTTCCGAAGAAGAATCTGGCGGCATCGAGCGCCTTAGTGTCAAAATACGGGAAGATGGCGTTGACCAGCTTTTTCAAATCGCTGTACTGCGCCGCATCCGTCAGTCGGTCAATGGGAAACAGCACATGGAATTTAGGTCGCGCTTCCTTGCCGTTTTTCACCTTCATGTGGTTGCGGCTGGAGGAAACCGCAAAGGCCCCGCCGGGAAATACGGCGGCAACATCGGAGGGATAGACCCATTTCTCCGGATCATCGCTGTGGTCGTTGTCGCAGTCGACCGGGAGACAATCCGCTCCGAGGAAATTGTCATTATTGCGGTAGTTGCCTCGGTATTCGGCGCATACATAATCGTAAGACACGGCCTGCAGCAGCGTGTTTTTATCGGCCACCGCGACCTTATGCGGGTAGACGCAGTTTTCCGGCATCCCCAAGCGGTCGGCGCAGTACAGTGTAAATTTCATCGTGATACCTCCTTGCAGGTCTCGCTGAAATAGCGAATCCGATAGCCCTTCCATGTGGCTCTTTTGATTTCTGCCTCCATACCTTCGGAGATGTGTTCACCGAAAACCCACATTTCCGCACATTTACTGAGAACTGCGTTGCCGAAGAACAGTCCCAGCTCACGCTCCTTTGGCTTATTGTCGTCAAGGAACTGCGGAAAGAGCAGATGCGGTGCAATGGGAATATATCCGGCTTCCACCGCAAAGCGGCTGTAGCGTCTTGCGGCGGCAGTGTTGTTTTCGACATCTCCGGCATAAGGACTGCAGATATACACAATGGGTCTGAATGCCCGGAGCGCCTTTTCTTCTTTTTCAATGGCACAGAAAGCACCGTAAGCCGTAGGGTCGGCATAGCCCTCTGCGTTTCTAAAATCAGCCATGACAGGCTCCTCCAATCTATAGTTTTCACTACCCACTGGAGTGTTCCGTGGGCAGTGGTCCGGTTTTAGTCCTTTTTGTAGAACATGGTTTCATATCCGTCGGCACGGAGTTTCAGCCCGGCAGCCCACGGCGGGGTGCGTCCCATCTGTTCGCAGACAGCGTTGAGGTCGACCTCCGGTGCGGCTTCAATCACCAGTTCATCGTGAATGTGCATGGTGATAAAGCAGTGGGACAGGGTCTGCATGGCATAGCAGAGGATATCGCGGGAGGTGGCCTGAACGATGTTTTCCACCAGCTTCGGACCGTAGGTCTCCAGCCGCTCCCATTTCTTCGTGCCGCCGATGCCCTCATAGGTGATGCACTCGCCGCCGAACTGGTTAGTGCCGAGTTTGGGCTTCACATAGGAAAGCCTCCTGCCAGACGGAAGCGTAATAAAGAGCATTCCGCTCCGATAGGCAAACTCGATACCACAGACCTCGCTGTCCAGATGCTGCTTTACGGCACTCATGGCGGCGCAGTCGATGTCCCACCAGAAGTTCACGATATTCTGGTTCGAATTTCGCCACGCAGTGACCAGCGGCT
>ENA-OPSQ01002657-OPSQ01002657.1-human-gut-metagenome-genome-assembly--contig:-NODE-2657-length-9590-cov-2.331515_pt1 | contig 9590 bp, 4 predicted proteins | sample MGYA00241456_ERZ501904 | MGnify/ENA primary metagenome ERZ501904 (study PRJEB25962, sample SAMEA2042452) | human gut metagenome | biome: human gut; feature: human-associated habitat; material: faeces...
GGTGCTGGAAACGTGTGGGGTTAGTTGAGTTACCTGTGATAGAAACGTCAACGCCCTCGTGGTGCATTATAGCAACACCTTCACGAACATCGTCTGCGCCGTAGCAACGAACGTTTGCTCTTTCGCCCTTTGAGTAAGCTGTTTCCTTAACGATTTCAAGCTTACCCGTATAGTAATCAAACTTAGTCTGTACATAAGTAAAGCCGTTAATTCTTGAGATGATTTGAGCGGCGTCCTTACCAAGACCGTTAAGGATAACTCTTAGGTCTTCCTTACGAGCCTTGTTTGCACTTCTTGCAAGACCGATAGCACCCTCAGCAGCTGCGAATGATTCGTGACCTGCAAGGAATGCGAAACATTTTGTTTCTTCTCTTAGTAGCATTGCGCCAAGATTACCGTGTCCGATACCAACCTTTCTGTCGTCGGCAACAGAACCAGGAATACAGAATGACTGCAAGCCAAGACCGATTTTCTCGGCAGCCTCTGCAGCTGTCTTAACACCGTCTTTAATTGCGATAGCCGCACCTACTGTGTAAGCCCAACAAGCGTTTTCAAAGCAGATTGGCTGAATACTCTTTGTGATGTTGTATGCGTCAACACCAGCGTCATCACAGACTTTCTTTGCTTCTTCTATTGATGAAATGCCATGCTTTTTAAGCTCAGCATTGATTTGATCTATTCTTCTTTCATAACTCTCAAATAAAGCCATTATATATTTACCTCCCTTTTCAGATTATTCGTGTCTTGGGTCAAGAAGTTTTGCAGCATCGTCAACTCTTCCGTATTGTCCGCTTGCCTTTTCCAAAGCTTCGTTAGCGTCCATACCCTTAGCTATCATTTCCATCATCTTACCAAGATGAACAAACTTATAACCGATAATTTCGTTGTTATCATCAACTGCAATCTTTGTTATGTAACCTTCTGCAAGTTCAAGGTATCTTGGGCCCTTTTCAAGTGTTGCATAAGTTGTACCAACCTGTGATCTAAGTCCCTTACCAAGGTCCTCAAGGCCTGCACCGATTGGAAGACCGTCCTCTGAAAAAGCTGTTTGTGTACGACCGTAAACAATCTGCAAGAAAAGCTCTCTCATAGCTGTATTGATAGCATCACAGACAAGGTCTGTATTAAGAGCCTCAAGAATTGTCTTGCCTACAAGAATTTCTGATGCCATAGCAGCTGAGTGTGTCATACCCGAACATCCGACTGTTTCTACCAATGCCTCTTGGATAATACCTTCTTTTACGTTTAGTGTAAGTTTACAAGTACCCTGTTGAGGTGCACACCAACCAACACCGTGTGTAAGACCGGAAATATCTTTAATTTCCTTTGCCTGTGTCCATTTACCCTCTTGAGGGATTGGAGCAGGACCGTGATATGCTCCTTTTGTCAAAGGACACATATGTTCTACTTCTGCTGAATATTTCATACTATTACTCCTTTCGATTTATGCGGCAAAATCCGCTCATTATCTTCATTATAACATATTAATTTCATTGTATCAATAAAAAAATATACAAAATTATCGTTTATTGTAACTTTCTTTTTACATAAAAACATCATATCTCAAATATTATCGTTTTACTATTGCCCAAATTCGGATAAAATGTTATAATGTTAGCGTAATTTTTAAAATATATTTTCTCACAGAAAGGCTAAATAATTATGAACGGTAATGTAATTGTAGGACAATCGGGCGGACCGACATCTGTAATCAATTCAAGTCTTGTCGGAGTTTTTCAAGGCGCTAAGCGTGCCGGCTGCGGTAAGATTTACGGTATGCGAAACGGTCTTGAGGGACTTTTGCAGGAGAGATATGTCGAGCTTAACGACTGTATCAAAAACGACCTTGATATTGAAATTTTAAAACGCACTCCTTCATCATTTCTCGGCACTTGCCGTTACAAGTTGCCACATTATGAAAAAGACAGTGCCGTATACGAAAAACTTTTTGCGATACTTAAAAAGCTTGATATTAAGCACTTCTTCTATATCGGCGGCAACGATTCTATGGATACGATAAAAAAGCTTGCCGAATACGCAAACAAGATAAACAGCGATATTACATTTATGGGCGTGCCGAAAACAATCGACAACGACCTTGACAAAACCGACCATACACCGGGTTACGGAAGTGCGGCAAAATACGTTGCGTCCGCAATGAAAGAAATCATCCTTGACACCGACACTTACACGACCGACTCAATCACAATAGTTGAAATCATGGGCAGAAACGCCGGTTGGCTTACAGCCTCGTCTGCACTTGCAAGAACGGAGGACTGTACAGGTCCCGACCTTATTTATCTTCCCGAAACACCTTTCAGCTACGATAAATTTGTAAGCGATATTTTAGAGGTTAAAAAGCATAAGTCGTCTGCTATTATCGCATTGTCGGAAGGTATACGAAACGCCGACGGTCAATATATATGCAAAACACAAAAGGACGATATGAAACTTGACGTATTCGGTCACAAAATGCTTGGCGAAACCGCACTTTTCCTTTCTGATATGGTTGGTAAAGATACCGGTATGAAGTCAAGAGGTATCGTGTTCTCAACACTTCAAAGATGTGCGTCACATATCGTTTCAAGACGCGATATAACAGAGGCATACGACGCAGGTGCAACAGCCGTTGCGGCAGCGCTTGCAGGCGAAACAGGTAAAATGGTTATATTTAAACGTATATCAAACGAGCCGTATAAAGTGTTTACCGAAACTCACGACATCGGCGATATTGCAAATGTAGAAAAGACTGTGCCTAAGGAATGGATTACCCAAAACGGCACCTATGTTTCACAAGAATTTATAGACTACGCACGTCCGCTTATTATCGGTGAACTTACACCGTTTATGGTTGACGGTCTGCCACGTCATTTGACAATAGACTAATAAAAAAGCTTATTCAGCATGATACGCCTTTCAAGGGAGCATATCACGTCAAGAATAAGCTTTTTATTTTATTCAACCACTAAATCTGCGATTTCTGCCAAAGCCGACATATCATTGTTCCACATAAATGTCTTAATCGTGTCACCTGTTTCAATATCGCACGAAACAGTAATATCCACACCTGTATCGTCATTTGCACCAATATCCGTCTTAACAGTATTGCAACCCTTTAATGTTCCGTCTGACGAATAGACAGCAGAATACAGCAAACAAGATGTCAATTTCTCATCAGTATTATTTCTCGCAACAGAATTGATAACATATTTATTATCAATTCCATTATAATTCAAAATTTCAACCTCATAATCCGCATCTCCGGTATTGCTTGTTATAATAACATAAGCGTCATTGTTACCAAGCGATACCTCTGCACCATCATATTCGGCGGTTACATACAAAGTTTTTGAAGAAGTAAAGAAACTCATATTGTTCTTGTCTATATCGAATGAGACATTTTTACTTTCTCCAGCCGCAAGATTTATTGTCTTTTCATCAATAACCTTGCCGTCCGCACTTCCGTCACGCAAGCAGACCTTAACGTTATTTGCGTCATCATAACCAATATTTGAAACATCAGCAGAAACATTTTTTTCTTCTGCATTTTCTGTAACATTATCAACATCAATATCCGCATGACCAACTGAAATTTCAACGGAATTATTGTTGATGTTATATTCATCGCCTACAGTTGTAGAAACAGAAAGTTCAATATTTCTCGGCGAAAAATCATTAGGCTTGACATATTCAATTTCAACCTCCGCACTTTCGCCTGCCTTTAACGGTTCAGTTATATTTTTTTGATTGCCCGCCAAGGTCACAGTATAGCTTTCGACATTCAATTCGCCGTTATTTTTAACAGTTGCGAAAGCTTTCATATCTACTTCGTTAAAATATACGTCTGTCAATTCAAGGTCATATGACGGATTAACAGAAATAGTATATAAATCGGTTTTTGTAATAACATTATCTTGTTCAACAGCATTATTAAACGCAACAAGTATACTGCCGTCATCATTTAAAATTCCGTTCGGATATTTAGCACGATTACCTACAGACGTAACCTTAATTTCATCACTCCACTCATCATTCGTATAAAGTGACGCATATACCTCCGCACCGCCATTTTCTGCTTTAGTCCACCAAACAGCTACATCGCCGTCAGCATTACTGTCCGCAACAAAAGTATCCGTCAATCCTGCCTTAGTTTCATCAAATACAGTTCCCGCATTTGCACCGTCAATATCCGAATAAACGATATTTCCATTGCTGTAATAATAAATCTTATCATTTACAAATATAGGATTGCTGTCCAAAACATCATTGTTGGTTAGCTGTGACAAAGCACCGTCAGCAATAATTCTTATATCTCTGTCATTGATTGTATCCAAATCATTATCGTCATCAGATACATATGCAACACAGAATTTATCATTTACATATCCTGCCGTCATATTGGTAATTGCATTAATGCCTGTCTTGATTGATTTCGCAGCACTCCAAGAACTGCCGTTAAAATCGGATTGCATAATGGTATTTTTACCCGACACTCCCAAAATATCATTTTCGGTATTTGTTACCCATACAATGCTTGCACCGTCTGATGTTTTTGCAACGTAAGGCATGGTATCAAGCGTACTGTTATCCGTAATTGCCGTTGGTGTATCAAATCCGTTTCCGTTCCATTTTGAAACGCATATTTCGCCAAGCTTTGCAATATCGGTTAATGTCATATTATCATCAAGCACTGTTTTTTCATTCTGCCATACAAGATAACCGTCATTAAAACAAGGATAGAAATCCGCCGTACCGTCATCTGCGACAGCTTTAGGTGCGAACCATTTTTCGTTTACATCGTCATACACCGAATAAACAAGCATAGACCTGTCAGAATCGGAACGTTCGCTGTTATCCCACTGCATAACCATTACTTTTTTACCGTCAACCTCACAAATCTGCGGTTTTGACTCGGTATAAACATTATCTGCAATCTTAAATAAGTTCTTATTTGTATAATCCGACATCAGATTAATCTGTTCATCCTCACCGAGCCACTCTGTCGGATTTTCCGCATATGCACGAGATTCGTTTTCATAAACTTGGTTTACATCAATACTGTACATATTATCGGTATTCTTTTCCGACTGCAACGAAATTGAATTATCCTTTATCAATCCCTTTTTGTTACCCGTTTCATAGATAAGAAAATCTCCTCTTGCAAATTCCTTTTCCGCAACTGTTTTACCAAATAGCTTTACATTAAAGCTTGCACTGCCCTCACCCCATGACTTGATATACTTTTTAGCAAGAGCGGTTTTTATATTCAGTGAGCCTTCGCCGTTTGCACCGGCTGTCGCAACACCGGAAACTCCGACACCACCGCCGATTTCAGCCATAATCTTCGCACTTAAATATCCCTCAAACTGCGGTGTAAAAGTATCGGCACTTAGGTTAATCATCTTACCCTCAAAGCCTGCGCCTGCACCGCCGCCGAATTCATAATAACACGGAACTACCCATATGAATACTTGTCCTTCATATGTATATTTAACCTCTGCATCAAGCTTTACAACACCCTCAACAAATTTCCACTGTCCGTCTATGTATTTCATTTCGGCATAGCCCATAAAATCAAAATCGCCACCGGCACTGCCGCTGCCACTGCCGGAAACATTGCCGCCGAAAAGGTTCATATTTTTCTTTTTACCCTTGTCTTTATCGAAATAACTTCTTAAATCCTTTAAATCGTGTTTTTGTGTTCTCGCTGCATGGCTTATGTCGTTCTTATACTTTTTAAAATCAAAATTCTTAAAGTATTTACGTTTCACACCGTTCTTTTCATATTCTTCCGACATAACATTTCCGCCGATTACAACATTTAGCTTATTATCGTCCTCCTTGTCATATTCAAAGGTTACCGGAATAAAATCAAATGACCATTTTATGTCTGTACCGCCGAATACCGGCACACTGTCAGGGATTGTAAAGCCTACATCCTTACCAAGCTTAAAATTCAAGCCGTCAACTCCACTGCCTGCACCTACCGAGCCGCTCGCAGTCGAAGATACTTTCAACTTTGTTGCCTTAGCGGTTGATTTTCCTGTAGTTTTGTCCACTGCCATTATATAAATGGTTGCACCTGCCGAAAGTTCCTTACCCGGCTTGAATTTCTTACTTCCTCCTGTAATGTCAATTTCCTTACCCACTCCTGACGTAACATATACTTTTACATCATTACAACCGTTGTTATCAACCTCAGCCTCAATAGATGCTGTAATTTCACTGTCCGCCTCAATAGTTACATCTTTATTGAAAATGTCATATGTATTTCCGTCATGCGTAAGCTTTACAGATTTGATAATCGGTGCACCACTTGAAGTAGAATTTGTATTGCCTTTTGTACCCGTTGGAATACTGCTGTTATAATGTATTGTGGCTCTTGTAAGAGCCTCATTATCTCTGCCGATATTGATACTTTTCCATTGCTCTTCATTGCCGCTGTAATACACATCTTTTAAGTTATTACAACTATAAAACTCACCCCAGCCTATGCTCGTCACACTATCTGGAATTATTACACTTGTCAAATTGCTGCAATCTCTAAACGCATAATCGCCTATACTCGTTACTCCATTGGGGATTGTTACGTTTGTCAAACTGCTACAACCCCAAAACATACCCCCGCTTATGCTCGTTACACTATTCGGGATTGTTATACTTGTCAGACTGCTACAAGATTCAAACGCATAATCGCCTATGCTCGTTACTCCTTTCGGGATTGCTATGCTTGTCAGACTGCTGCAATCATAAAACGCACGATTTCCTATGCTCGTTACTCCATTCTCTATAACTATATCTTTTATACTTTTTGATTTCCATGGTGCACCACTAGGATTAGGATATCCCCAATTCTCCATATCCCCCGTACCGCTGATTGTCAGAGTACCATTATCATCAAGCGTCCATGTTAAATTACTACCGCAAGTACCACTTGTTTGAGCAAAAACAACAACAGGAAACAATGCACAAATCATAGACAAAGCCAAAATTAAACTAATCATTCTCTTTTTCATAATTTTATCCTCCTGTAAATTAACATTTTATCTACGGAAATAGGCAAGCAAAAAAGCTTGCCTATTAAAATTTACATATTTTCCATTGACTTAATATTTTCAAGGACTTTTTCAAGCATTTCTTTATACTTTTCGCCCTTAGCTTTTTCTTCGTCAACGACCTTTTGAGGTGCTTTTGAAACGAAACCGGCATTATTAAGTTTGCCCTCTACACGTTTAATTTCGCCCTCAAGCCTTTTCTTTTCCGCATTAAGTCTTTCAAGTTCCTTTGTCTTATCAACAAGTTCATCAAGCGGCAAAAATACTTCCGCTGACGGAACAACCACGTTTACTGCGTTATCGCTGATACCGCTCTTATCCGTCTGAACAACAGCCTCGCTTGCAGACGCAAGTTTTTCAAAGAATGCTGTACCTTGCTCGAACACGTCAGTTTTATCAGTTACGATAATAACCTTTGCTTTCTTTGACGGCGGAACATTCATTTCAGCTCTTCTGTTTCTGATAGCACTGATTGACTGCATAATAAGTTCCATGCTCTCAACGTCCTTAGGGAAGTTAAGTTTTTCGTCATATTCAGGCCACTCACTTATCATAATGCTTTCGCCCTCATGAGGTAGATGCTGCCAAATTTCTTCAGTAATAAACGGCATAAACGGGTGAAGTAACTTCATTGTATTTGAAAGTACATATGTCAATACATACTGTGCTGTCTTACCTGTCGGATTTTCCTTATCGAACAATCTCGGCTTTACAAGCTCGATATACCAGTCACAGAAGTTCTCCCAAATGAAATCGTACAAGTTTGAAAGTGCGATACCAAGTTCAAACTTATCAAGATTTTCAGTAACCGACTTAACAACGTCATTATACTTTGAAAGTATCCATTTATCCTCAAGCTGTAAATCGTTCAAATCAGGTAATTTATTTTCAGTTACATCAAGGTTCATAAGAGTAAATCTTGACGCATTCCAAATCTTATTTGCAAAGTTACGGCTTGCCTCAACACGTTCAATATAGAAACGCATATCGTTCCCCGGTGCATTACCTGTTGCAAGAGTGAAACGTAATGCGTCCGCACCGTATTGGTCAACAATTTCAAGAGGATCGATACCGTTACCAAGCGACTTACTCATTTTTCTGCCCTGGCTGTCACGAACAAGACCGTGAATGAACACATGCTTAAACGGTACTTCACCTGTGTGTTCAAGTGCCGAGAACATCATTCTCATTACCCAGAACGGAATTATATCGTAACCCGTTACAAGCACGCTTGTCGGATAGAAGTAATCAAGTTCTTCTGTCTTATCAGGCCAGCCAAGTGTTGAGAACGGCCACAATGCCGATGAGAACCAAGTATCAAGAGTATCAGGGTCTTGACGCATTTCCTTGCCGCACTTAGGGCAAACTGCACTGTCCTCTTTTGTAACAACAATTTCGCCGCAATCGTCACAATAGAAAGCAGGTATTCTGTGTCCCCACCAAAGCTGACGTGAAATACACCAATCACGAATATTTTCAAGCCAGTGGAAATACACCTTTTCAAAATGTTCGGGAACAAACTGTGTATCGCCGTTCTTAACTGCATCAATAGCAGGCTGTGCAAGAGGCTTCATTTTTACAAACCACTGCTTTGAAACGATAGGCTCAACAGTTGTACCGCAACGGTAACACTGACCTACGTTATGGCTGTGATCCTCAACCTTTACAAGAAGTCCTTCGTCCTCAAGGTCCTTAATCATTGCCTTACGACACTCATATCTGTCCATACCCTCATACTTGCCGGCATATGAATTCATCGTTGCGTCATCATTCATAACCTTAATTTGTGCAAGGTTGTGACGTTGACCGACTTCAAAGTCGTTAGGGTCGTGTGCAGGAGTGATTTTAACACAACCTGTACCAAATTCTTTATCAACATATTCGTCCGCAATAACAGGAATTTCACGTCCGACAAGCGGAAGAACAAGCATTTTACCTACTAAATCCTTATATCTTTCATCCTCAGGATTAACCGCAACGGCTGTATCGCCAAACAATGTTTCCGGACGTGTTGTTGCGATTATAACGTAATCGTCACTATCCTTTATAGGATACTTGATGTGCCAGAAGTGACCTGCCTGCTCGGCGTGTTCAACTTCCGCATCAGAAAGAGCCGTTATACAATGCGGACACCAGTTTATAATTCTTGAGCCTTGATAAATAAGTCCCTTATTATATAGATTTACGAATACTTCTTTAACCGCCTTACTGCAGCCCTCGTCCATAGTAAAACGTTCTCTGTCCCAGTCACATGAAGAACCGATTTTCTTCAACTGATTTATAATTCTTCCGCCGTACTGCTTTTTCCAATCCCATACTCTTTCAAGGAACTTTTCACGTCCCAAATCGTAACGGGTAAGTCCTTCGTTTACGCGAAGATTTTCTTCAACCTTAATTTGTGTTGCTATACCGGCGTGGTCTGTACCCGGAATCCATAACGCACTGTAACCTTGCATTCTCTTGTATCTGATAAGAATATCCTGAAGTGTTTCGTCAAGTGCGTGTCCCATATGAAGTTGACCTGTTACATTTGGA